>Ga0310690_10008264_pt1 | contig 13236 bp, 8 predicted proteins | sample AusTroGonzalo_MG_2_FD_207661 | JGI IMG/M metagenome (GOLD analysis project Ga0310690, IMG submission 207661) | Bovine rumen microbial communities from tropical cattle in Woodstock, Queensland, Australia - Gonzalo_04 (v2) (version 2) | ecosystem: Host-associated > Mammals > Digestive system >... | reverse complement strand
GCCGACTCAGTGGGACTGGGCTTCGACCGCACGATGCAGGGCAGCGGCAACGTCCGTCAGTACCCCGACGAGCTGTGCCGCCTCTATAACGACATCAATACCTGTCCGGAGAATCTGCTCGCATGGTTCCACCATGTGCCCTGGGACCACCGCATGAAGAGCGGCCGCACCTTCTGGGACGAGTTGTGCCACAAGTATGACGACGGCGTCCACGAGGCACGACACTTCCTGGCCGTCTGGGATGCCATGCAACCTTACGTTGACAGCCAGCGCTTCGACGAGGTACAACACAAACTCCGCATCCAGGCTCGCGATGCCGAGTGGTGGCGCGACGCCTGTCTGCTCTATTTCCAGACTTTCTCCCATCGTCCCATTCCGCAGGATATGGAACATCCCGTCCACAACCTCAATGAGATGATGCAATTCAGGATTCCCATCACCATGTATGAGAACCCTGAATACGGATATAACAAATAATCGGGAACGTTAACGAACCGTTTTATTTCTCGAACACGAAATCTTCAAGTTTGCAAAGAGACTTCTCCTTGGTGTCTGATGCAAACATGAAGAAAAGTGCGTGCTTCCCCGAAAGTTCTGCGAGGGCTGGCAGGTCGGCACTCAGTTCTGTGGAGGTCTGCGGCATGTCGGCTTTCAGTTCGATGGTACCCAGCACCTTTCCACCCTGCGAAGTCCATGGACGATCGGCCATGATAGTGATGGTGCCATTGACACCCTCAGGAACCAGACGCAACAACAGGCGAGGGTTACCGCCGTTCAGAAGACTGAAGTTGAAGTACTTGTAGCCCACGATAGAACCGTCGGTATTGTTCACTATGCGGTTTGTATTGTTCTTCAGATCGTAGGGTGCCTCATAGTTGGTTTCGGTACCGTAGGCAGTCTCCACGTACGAGCCGTTGTAGATGTGCTTGGGCCATTCGTGACTTGCCACCCTCGGACCGGTAATCCAGCAAGCGAGACCAGCAGAGTGACGTTCCAGGGGATTCAGGCCCTCCAGAGCGAAGCCTTCGGAGTTGTACTCTCCCTCGCTGATTTCCACTTTGCCGCCAGCACCTTCCTGTACCTTCACCTCGATGGGAGCCACCATGGCCTGACGAGCATACTCGTCAAGACCTGCCTGACGGTGATAGAACACGTACCACTGGCCTTTTATCTCACAGATACTTCCGTGGGTATTACCATCAACAACGCCCGAAGCGATGGTGTCACCCTGCTCGTTGATTTCGCGGCCACGTCCGTCAATGATGGTACCACCATAGGTCCAAGGACCGAGCGGATGGTCACTATAGGCATAGGCCAACGTGTAGTTGCTGACGGGCAGGCCGAACTCTCCGTCCTTGGTGAAGCGGCTGTAAATAAAGACATACTTATCCTTGATCTTACGGATGCTGGAAGCCTCGAAGAAGCTGAAGATGCCAGACTCGTTTCTGCCTGATATCATGCCGTCAACGACCTTCGTACCAGGCTTTACGGTACACATCGTCGTGGGGTCTATCTCTGCTGCGTATGAATGCTCGAATCCCCAATAGCCATAGACGCGTCCGTCGTCGTCAACGAACACAGCAGGGTCGAAGCCGTAGATGCCCTCCACCTGATTGGGGTTGTCATCCTTCCAGTTACACACCTCGAACGGACCGTCGGGACGGTCGCTCTTGGCTATCAGTCCGTTACGGAAGCCTGTCTGGTCGTTAGGGAACAGGTAGTAGGTCTTCTTTCCGTTAGCATCGGTCACCAGCGTCACGTCAGGAGCAAACAGCACATCGGCAGTCCCAGCCGAGTCGAACGGTTCGCCCTTCGCGTTCTTATCGACCACGAGGATGACGCCGTCGTAGCGCCAGTTGTTCAGGCTATCGACAGAGGCCGACCACACCACCTGGTCGCGTCCGCAGTAGTCGGTTTTGATGACATCGTGCGAACCATATATATAAACACGCTGCTTACCAGGCTGGTCAGGATCTTCAAACACATAGGGCTCGCCATCGGGAATATGTTCCCAAAGGGGCAGATACGGGTTACCTACGGTGGTGAATTCCAACTGGTCATTCTGAGCCTGCTGGACACAGGACTGGGTCATCGCGCTGCAGCATGCAGCTACGACGAAAGGCATGAGTTTTCTTGTTTTCATCTCTATCTTGGTTTGTAGTTTGAGTGCAAAGATACAACAAACTGAACAGAAGACCAAATATTATTTGGATTTTTCTCCTTCGTAAGTAGTGGCAATCATTTTTGGTAGAATCAGAAATATGTTGTATATTTGCACCATCAAAACCTGTCGAAAGATTGTTCAGACTCAACAAACATCAAGACCGTGACCTGCTGGCCTATATCCGCGAGGGTCGGACGATGACGCAAAGTGAGAAGTTGCGCCTCATCGTCAGTCTGAGTATTCCTTCCATTCTGGCCCAAATATCGGCTACGGTAATGTTCTTCATCGATGCCTCCATGGTGGGACACTTGGGAGCCAAGGCATCGGCAGCCATCGGACTAGTGGAGACAACCGGATGGCTGATGGGCGGACTGGCCTCGGCTGCCAACATGGGATTCTCGGTGCAGGTGGCTCACTCCATCGGTGCTAACAACTTCGAGGGGGCACGCCAGGTGTTACGCCAGTCGTTGGTGTGTTGCATGATATGGTCTATAACCATTACACTGATAGCGCTGTCCATCGGGCCTTTCCTGCCCTACTGGTTGGGCGGCAACGAAGAGATAGCCCACGATGCCTCAATATACTTCATGCTCTTTGGTGTATTCGGCATTTTCTTCCAGATGGAGGGTCTGGCTGGCTCCATGCTGAAATGCTCGGGTAACATGAAGATACCATCGATGCTGAATATTGGCATGTGTGTGATGGACGTACTGTTTAACTACTTGTTTATCTACGTGTTAGAAATGGGTGTCGTAGGTGCGGCCTTAGGCACGGGAGTTGCCATGTTGATAACGGCACTGCTGATGCTGTACTTCCTGCTTTGGCGAAGTGACATGCTCCGACTGAAAGGCCGTCCCGGCTCATTCAAGCCAACGGCAAGAACAGTGCATACGGCCATTAAGATTGGCGCACCCATGGGTCTGCAACATCTGCTGATGGGTTCTGCCCAAATTGTGAGCACACTGATTGTGGCACCATTAGGCACTATCGCCATAGCTGCCCACTCACTGGCCATCACCGTCGAGAGCCTTTGCTACATGCCGGGCTTTGGCATCGGAGAAGCAGCCACCACACTGGTGGGCCAGGGCATTGGTGCCGGCCAGAAGCTGTTGACACGGTCGTTTGCCCGTATGTCTGTATCTTTAGGCATCGGCGTCATGACACTGATGGGTGCGCTGATGTATGTTTTTGCACCTGAGCTGATGTCCCTGATGTCGCCTGTCGAGAGCATCATCGACCTGGGTGCTGAGTGTCTGCGCATCGAAGCTTTCGCAGAACCAATGTTTGCCGCCGCCATTGTCTGCAACGGCATCTTCATCGGAGCAGGTGACACACTAAAGCCTGCCATCATGAGCCTTATCTCCATGTGGGGCGTACGTCTGACCCTGGCTGCTCTCTTAGCCCGCGAATACGGACTTAAGGGTGTGTGGACGGCCATGGCCATCGAACTCACCTTCCGCGGCCTGATGTTCCTAGGGCGTCTGTTCTATGGGAAATGGAGCGAGAAAACGTTGAACGTTGAACATTAAAGATCAAACATTGAATAATATGAAACGAGTATTTTTATTATTGTCACTTATCGCTTGTCACTTGTCACTTTGCGTGGCGCAGGACCGTGCCGAGGTATTGATGGAAACCAGCGAAGGTAACATTCGTATTCAGTTGTACAACGAAACACCGCAGCACCGTGACAACTTCCTCAAGTTGGTTAGGGAGCACTATTACGACTCACTGCAGTTCCACCGTGTCATCAAGGACTTCATGATACAGGGTGGCAAGGGCGAGAAGCTCGACTACACCATTGAAGCTGAGTTCCACACTCCACAACTGTTTCACAAGCGTGGCACCATTGCTGCTGCCCGCGAAGGTGACGACGTGAATCCCCAGAGGCGTTCCAGTGCCTCGCAATTCTACTTCGTCTGGGGTCGCAAATACTCTGAGCGTGCCATGGAGTTCACGGAAAGCCGTCTGACAGTCGAACTGACACCAGAGATGCGCGAAGCTTACATGACCATCGGAGGAACCCCTCACCTGGACGGCACATACACCGTCTTTGGCGAGATTACAGATGGTCTGGATGTCGTGGAACGCATACAGGGCGTAGAGACCGACGACACAGACCGTCCATTACAGCCCGTACTCATTCTACATGCTACAGTGGTAAAAGAACCCTAAGCCAAAAGAAAATGCAGCCCTTGGAATCACTCCAAAGGCTGCACACGTTGATATTAATAACTAAAAACCTTAAATCTCTGCTTTCTCTTAGCGCTTCTCAATGCTACGGTCAACTACGTAAGCCGTTAATGCAAAGATAGCGAACAATTCAATTAATAATGTCATAGTGTTACCCTTTCTCTTAATTTAGTTCAACAATCTTTTTCCTTTTTCTCTTTTAGATGTGTGGTGTATTATTTTTCACCCACATTCCTGTGGCAGCCAGGGCTGCACACAGGGTAATCAATGTCATAGTGTTCATCTTTTTACCTTTTTTAGTGTTACCCTTACTAATCTTTTACCTTTTTCTCTCTATGGGGGTGTTATCCTGATTTTAGTCCCCCTTGTGTTTTGAAGACGATGCAAAGGTAAAGAGATTTTACTATTGGACAACTTCCAATTAACCACTTTATGGCAAAAACTGGCTTGTTTTTGACCTACATCAAATATTTGTGTTCGTACACAAATTCGCCTCCACCATGTTCGTCAACTCCACGAAATCGCCTACAGAAAGCTGTTCTGGGCGTTTCGTCAGGAATGAAGAATGTAGAGTGAAAAGCGAAGAATCTGCGGGTAACATTTGGCGCAAGGAAACACGTAACATCTTGCGACGCTGACCGAAGACGGTCTTCACCACCTGTTTGAAGAGTTTCTCGTCACATCCCAGCCGCTCCACCTTGTTACGTGTCATGCGGATGACGGCGCTCTTGACCTTGGGCGGCGGATTGAAAACCGTCTCATCGACAGTAAATAAATACTCTACATCATACCACGCCTGAATCAACACCGACAGTATGCCGTAGGCTTTATTATTCGGCTGTGAGGCAATGCGCAGCGCCACCTCGCGCTGTATCATTCCCGTGCAACAGGGAATGAGGTCACGGTTGTCAATCATCTTGAAGAAAATCTGTGAGGAGATGTCGTAGGGGTAGTTGCCCGTCAACACAAACTGCCCACCGTCGAACAGCGTTCGCAGGTCCATACGGAGGAAGTCACCTTCAATGATCTGATTACTTCTCTCTCCTCCTTCCTCACTCCTCTCTTCTTTAAATAGCGTCCCTTTCAGATACGCCACGCTCTCACTGTCGATTTCGACTACCTTCAGCGGTCTGGGTTTCTCCATAAGATACTGCGTCAGTACGCCCATGCCTGGTCCTACTTCAAGTACGGGCAGGTCGGGGCAGGCATCTACGGTGTCCGCAATACGTTTAGCTATTGAAAGGTCAGTCAGGAAGTGCTGACCCAGGTTTTTCTTCGGTCTGACTTGTTTCATGCCGACAAAGGTACGATTAAGCGAGGAGAAAACCAAGAAAATCTTGAGTTTTCTCGAGCGTGAGTACCTTCGACCATAGGTCAGAGTAGTGCAAACCGAGCGAAAAACCAAATTAATTTGAGTTTTTCCGAGGTGCAGCCTATCTTCGACCATAGGTCAGAGTACGATTAAGCGAGGAGAAAACCAAATTTCTGGGCAATTAACTATTTTTACGCTCTCATTTACGCGCGTTTTCAATTATAATGTGTACTTTTGCAACTCATCATGATAGAAACAAAAAGCATACTGGTCAATACGGTCAAGGTCCTGTTGCCGCTCTTGTTGGGCGGTGCCATCCTCTATTGGATGTACCGCGACTTCGACTTCCAGAGCCTGAACCATGTTCTGTGGCATGAAATGGACTGGACGTGGATGCTGTTGTCGTTTCCATTCGGCATTCTGGCTCAAATGTTCCGTGGCTGGCGTTGGAGACAGACGCTGGAGCCTGTTATAGAGGAAAGAGAAAAGACAATAGAGGAGAGAGACATGAAGGACGTGCCTCGCAACTCCGTCCTCGTGAATGCCGTGTTCTTGAGTTATGCTGCCTCGCTCGTCATTCCGCGCATCGGCGAGTTTACCCGTTGTGCTGTGCTGAAGCGCTACGACGGCATCTCGTTCACGAAAGCGCTGGGCACGGTGGTCACTGAGCGTGCCGTCGATACGCTGGTGGTGCTGCTGTTCTCGGGCATCACGCTACTGCTGCAGATTCCCGTGTTCCGTACGTTCTTTAACGAGACGGGCACCAACTTGGACAGCATCATCGGACGTTTCACGCCTACGGGCTGGCTGGTAACGGCCATCTGTGGCGTGGCAGCCCTTATACTGCTCGTAGCCTTCATGCGCCACCTCTCTATATATAATAAGGTACGTGCCACGCTCAGCGGCATCTGGGAGGGTGTCATCTCGCTGAAGGACGTGCGCAACGTGCCGTTGTTCATCTTCTTCACGCTCGCCATCTGGGCCAGCTATTTCCTGCATTACTACTTGACGTTCTTCTGCTTCGACTTCACGGAGCATCTGGGACTGGCCTGTGCCATGGTAACCTTCGTGGTTGGCTCCATCGCCGTCATCGTCCCCACCCCCAACGGTGCCGGGCCCTGGCACTTTGCTGTCAAGACCATGCTCATCCTCTATGGCGTAGCCGACACCGAGGCGCTCTATTTCGTCCTCATCGTGCATACCATACAGACCATGCTCGTCATCCTCCTGGGAATCTGGGCGTGGGCATCGCTGAACTTCACGAAACGTATAACCCTAAAACAATAAAAACTATGAATGAAATTCTCAACCTGAAGCCGGAATGCATCTGGCGCAACTTCTACAGTCTGACACAAGTGCCACGCCCCAGCGGACACTTGGAGAAAATCCAGCAGTTCCTGCTCGACTTCGGCCAGAAGGCCGGTGTGGAGGCATTCAAGGACCCTGCCGGTAACATCGTATTTCGCAAGCCTGCCACGGCCGGCATGGAGAATCGCAAGGGTATCATTCTGCAGGCCCACATGGACATGGTGCCACAGAAGACTCCCGAGTCACAGCATAACTTCGAGACAGACCCCATCCAGCCGTGGATTGACGGCGAATGGGTAAAGGCCAAGGGCACAACACTCGGCGCCGACAATGGTCTGGGCGTAGCAGCTATCCTGTCTATCCTGGAGGACAAGACACTCGTACACGGCCCCATCAACGCTCTCATCACAGCCGACGAGGAAACGGGCATGTTCGGTGCCAATGACCTGCCGGAGGGAGAACTGGAGGGCGACATCCTCCTGAACCTCGACAGCGAGCACTGGGGCAAGTTCGTCATCGGCTCAGCCGGAGGCATCGACATCACCGCCACCCTCGACTATCAGGAGGCAGATACCGACCCAGAGGACGCTGCCGTCAAGGTGACTGTAAAGAACCTGCGCGGTGGACACTCCGGTCTGGAGATTAACGAGGGACGCGGCAATGCCAATAAGCTGTTGGTTCAGATTGTCCGCGAGGCCATTGCCGAGACAGAGGCACGTCTGGCCTGCTGGAATGGCGGCAACATGCGCAACGCCATCCCCTTCAAGGCAGAGGCCGTACTGACGCTCCCGAAGGAGAATATTGAGGCACTCAAGGAACTTGCCAACGATTGGCTGGAGACCTTCAACGACGAGTTCAAGCTGATAGAGCCCCAGGGCATCGAGGTTATTGTTGAGGAGGTAGAGACCCCCAAGAAGGAGGTGCCCGAAGAGATTCAGGACAATCTCATCAATGCCATCTACGCCTGCCACGACGGCGTCATCCGCTTTATCCCCGCCTACCCCAGCGTTGTCGAAACCTCCTCAAACCTGGCCATCATCAACATCGGTGAGGGCAAAGCCAGCATCAAGATTCTGGCCCGCTCCAGCCGTGAGGACATGAAGGACTATGTGGCAACCATGCTGGAGAGTTGCTTCTCTATGGCCGGCATGAAGGTGGAGACTTCTGGTTCCTACGGTGGCTGGGACCCCAACCCCGACTCCGAGATTCTGCACCTGCTGCTGAAGGAGTACAAGGAGCTGTTCGGCAAGGACGGCATCATCCAGGTCGATCATGCAGGACTGGAGTGCTCCGTCATCCTCGGCAAGTACCCCTGGCTGGACGTTGTCAGTCTCGGTCCCACAATGAAGTCGCCACACACCACGACGGAGCGTGCCCTCATCGAGACCGTCGCCCCGTTCTGGGAACTGCTGAAGAAGACGCTCAAGGACGTACCCGTAAAATAAATACACTTACCTGATCACGACCTTGTGACCGTTCACGACATACACACCCCTTTGCGTCGGTTTGCCTTGCAGCTGCTGGCCATCGAGTGAGTACCAAACCGTGTCCGTTCCCGTTATCGTTGTCATTTCCATAATAGCCGACGAAACAGAGGTCAGCATCAGTGTATTAAGCAGGAAGGACTGTGAGGATCCGTTCTGAATCAACATGCGATGATTACCCGCAGGAAGATTCAGATGGACATCACAGTCCTTCCATTGACTTGACGTAGAGGGGATGGTGGTATTCAGTTTCATGTTCGAATACCCAGTCTGGCCAAGATATACGCGGAACGTAGCGTCAGCCTGAGACCGCATGTGAAGCGTCAGCACGTACTCCCCCTCAACAGGCACGTTGACCTGATAATGAACGATAGAACCGCCTTGTAACTCCACCTGAAGGGGCACGTCACTACCCGTTTCTGTATTGGGACGCAAACGTACCTGTTGGTTATCCGTGGTGGCATCAACATAGTCCTTGGCCATAACCAGTTCGCCAGGGGCATAGTATTTCTCCGTATCGAACGAAGACATGTAAACATAGACCTTTCCTAAGTCTGACAATGCACTCGTAACGCTGTTTGACTGGAAGATGCTCATGTAGGGATAGGCTGTGGCACCACTGCTGTTGTTTCCAATAAACCATGCATAGCCGGCAACAAGGTCACTCTGTTCGAGTTTCTGGACCTTCTGCGTCATTTGGTCTATCTGGAAATCAACATTCTTGATGGTACCGTCATTCTCCCAGGCACAGAATTCTGTGAGAAACATCCTGGGGAAATGTCCATTGGCAGCCTTGTAGTTATCAAGATACGCCTTCAGGTTCGGATAACGGCCATAGACATCTGTCTTCGATGAGTCATAGAGGTCCTTATAGAAATACGCTGTAGCAAACCACATTGTGGCGGAGTACCAGTTCATATAGCAATGAAGGGCCAGATAATCAACCCTGGCCGTGGGATAGAGCCGGAAGAACTCATCGTACCATTCATAAGGAGTCCACGTACGGCCGCCCACCTTCTCACCTGAGAAGTTCAGGGCCGGAGCAACCAACAGGAGAAGGTGGTCGGCGGCAATCTGCTCCAGCCTCGGCCACTTATCGACTGCCTGCTGGGGTGTCATGTTCGATTGCGATGAGAAGTTCGGCTCATTGAAGCCTAAGAGATACTTCACGCCGGGATGGGAGGTGAGATAGCTACGGAGCGTACCCTCATTGAAACCGCTATTCCAGCACATCGGCACAAACTCCATGGCCTGACCTGGGCCCATGTTCGACACACTGCCCTGTGGAGTGAGGCCCCAGTTGTAAAGCCAACTGATGCCCGTTGACATCTGGTCAACCAGTCCGTTGGTAAGGCGCAGTTTCTTTTCGTCCCATCCCACTCCGCGCTTGGCACTGCGCTGCTGGGCCATGGCGGAACAGGAAAGAATCACTGCTATGACAATATAACAAATCCTTTGCATCATTTACCAAATTCCTATAATTGTAACGTTATGAGCTTAGACGGCTGCAAAGTTAGCAAAAAAAATAACATCAAGAGTTCTTACGCTCGAAAAACTATGATAATAAATTAGTATTAATTTTGCATTTCGCTCGGTTTTCACTACTCTGACTGAAGGTCGAAGGTAGGATACACCTCGGAAATTCAAAGAAAAACGAGTTTTCCTTTGGTATTTCGCTCGGTTTTCACTACCTTTGCAGGCGATAACCAATTAATAATAACAAAATGGACGACTACCCGGCGGATAATTACAATTCGTAAAGGCTGGAGGAACGGCAGGCAAGACCGCTAATCCTCTTGCCGCTAAGACCGTTTTAGAAAAAGGATTAGCACTATGAAGACTTACTGGAACTACACCAACGGACTGACCCAGATGAACGAGTGGCAGCCCAATTGCTGGATACAGGTGACTTGTCCTACTGAAGAGGACCAGCAGATGCTGGAGGAGAAGTTCAGTATCCCCGACTATTTCATGAGTGACATCAGCGATACCGACGAGCGTGCCCGCTATGAGTACGATGACGGATGGATGCTGATTATCCTGCGTATTCCCTACGTCAAGGAGGTTCGCTCACGCACACCGTACACGACGGTGCCCCTTGGCATCATCCATAAACGTGACGTGACCATCACCGTCTGCTACTACGAGACGAACATGATGATTGACTTCGTATCGTTCCAGCAGAAGCGCGGCGAGGGATTCACCGACTTCGTCGATATGACGTTCCGACTGTTCCTCTCCAGCGCCGTGTGGTACCTGAAGCGACTCAAGCAGATCAACATGCTCATTGAGAAGGCAAAACAGAACCTGGACCAGGAGGTGAACAATGAAAGCCTCATCGGACTGAGCCGACTGCAGGACTCGCTGACCTACTTCGTCACTTCCATCCGTGGCAACGAGACGTTACTCTCGAAGCTGAAGTTTAAACTGCAGATTGACGAACTGGACGCCGACCTTATCGAGGACGTCAACATCGAGATGACACAGGCCCGCGAGACGGCCAACATCTACTCGAACATCCTGGAATCGACGATGGATACCTACCAGTCAATCATCAACAACAACATGAACACCATCATGCGTACGCTGACCTCGGTGACCATCATCCTCATGTTGCCCACGCTGGTGGCCTCGTTCTTCGGCATGAACCTTGTCAACGGCATGGAGTCGAACCCCGTAGGCTTCATCATTGCCATTGTCATTTCCATACTCATCTCTGTGGCAACGTGGTTCTTATTCCGTCACAAGAGACTGATTTAATAAAGGTAAAAAAGTAAAAAGACAAAAAGGTAAGAAGGCAAAAAGGTGAAAAAGTGCGCAAAATTCGTTAAATAATGCAAACGATTTACATTTCACCTTTTTACCTTCTTTCCTTTTTGTTATCTTTGTGGCTTGAATGTATGATCTAACCTAATTTTAAACTAAAACGTTTAAACAATGGACTCTCAAGAAAAGACCCTTGAAATGGGTGCACAGGAAGAACTGCAGAACCATGAAGCAGAAGCTCCCGTTGAAGAAAAAGTAGTAGAAGAACCTGTGGTTGCAACTGAAGAGGAGCAACCCGAGCGTAAGGTGTATAACTCGAAGAAGGAAATACTGGAGCGCATCAAGGAAATTGCCCACGGTGAAGAGCCGTTGCAAAAAGAGGAAGTGGATTACCTGAAGACGGTTTTCTACAAGTTGCACATTGCCGAGCGCGAAGCCCAGTTTAATGCCTTCACAGAAGCTGGCAACGACCCAGCCACCTACCAGATTATGCCCGACCCTGACGAGGAAGCATTCAAGGCTGAGATGGGCATCATCAAGGAGAAACGCCAGCAGCTCTTCAAGGAACAGGAAGCCGAGAAAGCAGAAAACCTGAAAAAGAAGCAGGAGATCATCGAGAAGATTAAGTCTATGGTAACCTCACCCGAGGAAGCCAACAAGTCATACCAGGAGTTTAAGGCCTTACAGGCAGAATGGAAGGAAATCAAGAATGTGCCTGCCGAGAAGGCCAACGAACTGTGGCGTAACTACCAGCTCTACGTGGAGCAGTTCTACGACCTGCTGAAGCTGAACAGCGAGGCCCGCGAATACGACTTCAAGAAGAATCTGGAGGCCAAGACACGCCTCTGTGAGGCTGCCGAGCGTCTGGCCGACGAGAGCGATGTCATCAGCGCCTTCCACCAGTTGCAGAAGCTACATCAGGAATACCGCGAGACAGGTCCCGTCAGCAAGGAGCTGCGCGAGGAAATCTGGACACGCTTCAAGGCTGCATCGACTGTCATCAACAAGCGTCACCAGCAGCACTTCGAGACGCTGCGCGCCAAGGAAGAGGAGAACCTCGCCCGCAAGACGGCCCTCTGCGAGAAAGTGGAGGCCATCGCCACTGCTGAGAGTAAGGGCTCCAGCGATTGGGAGAAGCGTACGAAGGAAATCATTGACATACAGGCAGAGTGGAAGACCATCGGTTTTGCTCCGCAGAAGATGAACGTCAAGATTTTCGAGCGCTTCCGTGCCGCCTGTGATGATTTCTTTGCCAAAAAGGCTGAATACTTCAAGACCTTGAAAGATACCTTCAAGGAGAACGCCGAGAAGAAGCGTGCCCTTGTTGAGAAGGCCAAGGCCCTGCAGGACAGCACCGAATGGAAGTCAACCTCTGATAAACTCATCGCTTTGCAGAAGGAATGGAAGACCATCGGCATGGTACCCAAGAAACTGGGTGACCAGCTGTGGGAGGAGTTCCTCGGTGCCTGCAACAAGTTCTTCGAGGCTCGCAATTCAGCCGGTGCCGGCCAGCGTAGCGAGGAGCACCAGAACCTTACCAAGAAGCGTGACATCATCGAGAAGCTCAAGGCTGCAGCCGAGGAGAAGAGTGAAGACCTGCAGGAGAAGGTACAGAAGCTCGTCGAGGAATATCAGGCTGTAGGTCATGTTCCTTTCAAGGAAAAGGACAAGCTCTACGAGGAGTACCACGCTATACTTGACAAGCTTTACAAGGACCTGAACATTAGCGTGGCCAAGCGCCGTCTGAACAAGTTCAAGGACAACCTCAAGCAGGTGGCTGAACGCGGTGAGAACGCCCTCGATAACGAGCGTGCACGCCTGATGCGCCAGTTCGAGACCCTCAAGCAGGAGGTACAGACCTACGAAAACAACCTCGGTTTCCTCAATGCTTCCAGCAAGAAGGGTAACTCGCTCATCGACGAGATGAACCGCAAGGTGCAGAAGCTGAAGGACGACATGAACCTCGTCCGCGAGAAGATCAAGGCCATCGATGCCGAGAACAGAGAAAA
>Ga0310690_10008263_pt1 | contig 13237 bp, 5 predicted proteins | sample AusTroGonzalo_MG_2_FD_207661 | JGI IMG/M metagenome (GOLD analysis project Ga0310690, IMG submission 207661) | Bovine rumen microbial communities from tropical cattle in Woodstock, Queensland, Australia - Gonzalo_04 (v2) (version 2) | ecosystem: Host-associated > Mammals > Digestive system >... | reverse complement strand
CGAAAAACGTTGGAATGATCGGAAAGCCCCCCTTGAGAATCGCTGTTCTGGTGAGCGGCGGCGGAACCAACCTCCAGGCGCTTCTCGACGCCCAATCCACCGCCCTCCTCCGCAACGGTGAAATCACCCTGGTCATCAGCGACCGTCCCGGCGCCTATGCCCTCACTCGCGCGCGGAAGGCCGGCGTCCCCGTCCTGGAGCTGGACCGAAAAGCCTGCGGCTCCCGGGCCGCCTTTGAGGACCGCCTCTCTTCCGCCCTTGCGGAAAACCGCACGGATCTCATCGTGCTGGCCGGCTTTCTGAGCATCCTCTCGCCGGACTTCACCGCGCGCTATCCCCGGCGGATCATCAATGTGCATCCCAGCCTGATCCCCAGCTTCTGCGGCGCGGGCTTTTACGGCCTGAAGGTGCATGAGGCCGCGCTTCAGCGGGGCGTGAAGGTCACCGGCGCCACGGTGCATTTTGTCAATGAGATTCCCGACGGCGGGGAGATTATCGCCCAGCAGGCGGTGGACGTCCTCCCGGGCGACACCCCGGAAACGCTGCAGCGCCGCGTGATGGAGCAGGCGGAATGGATCCTCCTCCCCCGGAGCGTGGAGCAGGTCTGCAAAAAACGTAAGGAGGCGCTTATGGACATCTATGGTATCCGGACCCCGGAGGAACTGCTGGAAAACAATGCCTATCCCGGCCGCGGCATCGTCATCGGGAAAACCCCGGACGGAAAGCACGCGGCCATCGCGTATTTCATTATGGGCCGCAGCGAAAACAGCCGGAACCGGATTTTCCGGGAGAAGGACGGCGAAGTCTTCACGGAGCCCTTCGACCCCGCGAAGGTCCAGGACCCCAGCCTGATTATTTACGCGGCGGTGCGTTCGTGGAAAAACTTCCTCGTCGTCACCAACGGCAACCAGACCGACACGGTGGTGGAAGGCCTGCAGGCGGGCAAATCCTTCTCCGAAGCGCTGGAAAGCCGCTCCTTTGAGCCGGATGGCCCAAACTGGACGCCCCGCATCAGCGGCCTCCTGGCCTTCGATTCCGGGAGTTTTACGTATCAGATGAGCATCCTCAAGAGCGCCGACGCCGCAGGCTCCGCCTGCAACCGCTTCACCTATGCTTACGCGCCGCTGAACGGCCTTGGCCATTTTCTCCATACCTATGTCTGCGATGGCAGCCCGATCCCCACCTTCCAGGGGGAGCCGGAGCGGATGGCCCTCTGCGATGATATCGATGAGATGGCCTCCCGCCTGTGGAATGCCCTGAATGACCAGAATAAAATCAGCCTTTATGTCCGCTATGTCGATCTGGAAACCGGCCGCGCGGAATCCCGCCTGATCAACAAACATCGCTGAGGAGGAAAAACCAAATATGGACAGCATGACGCAGACCCCCTTCACCCTCAAGGAATTCGAACTCAAATACGGCTGCAACCCGAACCAGAAGCCGGCGAAGATCTATATGCAGGACGGCAGCCCCCTGCCGATCCGGATCCTGAACGGCCGCCCGGGTTATATCAATTTCCTGGATGCCTTCAACTCCTGGCAGCTGGTGAAGGAGCTGAAAGCGGCCCTGGGCCTCCCGGCGGCCGCCAGCTTCAAGCACGTGAGCCCGGCCGGCGCGGCGCTGGGCCTGCCCCTTCCGGAGGACCTGAAGCGGGCCTGCTTCGTGGAGGATATTGAGGGCCTGGACGATTCCCCCCTGGCCTGCGCCTATGCCCGCGCCCGGGGCACGGACCGCATGTGTTCCTTCGGGGACTGGGCAGCCCTCAGCGATCCCTGCGACGCCACCACCGCGAAGCTTTTGCGGCGGGAAGTCTCGGACGGCGTCATCGCTCCCGGCTATTCCCCGGAAGCCCTGGAGATCCTGAAGCAGAAGCGCAACGGCAATTACAATATTGTGGAGATCGACCCGTCCTATGTCCCCCAGTCGCAGGAAACCAAGCAGGTCTTCGGCATCACCTTCGAGCAGGGCCGGAATGATTTTGCCGTCACCCCCTCCCTCCTCGGGGAAATCGTCACCCAGTCCCGGGACCTGCCGGAAACCGCCGTCCGGGACCTCGTCGTCGCCCTGATTACGCTCAAGTATACCCAGTCGAACAGCGTCTGTTACGCGGTGGACGGCCAGGCGATCGGCGTCGGCGCCGGCCAGCAGTCCCGGATCCACTGCACCCGCCTCGCGGGCGGCAAGGCGGACACCTGGTTCCTCCGCCGCCATGAGAAGGTCCTGTCCCTGCCCTTCCGGCCGGACCTGGGCCGCCCGGACCGGGATAATGTGATCGACGGGTATATCAATCATAATGAGGAGGATGTCTGCGCCGACGGCGTCTGGCAGCGGTATTTCACCTCCCGCCCCGATCCCCTCACCGATGCGGAGAAGCGTTCCTTCCTGGATGCGCGGCGGAACGTGGCCCTGGGCAGCGATGCCTTCTTCCCCTTCAGTGACAATATTGAGCGCGCCTTCCGCAGCGGCGTGAAGTATATTGCCGAGCCCGGCGGCTCGATCCGGGATGACGCGGTCATTTCCTGCTGTGACAAGTATGGCATGACCCTCTGCTTCACCCATCTGCGCCTCTTCCACCACTGATCTCTTTCGTCTTTCTTTCCTGAAAGATTCCCCATCTCATTCTTCCGGAGGCATCGTATGAAGATTCTTGTCGTCGGCGGGGGCGGCCGTGAACACGCCATCATTAAAAAACTGAAGCTGAATCCCGCGGTGGAAACCGTTTATGCCCTCCCGGGCAACGGCGGCTTCGCGGAGGATGCGGTCTGTGTGCCCATCGGCGCGAAGGACCTCCCGGCCATCCGCCGTTTCGCGGTGGAAACCGGTATTGATTATGCGGTGGTCTCTCCGGATGACCCGCTGGTCCTGGGCTGCGTGGATGAGCTGGAGCAGGCCGGCATTCCCTGCTTCGGCCCCCGGAAGAACGCGGCCATCCTGGAGGGCAGCAAGGTCTTTGCCAAGAATTTGATGAAGAAATACGGCATCCCAACCGCCGCCTTCGAGGTCTTTGATGATCCGGCCGCCGCCCTCCGTTATCTGGAGACCGCCCCGATCCCGACGGTGGTCAAGGCGGACGGCCTGGCCCTGGGCAAGGGCGTCACGGTGGCCATGACGCGGGAGGAAGCCTGCGCCGCGGTGCGCCGGCTCATGCAGGAGCGCCAGTTCGGCGTCAGCGGCAGCCGCATCGTGATTGAGGAGTATCTCCAGGGCCCGGAGGTCTCTGTCCTCTCCTTCACCGATGGCGAAACGGTGGTTCCGATGGTCTCCAGCATGGACCATAAGCGGGCCGGGGATGGGGATACGGGCCCGAACACCGGCGGCATGGGCACGGTGGCCCCGAATCCCTTTTATACCCCGGAGGTTGCCGGGGAGTGTATGGAAAAAATCTTCCTCCCGACCATCCGGGCGATGAAGGCGGAAGGCCGGGAGTTCCGGGGCTGCCTGTATTTCGGCCTCATGCTCACGCCCCGGGGCCCGAAGGTGATTGAATATAACTGCCGCTTCGGCGATCCGGAAACCCAGGTGGTCCTTCCCCTCCTGAAATCAGACCTCCTCACGGTCATGCAGGCGGTCACTGCCGGCGCCCTGAAGCATTGCCCCGTGGAATTCTCTTCGGATGCCGCCTGCTGCGTCGTCCTGGCCTCTGCCGGCTATCCGGAATCGTATCAGAAAGGCTTTGAAATCACGATCCCGCAGGAGGTTCGGGATCATGTCTTCGTGGCCGGCGCCGCCCTGCAAAAGGATGGGGAGAAGGAAAAACTGGTCACCGCCGGCGGCCGCGTCCTCGGCGTCACGGCCACGGCCCCGACGCTGCCGGAAGCGGTGAAGGAAGCCTACCGCCTCGCGGAATCCGTCAACTTTGAAAACCGCTTCATGCGCTCCGATATCGGCCGCCGCGCCCTGGATTTCCTTGCGTCCCAATCCCCGGCCGCCCCGTCCGATGCGTCCGCCCCGGTTTATCGCGTCTTTGTCGAAAAGAAGCCGGGCCTGGACCAGGAAGCCCGCGCCCTTCTCTCCGATGCCCGCACCCTGCTGGGCATCAAGGGCCTGCAGCGGGTCCGCCTCCTGAACCGTTATGACGCCCAGAATCTCTCCCGGGACCTCTTTGACCGGGCGGTGAAGGCGGTCTTCTCCGAGCCCCAGCTGGATTTCGTCTCGGAGTCGGTGGATGCCTCCGGCGCCGTTGCCTTCGCGGTGGAATACCTCCCCGGCCAGTTTGACCAGCGGGCGGATTCCGCGGCCCAGTGCATTCAGCTCCTCTCCCGGGGCGACCGCCCCCTGGTTCGCAGCGCCCGGCTCTACCTGCTCTACGGTGACCTGACCGATGCCGAGGTAGCGGAAATCAAAAAATATGTTATCAACCCGGTGGAAGCCCGGGAAGCCGCCCTCCCGAAGCCCGCCACCCTCCGCGCGGAGTACCCGGTGCCGACGGAAGTTCCCACCCTCTCCGGCTTCACGGCGATGGATCGCCCCGCCCTCGAAGCCCTCGCGGCGGAGCTCGGCCTGGCTATGGACGCGGACGACCTCGCCTGCTGCCGGGACTATTTCCGCGCCGAAAAAAGGGATCCCACCCTCACGGAAATCCGCATGCTGGATACCTATTGGAGCGACCACTGCCGCCATACCACCTTCCTGACCAATATTGATTCCGTCCGCTTCGAGGATCCCCTCCTGCAGAAAGCCTATGGGGAATATCTCGCCGTCCGCCGGGAGTTGGGCCGGGCCGAAAAGCCCGTCACCCTCATGGACCTGGCCACCGTCGCTGTCCGCTTCCTGAAGGCGAAGGGGAAACTCCCGAACCTGGATGAAAGCGAGGAAATCAACGCCTGCACGGTGAAAATCGAGGTGGAAGCCGACGGGGTGAAGGAGCCCTGGCTCCACCTCTTTAAGAATGAAACCCATAATCACCCGACGGAGATCGAACCCTTCGGCGGCGCGGCCACCTGCATCGGCGGCGCCATCCGGGATCCCCTCAGCGGCCGGGCCTATGTTTACGGCGCCATGCGTGTGACCGGCGCGGCCGATCCAACCGTCCCCGTCGCCGAAACCCTCCCCGGCAAGCTCCCCCAGCGGAAGCTGGTTACCGCTGCCGCCGCGGGATATTCCTCTTACGGCAACCAGATCGGCCTTGCCACGGGAATCGTGGATGAGCTCTATCATCCCGGTTACGCGGCCAAGCGCATGGAAATCGGCGCGGTGGTGGCCGCGGCCCCGCAGGAAAATGTCCGCCGCGAGCGCCCCGCTCCCGGGGATGTGGTCATCCTGCTGGGCGGCAGCACCGGCCGGGACGGCATCGGCGGCGCGACGGGTTCCAGCAAAGCCCATACTGCCCACAGCGTGGAAACCTGCGGCGCCGAGGTCCAGAAGGGAAACGCGCCGGAGGAGCGGAAGCTGCAGCGGCTGTTCCGCAACGGTGAGGCAACCCGCATGATCAAGCGGTGCAACGACTTTGGCGCCGGCGGCGTCAGCGTGGCTATCGGCGAGCTGGCGGACGGGCTGGAGATTGACCTGAACGCCGTGCCGAAGAAGTATGACGGGCTGGACGGCACTGAACTGGCGATTTCCGAAAGCCAGGAGCGGATGGCGGTGGTCGTGGCCCCGGAGGATGCGGAAGCCTTCCTGAAGCTGGCGGAGCAGGAGAACCTGCAGGCCTGCCCCGTGGCGGTGGTTCAGGCGGAGCCGCGCCTCAGAATGCACTGGAACGGAAAAACCATCGTGGATATCAGCCGGGAATTCCTGAATTCGAACGGCGCGTCGAAGCATATCGATGTGGCGCCGGCGAAGCCGGAAAGCTTCGCGAAAAAGCCCGCCGGCGGCTTCCGGGAAACCTTGGAAGCGATGGCGGAGGATCTGAACATGTGCTCCCATCGGGGCCTGAGCGAGCGCTTTGACTCCACGATCGGAGCCGGCACCGTGCTGATGCCCTTTGGCGGCAAACACCAGCTGACCCCGATCCAGGCGATGGTGCAGAAGGTCAGCATGGAAAAGAAGCATACGGACGACTGTTCCCTGATGGCCTGGGGCTACAATCCCTTCATCACGGAAAAGAGCCCGTATCACGGGGCCTATCTGGCGGTGGTCGAATCCGTGTCGAAGCTGATTGCCGCCGGGGCGGATTTTGAGGAGGTCTATCTGACCTTCCAGGAGTATTTCGAGAAACCCGGCCGGGATGCCCGGCGCTGGGGCAAGCCGCTGGCGGCGCTGCTGGGCGCCTTTGAGGCCCAGAAGGATCTGGAAATCGCCGCCATCGGCGGCAAGGACAGCATGAGCGGTTCGTTCGAAAATCTGGATGTGCCGCCGACGCTGGTCAGTTTCGCGGTCACGATGGCCAAAGCCGGCCAGATCATGAGCCCGGAAACCAAGCAGGCGGGCCATTTCCTGATCCTGCTCTCCACGCCCTATACGGCGGAGGGACTCCCGGATGCGGCGGCGCTGAAGGAAACCTTCCGGAAAGTGGCGTCGCTCCGGAAGAGCGGCCGGGCCTTCGGGGCGTATACGCCTGGGCTGGGCGGCATCGCCGAGGCCGTAATGAAGATGAGCTTCGGCAACGGCCTCGGATTCCGGTTCGCGGACGGATGGAGCGTGGATGACCTGGTGCGGTACCGCTACGGGGATTTTCTGGTGGAAGTGGCGGAGCCGGAAGCGGGCGAAACCGTGCTGGGCGAGGTCACGGCGGACGGCCAAATCACTTTCGGCGGGGAGAGCGTTTCCCTGGCGGGTCTGCAGCAGCGGTGGGAAAACCGGCTGGAAAAAGTCTATCCCTGCAATATTCCTACCCCGGCGGAAACCGTGGAAACCTTTTCAAGCCCGGCCTCTTCCTGGCTGGCTCCGGCGGTGAAGGCCGCGAAGCCCCGGGTGCTGATTCCCGCCTTCCCCGGCACCAACTGTGAATACGACAGCGCCAAAGCGGTACGGGATGCCGGCGCCGAAGCGCGGATCATGGTGATTAACAACCTGACGGCGGAGGGCATTGCCCGCAGCGTGGAAAGTTTCGCCCGGGAGATCCGGGAAAGCCAGATCATCTTTATTCCCGGCGGCTTCAGCGGCGGCGATGAGCCGGATGGCAGCGCCAAGTTTATCACGGCGTTCTTCCGGAATGATGCGGTCCGGGAGGGCGTGACCGAGCTGCTGGAGAAGCGGGACGGCCTGATGTGCGGCATCTGCAACGGTTTCCAGGCCCTGATCAAGCTGGGGCTGGTTCCCTTCGGAAAAATCATGGAAACGGATGAGCACTGCCCGACGCTGACGTTTAACACCATTGCCCGCCACCAAAGCCGGATCGTCCGGACCCGGGTGGCTTCCAACCTGAGCCCCTGGCTGCGGGAAACCCGGGTGGGGGATATCTTCAGCGTGCCGATCAGCCACGGCGAGGGCCGTTTCATTGCGGAGGAACAGGTGATTCGGCAGCTGGTATCTGCCGGCCAGATCGCGACCCAGTATGTGGATCTGGAAGGCAGGGCGACCATGGATGTTCGCTTCAATCCCAACGGCAGCATGCAGGCGATCGAAGGCATCACCAGCCCGGATGGCCGGGTCTTCGGCAAGATGGGCCACAGCGAGCGGGTTGGCAGCGGGCTGTATAAGAATGTTCCGGGAGCGTATGAAATCCGGATGTTCGAATCGGCAGTGAAGTATTTCAAATAAGGAACCACGCGCCCCGCGTGAGGAACGAAAGGAAAAGAAAAATGGCTTATTTATCCGATATCGAAATCGCACAGCAGTGCAAAATGAAACCCATCGCCGAGATTGCGAAAAAAGCCCATGTGGATGAAAAATATGTTGAGCAGTATGGCCGTTACAAGGCCAAGATCGATCCCGCGCTGTTAAAGGAAACGACCCGCAAGCCGGGCAAGCTGGTGCTTGTGACCGCGATCACGCCCACCCCGGCAGGGGAAGGAAAAACCACCACGACCATCGGCCTGGCCGACGGCCTGAGCCGGATCGGCAAGGATGTCATCGTTGCGCTGCGGGAACCCAGCCTGGGCCCGGTCTTCGGGATCAAGGGCGGCGCGGCCGGCGGCGGCTATGCCCAGGTGGTGCCCATGGAGGACATTAACCTGCACTTCACCGGGGATTTCCATGCCATCGGCGCAGCCAACAACCTGCTGGCCGCCATGCTGGATAACCATATTCAGCAGGGAAACCAGCTCGGGATCGATGTGAAAAAGATCACCTGGAAGCGGTGCGTGGATATGAATGACCGCCAGCTCCGCTTCGTGGTCGACGGCCTGGGCGGCCGTCCCAACGGCACGCCCCGGGAGGATGGTTTTGATATCACCGTAGCCAGCGAGATTATGGCGGTCTTCTGCCTGGCCAGCGATTTCAGGGACCTGAAGGAGCGGCTGTCCCGAATCATCGTGGCCTATACGTATGATGACCAGCCCGTGACCGCCGGCGACCTGAAAGCCACCGGCGCCATGGCTGCGCTCCTCCGGGACGCGCTGAAGCCGAACCTGGTGCAGACCCTGGAGGGAACGCCCGCCTTCGTGCATGGCGGCCCCTTCGCCAATATTGCCCATGGCTGCAACAGCGTCATGGCGACCCGCATGGCGATGCGCATGGGGGATTATACGGTGACGGAAGCCGGCTTCGGCGCCGACCTGGGCGCGGAAAAATTCCTGGATATCAAGTGCCGCATGGCCGGTCTGACCCCGGATGCCGTCGTGGTGGTCGGCACGGTGCGCGCCCTGAAGATGCACGGCGGGCTGGATAAGAAGCAGCTGTCCCAGGAAAACCTCACGGCGCTGGAAAAAGGCATCCCGAACCTTTTGCGCCATGTGAACAATATCACGAAGGTGTATCACCTGCCCTGCGTGGTGGCTATCAACCGCTTCCCCACGGATACCGATGAGGAGATCACGTTCATTATCCGCAAGTGCCGGGAGCTGGGGGTCAATACGGTGCTGAGCACCGTGTGGGCCGAAGGCGGCAAAGGCGGCGAAGCCCTGGCCCGGGAAGTGGTCCGCCTGTGCGAGGAGAAAAAAGAAAACTTCACTTTCAGTTATGATCTGTCGCTCGGAATAGAGGAAAAACTGGAAGCCGTGGTGAAAAAGATTTATGGTGGGGCCGGCGTGAACCTGACCCCCGCCGCGAAGAAGCAGGCGGAGCAGCTGACGGACCTCGGTTTCGGCGGCCTGCCGGTCTGTATCGCCAAGACCCAGTACAGCTTCTCGGATGATCCGGCCCTGCTGGGAGCCCCGGAAGGCTTCACGGTCACCGTGCGGAACCTGAAGGTGTCCGCGGGCGCCGGCTTCCTGGTGGCCCTGACGGGCGAAATCATGACGATGCCCGGCCTGCCGAAGTCTCCTGCGGCTGAGCGCATCGACGTGGATGAAGACGGCAAAATTGTCGGTTTGTTCTGATCGGGCCATCCATCCCGGCCAGAGGCCGGAAAAACCAGGGAAAAGAAAAATCGGGAATAGAAAAAACAGGAGAGGAGTGCGGGAAACGATGATTTATTACGTCAACTGCAACGCCCCCCGCGAGGGGAACGGCCTGAAGGAGACGCCCTTCCGGCATATCAACGACGCGGCGAAAATCGCCCGCCCCGGGGACGAAGTGGTTGTCGCGCCCGGGGTTTACCGGGAATCGGTGCATCCCGTCCACGCGGGCACGGAGGAGCAGCGGATCGTTTACCGCTCCGAAGTGCCGCTGGGGGCGGAGATCACCGGTGCGGAGCTTCTGACCGGCTGGAAGAAGGAAAAGGGCAAGGTCTGGGTGAACCGGGTGAACAACGGCGTCTTCGGCGCCTGGAACCCTTATGTGGAGAAGGTCGAGGGTGACTGGTATTTCGCACCCATCGTCCGCCATACCGGGTCGGTGTACCTGAACGACCTGGCGATGTATGAAACCGCTTCGCTGGCAGAATGCAGGAAGGGCAAGCCGGATCCCCACGCCTGGAACCAGGAGGACGCGAAGTACCTCTGGTATTCCGAGCAGGACGGGGATGAAACCGTCATTTACGCCAATTTCCAGGGTAAGGATCCCAACCGGGAAAAGGTGGAGATCGCGGTCCGCCGCAATTGCTTTATGCCGGAGGAAAACGGCATCGGGTATATCACGGTCTCGGGCTTTGTGGTCTGCAAAGGCGCCACCACCTGGGCGCCGCCCGCCGCCTATCAGGACGGCCTGATCGGCCCCCACTGGTCGAAGGGCTGGATCATTGAGGACTGTGAAGTGTACGGCAGCCGCTGCTGCGGCATCTCCCTGGGCAAGTACCTGGATCCGGAAAACGATATGTATTTCTTCCGGAAGCGGGTCAAGAGCCCGACCCAGATGGAGCGGGACGCGGTGTGCCGCGGCCAGTACCATGGCTGGCTCAAGGAGAAGGTCGGCAGCCACATCGTGCGCCGCTGCCATATCCACCACTGTGAGCAGACCGGCATCGTGGGCCGCATGGGCGGGGTGTTCTCGACCATTGAAGACTGCCATATCCATGATATCTGTACCAGCGCCCAGCTGGGCGGGGCGGAAACCGCCGGCATCAAGCTCCACGCCGCCATTGACGTCACGGTGCGCCGCTGCCACATCCATAACTGCATCATGGGTATCTGGTTTGACTGGGAAGCCCAGGGCGCCCGGATCACCCAGAACCTGCTGCATGATAATCACCGGGCGGACGGGGTGGATCAGGCGCCCGGCGCCATGTTCAACTGCGATGTGTTCATCGAGGTAGGCCACGGCCCGACCCTGGTGGATAACAATGTGCTGATGAGCAAGGTGTCCGTGGTCATCCCCAGCGAAGGCATCGCCTGCGTCCATAACCTGATGCTGGGCTCCTTCGGGCTGATCAATTCCGGTGTGGACAGCGTGGTGAACGGCCAGCGGGAACCCCGCTATACGCCCTATCATATCCGCCACCGCACGGAGGTCGCCGGTTTCATGACCATCCTGCACGGCGACGACAGAATCTATAATAATATCTTCGTTCAGCATTATCCCGTCACGGACGATACGAAAACCCCCTGTGATGCCGATTACCAGCATGCGGGCACGGCCTGTTTCGATATCTTCCCGACCTATGAGGAGTGGTTCAAACCCTTCGACCGGCGGGAGCCCGCCAACATGGGCGGCCTGGCTGCCGCGCACTTCGGCCATCTGCCGGTCTGGGTGGAGGGCAATGCCTATTTCGGCGGCGCGAACGTCTGTAAGCATGAGCAGCATCATCTGGTGGCGGATAAACGGACGAAGGTGAAGGCGGAGCTGAAGGAACAGGACGGGAAGTGGATCCTGAAGACCAACGTGGCCGCTGCCCTGAAGGACTTCCGGGACGGAATCATCACCAGCGAGATTCTCGGCTGCGCCTTTGAGCCGGAGCAGCGCTTCGAGAATCCCGACGGAACGGAAATCATTTTTGACCGCGATTATTTCGGCGCCCACCGCGGGGTGAATGCCCTTCCGGGCCCCTTCGCGGAAGCGATGGACGAGTATATTTTGCTGTAATCCCAGCCGCCCGGCCGGTTTCGGCCGGGCGCTCATCCATAAAAAAAGAAAAATCTGATCATAAAGGAGCATCTGACAATGAACAAAAGAATTCAGAAAAAAGGAATTTGCCTGATCCTGGTCCTGGCCGCCCTCCTTACGGGAATCCTCCTGGCGGCAACGGCCGGCGCCGAGGAAGCGGGCCTTCTCCGCACGGCGGTCACCTACGACATCACCACCATGGACGTGGCCAAAACCACCGAAGATTACATGATTCCCATGAACGTCTTTGACCGGCTGTTTGAAACCCGGATGGAGGACGGAACCGCGAAGCTGGTTCCCAGCCTCTGTACGGAATATAAAGTCAGCGAAGACGGGCTGACCTATGATTTCACGCTGCGGGAAGGCGTCGTGTTCTCGAATGGGAATCCGCTCACGGCTTCCGACGTGCAGTATTCCTTTGAGCGCCTGCTGGTTCTGGCTAACCAGAACACGGATATCCCGCTGGAAGTCGTCGGCGGCCAGGACGTGATGGATAAAAAGGCGGAAACGCTTTCCGGGTTCAGCGTTACGGACGACACGCATTTCTCCGTCACGCTGAAGGCGCCGAATGCCGGGTTCCTGGCGGAGCTCTCTTCGCCGGCCATGTCCATTGTGGATCAGGAGAGCATGTCGGACGGTTTCGGCGTCGATCCGGCCGCGATGATCGGCACCGGCCCCTATCTCGTCACGGAGCGGATCACCAATGACCACTACACCCTGGTGTATAATGACAAATACTGGGGCGCCGAGCCTTCCGTGAAAAAGCTGGTGGTCCGCGTCATCAGCGATGCCAACACCCAGAATCTGATGTTCCAGAACGGCGAACTGGACCTGATCGACCTGGACAAGCAGGACAGCGCCATTGTCCAGAGCCAGTATAAGACCGTTTATGCGGACCGGATTGTCAGCGTGCGGAAGGTGGGCCTGACCTTCCTGGCGCTGAACGAAAGCAATGAATACCTGAAGGATGTCCGTGTGCGCAAGGCGATCGGCATGGCCCTGGATGTGGATACCATGATTGCCGCCCTGTACAACGGGGATGCCACGCGGGAAAACGGCATTATCCCCACGGGCGCCTGGGCGCATAACGACAGCCTGGAAGGCTTTGCCTATGATCCGGAAGGGGCGAAGAGCCTGCTGAAGGAAGCCGGCTATGAAGACGGCCAGATTTCCTTTGAGCTCTCCATGGACTCCACGGCCACCGGATCCATCCAGCTGGTGTATCAGTCCATCAGCCAGCTGCTGGATAAAGTGGGCATCAAAGCCACGGTGAAGAGCTATGACCATGCCGCCTATCTGGATCTCCGCGGCTCCGGCAAAATGGATGCCTTCATCGCCCGCTGGCTGCTGGATTATAACGATCCGGCGAATATCATGCTGACCTTCTTCGGCAGCGCGGATAATACCCTGCACCGCAGCCTGAACTATCCCGATGCGGAGATCATCGCGCGGGTGGCTGCCGCGCCGGCGATTGTGGATGACAGCCAGCGGATGGCGGAGTACCAGGCGCTGGAAAAGAAGATTATCGGGGAGGACGCCGCGTGGATTCCGCTCTTCGAGGATATGCATCTCTACTGCCTGGGCTCCCGGGTTGCGTCGTTCACGCCCCAGTGGGCCGGTTTCTCCGATTTCTATGTCACTGACGTGGTTTTGAAGGATTAATGAAGGTTTTAACCAATGAAGAGAATTGTCCAGGCGCTGCTGGTCCTCCTGCTGGTCTCCCTGATGCTTTTTGTCATGCTCCGTATTGTGCCGGGGAATCCGGTGTCCGTCCTGA
>Ga0310690_10008260_pt1 | contig 13237 bp, 20 predicted proteins | sample AusTroGonzalo_MG_2_FD_207661 | JGI IMG/M metagenome (GOLD analysis project Ga0310690, IMG submission 207661) | Bovine rumen microbial communities from tropical cattle in Woodstock, Queensland, Australia - Gonzalo_04 (v2) (version 2) | ecosystem: Host-associated > Mammals > Digestive system >... | reverse complement strand
GGGTAAGTGAGTACCCTTGTGCACCTTTCACAAAAATTCCCCGATGTTGTCGCGGTTTTTTTGTGCATATTGCACAAAGATGATATTGCACTATCATCTTTGCATTAAAATTTGTGCATGTTTCACAAAAATTAGATCGCTCAGGACGCTAAAATTTTGTGTAATTTGCACAAAGACAACTCCGGTTCTATTGTAGTATAATACGATCATACTATTATATCCGCGCGTACCGCGTTACAGTACGAGAAAGAGGTTTGTATGATACACGAAAAGTATTTAACAGGTGAAAGAGTGAGATTTTACAAGGACGGTGATGTACGCGAGGGAGTTGTTGACCGTATAACGAGCAACAATGACGGTACTTTTTCGTATGATATTGTAAGCACCGATCATTTAGCGCTTATTGCGCTTGATGTTGGGGAGTTCGATATAATACCATGTAGGAAAGTTGTGATAGACTACAAAAAAACAACGAGTGACTTTTACTCAAGTGAAGTTTATAATCATGAAACGTGTTTGCACATTCATGATATTATTGACAAGTTCGAGAACTCTATGACGACGGGCGAGTTAGTTAGTCTCCGAATTACATATGACTTTGAGGAGGTGTGAATGGGTGAATACATTCACGACTCAAAGCACGTACCTTATGCTATTGAGCCGTTCACGGTGAATATTAATGATATTATATTACTGATTAAAAACAATATTAAAGCCCGTAAACGCGCTGAGTTTTATATTATTGTAATGCTACATGAGTTATCGGAAAATAAAGGAGGTAAACGATGTTAATCAGACTAATTCATGAGGGCAATTCTTGGCTCGTTCTTCTTGATGATCATATTGTTTTTGAGTCCGAACGTTACCAGGACGCAAAGAACTACTACGACAAATTATTAAAGGGAGAGGCTTTATAACCTCTCCCTTTCTCTTTAGTAATCCTCGCCCGTGATGAGTTTGTACTCGTCCTTTGTGATTGCTTTCGCTTTAACGAAAGTGCGAAGATTAGCTTTTGTGTAAGTACCATCTTCATAGTACCTCTTGATTGTGTTAAACATTCTACTCATTCTCTTCACCTCCCGTAATCATTTCCGCCATCGCGAGGAACATATCAGCGACTTCGGCGTCGAGTGCTTCAGCTTTGTTCTTTGCCTCGATGGCTTTCGCTTTAGCGTTGTCCGCCTTTTCAACGGTACGTCTTGAGGCTAACGCCTTAACCTGGTTCGCAAGGTCTTTTGTGAAGATTGTAAGTTCTTTTAAAGTCATATGAACACCTCCTATTCAAGCCATAATGCCTTAATATTTCCAGCATTAGTTTGACTGTCTGAACCGCCATATCTTACAAAGATACCGCCATACTTAACACCACTTGTTGAAACAGCAAGTTCATATATTCCTTCTGCCGCAGAGCCTCCGCCTGTTAAGCTATAATATGCAACAGCCTGTCCAAAATTGTCGGTATTATTATTGAGAACAGCCAATAACGTATTGTCTACGGAGTTTGTAACTGAACATAAGGCTTTAAGTTTAGTTATTCCCGTAAAATCCGCAGAACCTAATACACTGAAAGACCCTGCGTCAATTGCTGAATATCCGACAGAGTTTGTGTTATTAGTTATTGTTGGAGTAATTGTCGGAGCGCCAGGACCCCAAGGAGTCAAACAGCCGTTTAAAGTTCCATAGCCATACCAATAAAGAACATTAGTAGGCATGACAATAACTGTCTGCGCGCTTGCGTCTGTAACTGTCGCGGTCTTAACGTAGTCACTTGTACCCGTTGTTGTGTCCCTTGCTACACTTGATGTAAACGTCCAAGTGTCAGAGTACCCAGGTGTAACACTCGCGGTAAGTGTTCCGCTTGTCTGACCGCTTGCGAAAACACAAGTTCCGATTGTAACGTTGTTGGAGTCCTTAACTGTAATGGTGTCCTCCATAGCACCGTTGAGAGTTAATGTGATGGTTACTGTAGCGGGGTGTTCGTAATTGATGTACTTCTGTACGGTGTTTACGCTTGCGGGTAAGTCGGTATTAGATGTGTCAACCGCGATCATTGAGGCGTCATAATCTCCCGCCTGGGGATTAACCGCGCCAGTTCTCGAATTGAACGAAGCAACGCCCGCAGAAAGGATATCGTCCGAAATCTCATCGATCGCGTCCTGTACGTTAGTAGCGGTAAGACCGCTATACGCATTGTCGTAGTCTACCTGGTTCGCTTCGTAGTCTCCGTTCTCGGGAATAACTACACCCGTGCGACCTTTGAAACTTTCGGTGTAGGTTGTAGGTGTGTTCGCGTCAATTTCATCAATTGCGCTCTGTACATCTGTAGCGGAAAGACCCGAACCCGAGTTGTCGTAGGTGATCTGATCTGCTTCATAATCACCGTTCTCAGCGACAACAACGCCCTCTCTACCGTTGAACGTGTTGACATAAGGTATAACAACCTTTGTATCGATGTCAACGTAAACGTTGGCGTCGTCATTAAGTCCGTTGATGTTCAGACGGTAAACGGTGTTCTCGTTTGCGTCGAAGAAAAGAACATGATGAACCAGGTTGTTAGGGTCGTCTTCAACGTTAATTAGATAGATATATCTCTCAACGATAGTGCCGACGTTGTCGGTCTGCTTAAGCACGACGATCTTACCCTCACGAACCGCGTTGATGATTGACATAAGTACGGGAATGTTTACGGTCTGTAAGTGAGTGTATACATGACCGTTCTCCCAATATGTCGCGGGGATAGTGTCGGCGAGAAGTACGACGTTTGTACTCTGTAAAGCAACTTCGTCAATGAGTGTCTTCATTGCCTCAATTGCTTTCTGTACGTTGTCCGCGCCGAGTTCCGTCACGGCGTCGTCGTAGCTTACACCCTCGGCACTTGTGACCTCTTTTAACTTTTTCATGATGTAGTCAAGATTGAGGTCGTTAAGATTGAGATAGGGGTATTTGTTCCAAAAAGACATAATTTAACCTCCTTAATAAATTTGTATAAGTAACTCGTTTGCGAATATGCGTGTTGCGCAATCGTACAAGTTCTTACTCATTCTTTGCGTTACGACTTCATCAACCATATGAGCCGAAGTTGTAACACCGATGTTACCATAAACGTGCAAGTCATGTTTGAAAGCGTCGCGAGTCTTAACGTCGCTATCGGATAGTTTACCCGATACGTTTACATTGTCCGTTCCTGTCTCGGTAATTTCCGTTTTACCCTGACTTCGAGTTGTCTTGTCGTCTGCCTGGTATCCCGACGCATTAAACGCGCTTACATCGTGCGTAGTGATCTCGGGTGTGACGACCTCTTCGGCTCTTGTAGTGTCGGGTGTACGCTTTGAGTCGTAGTTGGCGCTTACGGTGTTCGTACCTTTTATATTACGAACATCTTTACCAACCTCGAAGCGGTCGTAGTTGTAAATAGGGTTGTATTCGGCGGTAAGAGCCTCATATATCCGAGTGAGTTCTAACGCCCATTTACGCGATACAACACCGAGTGAAAACTTCATAAAGTCGGGGACGGTGTAGAGTACGCACTTTTCGCCGTGTTCCATGAGTAGCGCGTCGATAAATGTCTGTTTATCATATCCATCGGGCAACACTACCTCATCAAAGAGAGTCGAGTCGTAGTTATATAACCCGATCAGAGTCATTCTTTGCATTGTACTCACGTTCCTCACCTCCAAACCTTAATGTAAACCCGAGTTTTAAGTCGGGGAAGAGATCGTTTACCTTGTCGAAGCTTTCCTCGAGGTTGGTATACCAGGAAGAAGCACGCGCACAAGTGTCGTCCGAGTTGGCGGTTACCTCATCGGTAATCATGCGCTCTTTCTTGCTTGTACCCGATAAAATACCGACTTCCGCGTCGAACTGATGCATGATTGTTTCAATGTTTTCGAGTAGCTTGTCCGTGATGTAATTGTCTTTTACATTGAAAGCTTCTGTCCATATAGGTTCGTTAGCACCCGACAAGTCGTTAGTGTCTTTTAACTCTTTATCGTAGACATTAAACGGGTTACCCGCGCTGATCTGCTGAAAAAGATAATTAAGCGTCTCACTTGCGCTCTTGTTTTTAGCGCCCGCGAGGATAGCAAGACGGGAGATTATGAGTGAACAATCTACCGAAGTGATAGCGGTTGAGAGTCTAATAGCATAATGCTCGACTATGTCCCAAACTCCCGACCAATCGTTCGTTAAATGAATGACTTCACAATCTTCTCCAATTGTACCCGTCATATTAACGAGGGGTTGAGCGACAATCAAGTTAGTAGGTTGCATGAACAAGCCATAACCCGACGGGGTGCAAATTTGAGGAATAACGCCGTACTTCTCGGTTTTGAATATTCCGATAAAGCCGTTTGAAAAGAGAACGTTTTTAAAATAACGCTCACCTTGTGACCAGGCTTTCGGAAGTTTGAACTTCGCGCCCGATATAAGGCGATCATATAACGACCGCATGAAGTAGGCGGTGTTCTCGTCATTAACTACCTGTCCCGCAACGCTTCGACTCGATGAGTAAGCATTAAGAGCCTCGAAAGAAGCGGGAATACTGATATTATACATTAAATCACCTCCTATTCAATATAGAAACCTGTATTAAGAAATGTGTCGAGAGCGTTAAGTTCTTCGGCTTGCGCGGGTGCTTCGATGTGAGCGTTTAAACATTGAGTATATCCCGAAAGAGTCGATAAACTTTTAACTTCCATAACCGGAACTCCAATCGTTGATTTAACGTCCGCTTGAGAACAGGCTAACGGGTTATTGGTTACGTAGCAAACGGGCGAAGTCCAAAAGTTCATACCCGAACCGCCCATACTACCTATAGTAGTTGGGTGTGTGCTTAACTTGATGTTGTCGGTCTGCCACGATGTTATAAGTCCCTCCATAACCGCACCTATACCACCCGCAACGATAGACGCGGGGTTGAGTGAAGAATTGATAACAGAGTTGACCATACGTTCAGCACCCGAGATTTGAGTCTGCACTACTTCGGAAAGCGACGACCTTTGATTTATACCGATTGCATACGAAGACGCACAACAAGTTTTATAAGTTCCGACAAGATTTAAATCTGAATAACCCTCGATGTAGTAATTAATAACTCCATCAACTGCGGAAATTGACGCACCGATTAAGAGTTTATCTTCTTTCGCGATTAGGTCAACGGGTAGGTTGACCTGTCCGCAAAACGGTAAATACAAAGCAACGGTTGAGTTTTTGACTCTTCTCCAATCTGAACTATACCAGGGGATATTGACCAACCATTGTCCGAAAAGAGCGTCGGCTTTAATAGACCAGGCGTGTACACCCGTAGCATATTCACCGAGATAGATTTCCTTGTTCGTATCCTGGTATGGTGTCATATCCAACGGCACCCATATACAACTCAATATACATTGAGGTGCGTTTGAGTAAGCGTTACCGACAACGGAGGATTGTGAAAGGATTTCTGACAATGATTTTAAGCATTGTTCGGTTGTAGTCCATTGATAGGATACGCCCGCCTTAGAGCCTAAAAGAATATCGTGAACTACTCCGCCATAATACCAGTTGTCTAAAGCATTAAGTAGGGATTGAATGTCGGTATAACTTAAACCGTAAGTCGTACAACCATTTTTTCCGTTAACTGTGAGTGCGTAGAACCCTGTAGCGTCGAACGGGTCGTAGTCGGTTTGAGGGTCAACCGCGCCTAATGCGGTGTTAGCCTCTAACGAAACGGGTAAACGTTCATCGGCTAACCAATCGTTGATTGTTTCACTCGCTGAGTATGTTACGAACTGACTTGACGCGAGAATTTCGGTCTTGTAAGTCGCGAGAACATCGACAACGCAAGACACTTCCCATTGACCATCGCGGACGCTCACAACATTATCGACAAAGTAAAACTTCCCATCGAAGAAAGCGAGGTTAAAGTCGAAAGTCGTTGAATAAGATAATAAAAAAGTCGGACGATCTAACGACGTTGGCGCTTTAAGGGTGCAAGCGAATTCACTTGCACCCGTAAGAGCGAACTGCAACGTGCTATTACGTCGTTTACTCTGTTTAATGAAATAAGCGGTAATAGCCATAGTTAAACCTCCGAATTAAGGTGTTACCGTATCCGCATAGAGAAGTACGAAGTTTTCGGTAAAATCGTTCCAAGTCTTCTGCGTGAAGTGCCAAAAGATATTGTGATAACCGCCGTTAGGGTTGAACGGTGTAGGCGCGCTCCATTCCTCCATAATTGTAGTACCGAGTGCCTCGCGATCGAAAAGACAACCGATAATGTTCTCAACGAGAACGGGTGTTGTATCATCAACAACGTTACCTGTTGTAGTATCGAGGTAGGCGTCTGTAGCCTGTACGGACTCGGGATTATCGAGGTTCTGCCAAAAGCTTACACGTTCAGCACCATCGAGAACCTTTGTCACTCTTTCCTCATTATAGAGGGAAGAAGCAACCGCGGAGTCAATGTGATTAGCAACACGAGCTGAGATATACTTCTGCATGAAACGAGGCTCGGTGTGTCTCATGATCTCTTTACCTGTAATGTTCATGTGATACTTGATTGAGCGTTCGCTCATCTTCTCCATGAGAGTAGCCATATAACCCGCGAGCCATCTTGAGAACGCGGTGTAATTGGTCACGTTGAACATGTCTGCGGGTGTGAGTGTTACGCCCGTCTCGTTGTAGTACTCCTGTAAAACGTTGATCGCGTTAGCTGAGTCGTGAGCGTACTTTGCACAAATGTAGTTTACCAGGATACCGCGCGCTTCTGCTTCTTTGATCTGTGTAAGCTTGTCGGCGATGTTCTGCATTACTCCCGCAAGGAAGCGACCAAACTCGGAAGCGTCCTTAAGTGCTGAGTCAAGCTGATCTTTGAAAATGGTTACGTGGTCGGAATACTGTGTAGCGCCGTAGAAATTGGTCTGTAAAACCTTGGGCTTCTTAACAATGTAAGGGTCGATTGACGCACCGTCAACAAGGTTGAGGCGGTTGTCTGTTGTGTCGATGTCGGAGTCGATGAAGTTAATCTTTCTTACGATCGCCCCCCATTTCTCGCGGTCAACTTCGAGCGACTTGAACTTCTGTGAGTAAGGACGAATTGAGAAGATTGTCTTCTGAAGTACCTGGGAGATCGCGTTAATGATCGGGTCATAACCTAACTGCAAGAGTTCAGTTCCAACGGTCGTAAAGTCGGCGGTGTTGGATACCTGGAGTGTTGGCTGTTTACCCGTAGCTTCTGTGTAGAGTGCGGTAAGAAAAGAAGCGCTCTGTTCAAATGTCATGGTGTTTACACTCATTTAGTTTACCTCCTTTAAATAAGTTGTAAAATGAAAATTGTTACTTGGGCGACTAATAAAACGACTGATGAGATTACAAACTGTTTAAGAAGTCGTTGATGTTTTTGTTCACGGAGTCCATCGGCGACTCCGCACGCGCGTTTTTTACGTTCGCCTCCTGGATAGCCTTAACGGTATCGTTGAGGTTTTTAACCGTGTCACCGAGTTCCTTAACGTTGTCGGGTACTTCGGTTTTAACTTCGGTTTTAACTTCGGTCTTTACTTCGGGCGTCGGCGTAGCGCCGTCACCTTTTGAGGTGCTTGGGTCTGTCTTAGGTTCTTCTTTGTTAACCTGTAAGGCTCTGATCTCGTCGGCTGAGAACCCCGCGTCAATGAGTTTGAGAACTTCTTCACTTGTCATTTTTACCTCCGATCTTGTCGTCAATCTGAGCGCAAAGGACTCCGATTGAAAGAGAAATCTCTCCAAGCTTTGTAATAAGTTCTTTTTGAGTAGTCTGTATGTACCGCATAAGAACTATACACATAGCGATTGGAAAACCGATAGTTGAAATTAACTGCATAATCTCATTTGTAGCCATTTATTAATCCTCCTTAAGTTGATAACTTAAAAATAAACTAAAAAAGAGTAAATGTCAATGACAATTTACTCTCTTTTAGTAGCGTGACAGTATATGGAAAACAAGACTCTTATAAGCTAATTAAGGCTCTTAACGGTGTTCGGTACTCCTACCATGTGCGACCCGTTCCGCGGGCTTGAGTTTGCACTCCGTAAGAGCCTAACTAATATATATCACATTGGCTAAACATTTACAAGGTTTTTAAAGTAATTTTTAACCTTTTGATTATTAAAAATAACTCGACCTTGTAAATAAGCACTTCTAACGTCCGAAAGTTCAACGTTAAACTTTCTCCGACCCGCTTCGTTGTCCTGGTACACATAACGCGCTTTTGCACGAAGAACGTCGGTGATATAAAGCGTTTTATCGTTCTTGTGAAGATTAATAACTATGTCACCTATCGAAGCAAGCGGTATATAATTTTGAATAGGCGCGCTTCTTACGTCGGAGTAATCGTTATAGGCAAATTCGTTTTTAAATGCCATTCGTGCGAACTGCGAGTCGTGACTTATTGCCCTCATTAAGCCCGTCTTCTTTCTTTTCTCGATAACCGCTTTCGACTCAGGCATTAAGATCATGATACCTCTATCTTTTAAAATACGGTCTTCGATACCCGCGAGACTCATCTTTTCAACAACGCGGGTAATGTTAAGAGCCTCCAATATACCCGAGTCTAACGAGTTGGAGTTAGCAAGTAGCCAGGTGCGGAGGCAAGGTTTACCCTCTAACTCACGGTTTCCGTTAATAGTGACGTGAGCGTTTAAAAACGTGTCTTTTTCGTTTCTGATCTTAAATAATTGTACTTCGGGTATCGCTTCATCGATAATCCAATCAGTGTAGGGTTTACCGTTAAAGCCTCGAATATTACCTATTGTAGAAAGTGCGGACGCCAACCCGAAAGAGTGCCAGGTATCACCCTCTTCGGAGGTTTCTAACTTCTCCATCTGAGCCGTGTATTTTCCCTCTTTTCTAAACCTTGTCATATTCGGGAGAATAGCCTCAAAAGGAGAGTTGACGTTATGTTCAAGCATATCTAACTCCGTTGCGGTTCTTCGGGAGAACATGAACGTTTTGTTATTTTCAAGCATGAATTTTAATACGCCGTAAGTCTTCCCGACTTGTCTTTTACCTATTATAAAGATAAAGTTGATGTTGTTTCGGTCGGCGACTTCGTTAATATGCGGAATGTCTAACCAACCCTCTTTAGTGTATATGTTCATATTATCACCTCCGAAGAAATGATAATAAAAAAGAGGCTAATTGTCAAATTAGCCTCTCAACACTTAAAACATTTCTTTCGCGACGTCTACGCTTAACTCGCGTATTCTCTTCATTATGTGAGTTGCTACGTCGTTGGCGATGAACTCTTCATCGCTTTCAGGATCTCCGACTATGAACTCATCAAGTATCATGTCGGTTACAATCTTCTCGGAAAGTATTCTCATAACTTGTTTACCTCTTCCTGTACGCGATCAAGAATTTTGGCTACGTCGTCATCGCTGAGGGGAATGTAAACGATACTGTAGTAGTCGCCGTTCTTGCCTTGCGTCTGAGGGAAAGAAATGAAATCTCCTTTCTTACCCGTTGCAACCCTACAAGAGTTAATTGTTACTCCGTTAATGGTGAGTGAGAAGAAAACGAGATCGTCTTTCTTTGTTTCAACAACGCGGACGTGTGAAACGTCGAAAGATGTTACTTTAGTAAACTCTCTCTCCTGGGTGCTTTCCTTTGAGTTACTCTTCTTTGCTTTTGATGTGTCCATAATTGTACCTCCTTATTGGTTTGGACTATATGTAGTTGTGAGCGGTTGTGCGAGCGTTGCAATTTCAACCGCAAGACTAATATAACACAATAGCTATTAAATGTATATTGGTAAAGTTTCACAAAATTTACTCATTCTAAAACTTGGTTTTCGTGCATATCTAACAAAAATCCGTTTTCTTCGCACCACATATTATCGCTTATATGCTTCTCTATGTTCTCGGTGATCGCGCTCGACGCAAGTTGAATGACATGACCGTTAATCGTTTCGATGGTAGGTTCTTGTTCAACATATATACACCTCGTACCTCCGTTATGAGTGAATGTGAAATCGTCTACAAGGTTATCAATGCTACCGAGTTCTTCCGCGTTGGTCATAGTAACGGGTTTTCCATCAACCCATTTTAGCGACTTCTTCGGGATACCCGCTATAACTACTTCAAGCGCAAAGTCGTTCTTGTCTTCGTCCCATTGTTCCATAGCGTAGCACTTGGCATGTAGTCCTCTAAAGGCTCTGATCTTAGGTTCTTTAGTCGGCATACCTAAGTAGTAATTATCAACGTAAGTGCCGTTCTCTATAGCACGTTTACGGCAAGACTCACGGTAAGCGTCCATACGTTTTTCTACTTCGGGTGTGTTGATATAAAAAACTGAGTCTGTATCGCAATAGAGGAAGTTCTCATAGCCTACCGTTTCTATCATGGTATACAAAGCGTCCCTCGCCCATGCGGTCGTATATAATGAAAGTTGGTACGGGAGAAATGAATTTCGCGAGTTGTAATATTTATTGAGAGCCTTTTGTCGCACGTCTTTTAAAATCTCTTCTTGTTTCTCTATGGGTGTATCCTTGCTAAAGTATTTCTTAGGTTCATAGATGAGATCGTCGTCCATTTCGTACTCATCACGTATTAAGGCGGTCGCCATCATTCCATAGAGTGCATTTAAACGCACTTTTGACGCCATATATAAAATAGGGTCGGAATGTTTGAGCGTACACTTAACTCTAAAGTATTTAAGCGCCTCTTCGCGTAAGAACTTCGGAAAACGTCCGCGCTCAAATATGAGCATTTTATCGACGACAAAATCTTTATCGAAATCGTATTGCTTTCGTATCCATTTAAAGTCGATCTCGGTTATAGCTATCGTTAACGAGTTTGCTTTTACGATCTTACCGTTCAGTTTAACCGCACCCGATAGACCTACACATTTAGAAGAGGGTATACAAGGCGCGGTTATTCCTTTTTTAATCTTAACGTTATTAATAGTAAGAACAAAGACGCAACAATAATCTTCTAAGAGCGTATAGAACTCTTCTCTTGTCTCGACTTCTCCATACCAGGACGGCGCACCAACGGGTGCGTAGTTCATGCATTGACGAGCGGGGTAAGACGATGTAAAGTCGTCGTGCCCGAGATTACCGCGGATAGTTTCACCCGAATAGACGAAAGAAGAAATACACACGCCTCCCATAAACGCCCATTTACATAAATTGTACATTTCAAGATCAAGAGCCGACCTGTTAAACTCTTCTCTCCAACCGTCTTCATCGTTCGAAGCTTCGCGACAGGTTAAACGCACGAAACCCGTTGACGTTAACGGTGCTTTGTACGCATAATCGAAACCCATTGATTTTAAATACCCTTTAATACCGTCCATCTGTGACGCTACGTCTGAGAACATATAAAACCAATCATCTTCGTTTAGTTCCGTGTCCTGGTAACGAATTTTAGTGTAGTCTATCTCACCGACCGCTTTACGATATTTTTCAGCATAATTCTTTGATAGCATATCAAGCGAAAGGTTAGTTAAACGATACGAACAACAAATTTTAAACCCAAGGACGTTACAAAAAAGAACGCTATGAGTATCCGTTGTTGTGACCTCGATAAACGGGTCGTACTTCCGAAGATAGTGTTTAAGATATTGGAGATCATAAGAAGCGTTATGTATGTAAAGCATAATAGAGCGCTCTTTACGTAGCTTGTACCATTCCGCCATTTTACGAAGTAAATATAGAAATTCTTCGGGAGTACGCCCATAAATATAAGTGTTCTTAATCTTAACCGCCCATTGATATATCCAAGAATGTTCGTCGTCGGAATGACTCGTTTCCGTGTCTAATACCATGAAATCAGACGCAAAATAAGCCTTTTTCCGATTACGAACGACCCATTTAAACAGTAAAAGAGGTAAACGAACCTCTTCAACCGAATAGGCGGTTATTTCTTCGACACCGTCTTTAGTTTTGACTTTACTCGTTATCATCTGTATTCTTTCCGAGTTTGACACTCTTCCTATAATCGCTATAAGTTAATCCGAGAGATTTGTAAGCACTTTTAACATCTCGGGAGTCGTTAATACGTTTTGCGATCTCTTCAACGGAGAGCCTGTTTTGGTCGATGAGTTGTTTTTTCTTTTGAGATTTAGCTTTACTCTTGTCGTCTTCAATCTTCATTGAATAGGCACGTACCAGGTTAACGATAACCTCCGAGCCGAGTGATCTATCTTTTTGATTGGCGGGCAAATCTTTCCAAAAGTTTAGCCAATCTTCTTTAGATATACCATGAGACTCTAAGTCGTAAGCCTTGTTACCTCCCTCCCAAACGTTTTGAACCCATTGTTTCGCGCCCGTTTGAGTACGGGTTTTAGCCTCAAGAAATTTACTTATTATACGCTTTAAATACTCATATTCGTTATAGGTCGCAATACCCGACTCGTTGAAACGTGCGCCTCTATTTTCAGAAGAAGCATATTTACCCATTGTAGCAAGAGACGCTTGCGCGTACTCATAAGCGGGTGAATAGATATGTAAGCGCTCAAGACGTACCATAGCTTGATTTGCTCTTTTCGCCATAAGGCGCAAGTCCTCGAACTTGCGCACTTGACCTAATGACTTGGGCGTCATATTGTTATTTATTCTTGGCATTTTAACCTCCTAACTATCATCATAGCAGACGCGCTATTTTTATTACGCTTTAGTCTGCTTTCTGCTTCTTTACGAGTCATTGGTTTAGAGTAGTCAACTACTCCGTTAGGTAATGTACGTTTAATAACATACTCTTTCATCGGCTCACCTCCTATTTAACAGATATGAACATATCACCGTTAGCTACTTCGATTGTAATTTCCGATTTTTCGCGCCCGTCATGAGTATGTTTAAAGTGATACTTACCTTCTTCACCTTTCTCTCTTACGAAATGAATGTCATCGATCAGATCATCATAGACCTCGTTAAGAATTGATACGAAATTAAATGTAATCATTGTTATCTCCTTTCTCTTTCAGCTAATCTCATCAAAGACCTACGCTCTTCTCTATTAAGAGCGCGTATAACGTCACCGCATTTCTTACAGATTACGCATAATCTGTAATTACCCTCATAATTGTAATAGCCGAGTTTAACGTCCGTACTATTGCAACTTGTACAACGGTCTTTTGATTGAAAATTCTTTCGTACTCTCATACAAACCTCTTTCTCGTACTGTAACGCGGTACGCGCGGATATAATAGTATGATCGTATTATACTACAATAGAACCGGAGTTGTCTTTGTGCAAATTACACAAAATTTTAGCGTCCTGAGCGA
>Ga0310690_10008259_pt1 | contig 13238 bp, 8 predicted proteins | sample AusTroGonzalo_MG_2_FD_207661 | JGI IMG/M metagenome (GOLD analysis project Ga0310690, IMG submission 207661) | Bovine rumen microbial communities from tropical cattle in Woodstock, Queensland, Australia - Gonzalo_04 (v2) (version 2) | ecosystem: Host-associated > Mammals > Digestive system >... | reverse complement strand
CATTTCTCGTATTGAAGGAATCGTACTCGTTCTTGTTCGCATAATTCCACGTTTGTCCAAAGGGGAACATTCCTGCATATCTCATACCTCCCCTATGCTTTATTCTTTGTGCGTAATTTGATACAGCTATTTCATAATCCGTCTTTTGAAATTCCTCAAAAAGATGAAGATATGGGGATGGTATTCTTGAAAACCTTTTGTCACTCCTATGCCAGCATTTCTTGTATACTACTTCCAATCCCTCGGGCGTAATCAAAGATTCTCTCCCTATTTTATTCTCACGATAACTCTCCGTACCTATCCATACCGCTTGAATTAACTTATCAAAGCAGGAGTCATACATTATAATAGCATTGTTCAGCCATGTGGCCCGTGTCCACAATTGTTCCCATCCATTACACCAGATAAGGACACTATGGAAGTGCAAAATACGATGGGCCTCTATCAATGCCCATCGAGCTGTAGCATTCAAAAAATGGAAATCTTGTAATATCCTAAATGTTTCTATCACTACTGAATGATAGTCATTCCTGTCTGCAATGTGTCGAACCGCGAGTTCTAAATTATTCTCTACTTCCAATCCGTTTGTTTCATCGGATAGTGGTAATTGTTCTTCAAATGCCCGAAGGCCTTTAATAAAACCATATAAACTTATCTTCTCCTGTTTATAAACAATGGAAATGGCTACGTTTTTTAATTGTTCTATTGCATCACCTTGAAAATTTTTGACAGTATACGGAAACTCATTAAGCAAAGATAAACAGTCACGAAACTCATCCTTATGTGCTTCAATGGCCACATTGTATTCTGACAACTTGTAGCGTGTACCGCACACTTCAAACATCATCAAATCCTCATCTGCGCCCATACAATATTAGCCTTACGGAGATTTGAGATTATCAACTATAACACAACTATTTTCTGTGTAGCGTTGCCCATTTTCACCAAATACACTCCTGGATTAGGAACCGTAACAATATCACCATTTGTACTTGCAACCAGACGACCAACCATATCATATACACATACATTTTTCCCATTATTACCGTCAACAAAGACACGGTCACCAATAGTGTAAACATAAATCTCATCTTCATTAGTTCCAATTATTCCAACGGCTCCATTTGTTGCAATATTAGAACGGCAGATTGTTTCGGTTTTGCTGGGATTGCAGGGTGTTGTCATCAAAACGCCTACTTGATAACAAATATTGCCAGCCGGGGCATCAGGGTCGGTATATGTGGTATTACCACCTGATGGGATTGCATCTATCTGCTGCATGTCGCTGGCATTAGTTCCGCGATAAATCACGTATGTTGTGTAGCCAGCTCCTTCATATTCCGTCCACACCAGATTCCATTGGTTTCCTATTCCTTGGTTGATAGTAAGGTGCATTGTCTTGTGAATAGTGCTCGACATCGTTTCATAGCCATATTCATCCACCTCTCCTATCATATATCGATAACTACGTGTTAAAGGACGTGATTCGGAATCCATATAAACGGACAATGAATCAAATGGAATCTCGGCAATAATCACATATTCGTCAGCCACACTACTTTCACGATATAACCGATAGGATTGCACTTCTACTTCCTTATTCCAAATAATCATATTATGTCCATCCTGAACTGTTACCATACATAATTCTTGAGATGGTAATAATGGTGCAAAAATAGCAACTATAGTAGTATCGCTTGTAATATTCAAACTTTCTGGATTTGCTGTACTACCATTGCTCCATTGCACAAACCGAAAGCCCGGCTTCGGAATAGCCATTATTGTGGTACCCGAACTATAACAATCATAATGGGTGATTGTTCCCATGGATGTATCGCATTGAAAGGAGTATTGAAAAGAAGAATTACCAGCATAAGAAGCTCTACATGCAGAAAGTATTTCTTGATTGCTTTCTGAGACAAACGCTACAATTTCTAAATCGCAAAAGTCATTAATTGCCACGTTCCTTATTGAATCAGGGATTACATAACTATAAGTCCTATGTATATAGGAGCCGGCTGTTGTGGTGTCGATGATATCACCCCATTGACCTGTAATCATATGACGTACAACATGCATGTGACGATAAAGATCATTCGAGTCAACCATTTGCGGATACCATGTAGAAGCGCCATTCCACCAACTTTTAAGGTTGTTTTGCAACAGAATAACATTAAGCATATTTGTGGATGAAGCAGAGGAGTCTGTGTAATATAATTCAACATCAACAGTCAATAATCTTGTTGTTTCATCAATGTTTGCTGTTGCGGCAATATTTACAGGCGATGTCATTGATAATATTGAGTCAACTCCAGCTGCCCATTTATTTCGCACCAATGCCAAACAGTCTGTTTCATCTGATAATGAATCAAATCGATGTCTATTTATTGAACCACCAGGGTAAAATTGATTGTTTGAATTATAAATTAAATCTACCAAAGAATCGCCCCACTCTGTATTATACGTAAAAGTAAACTCATAGTAGCGTACATCCAATACGTCATTAGGATTTGCATTGCAGATGGAATCGCTTATCCTATGCGCATCTGGACAATATGGTCCTCCATTAAATTGCTCAATTATCGCAGTTCTATTGGATGGTTGTGTAGAAACAATGGTCTGCGCCTGGCCAACCTGCACCACGCAGAGTACATTCACTAGAATGAATAACAATCTTTTTACTATATGCAATAACATTGTCTCGTTCACTTTAAAACACGTTTCAAAGATGCTATTTTTCTTTGATGTCATCTATTTCTTTAATTTCTACTTCTTCTGTTGGCAGCAGGTAATCGGAAGCTCGTTCGTGAGATATAACGCTGTGGCCAATCTGCTTCTCCACCTCGTCGCGTGCCGCTTTGGCGGCTTTTCCACCACTTTGCGCCACCCGTTTGTTCTCCTGCATCGTCTGCGGATTGCGGTTGCGCGAAATCTCAGTAGTAGCAGCTTCCGCCAAAGTGTTCAGAGCCAACTCCAAGTTTGTCATATTGTCGCGTAAATTCTCTTTGGTGAGCCCCTTGTAACGCTTGTATTCGCCGGTGGTCATACCACTCCACGCCTTGGTGAGAATATTGGTAAGGATGGCAAAATCTTTCTGCTCTTTCACACCCGAACGCTCCCATTCGTCTGTAAGTTCCTTGCGCGTGCGTATAGACTTGAGCCGGTTCTCTATCCAGCGCTCACTATACCCCTGGCGTCGGTAGTCCTCGACAGCCATCTGAAAGGTCAGTTCGGGGTCTATCATTTGGTCAATGCGCTGCGCACCCACTTCAGAGAGCCACTGCTTTATGGGTTCGGCCTTCTTGGAAGGAATGGACTGGACAATGCGCAGCATCTGCTGTAAATCAGCAACTTCGGTCTTGTAGTTTTTGCCATCAGCAGCTGGCAATTTCAGTTGCTTACAATTTGTAAGCAACTCATCGGCACCTTCGTCTTTCAGACGGCTCTTAAGCACCGCCCAATAGGTGCTTGCTTTGCGTGTTGTAGGTTGCTCGGTCAAAATTTGCACCACATCCACGATAGAGAAATAGTATTTCTCCTCCTCCTCATTCCATGCGATTCGAACCTGTTTTCCTTCAAAGAGTTGTATTGCGCTATTTTGTGTCATCTGGCTTTATTTAATTGACTGCAAAGATACGAAATGTTTTCCATCCAGCAAAATAATTCATGAAAATTCATGTGCATTTGATATTTGACGTTCACATCGCGGGAGAGTGTCTATATGCTGTGGGTGTCGTTGGCTCGTCATTCATCGGGTATTTCAAACATATTTCTAAAATAACTTAACCATAGTTTTACCATATAATGGTTAAAGGATGGTCGAACGATGGTTGAAGGATGGTCGAAATGACGAATGGATGGCCTTACTTTAGACTTTTGCATACCTCATTTTTAACTGCAACACTGCAACGCTCGACGGGAAAGGCCTTGATAGAGAGAATGTTTGGTTTTTGTTCCGTTACAGTTACAGTTGTTACAGTTAAGAAATGGGATACCTTTTACTCGTTAATTCCTTATATAATTCTTATAAATAATTAATAGTTAAATATATATATAATAAAGGATGAGGATTATGAAAGTTAGATACACCTTAAAAACAACTGTAACAACTGTAACTGTAACGCAAATCCAACCTAAACAATTAATACTCAAAGATATGTAAGAAAAACCATGACAATATGACAATATGACAATTAAAAAAATGGATGACAACATCCCCTTTATATAATATATAACTAATTAATATATAGATATATAGATAAGAATAAAGAAAATTGGTACCTCTCGAAAAACAACTGTCATATTGTCATATTGTCATGGGTGCAGCAATCAATTCTCCTAAAAGGCAGAAAGATAAAGCCTTGTAGAAGACAGTGAACCGATTCCCGACAGAAGACAGTTCCGACAATAAAAAAAAGGTACCTCCTAATTTCAAAAATCCTTCTTTATAATATTTATAATTAACTAATAATTAAATATATATAAATAAAAAGGAGGAAAAAGAAGAAATGGATACCATCTAAAAAACAACTGTCGTAACTGTCTTCTGTCGGGATTCAATCTCGCAATTTCACCTAAAGGGCAAATAAACAACAAATTACAATACCGCATTACGCAGCTCACCAGCTTTGTTAACCCTCATTACGGGACAGTTGGCATCAAAAATCGGCTCTTTTAGGCCCCCAAAATTGGCAAGAAACACCTCGTTCCGACACTTTCCTCCCTACTTGGCGCACATATCATCGTCGCAGAAAATTGACCCTTCACCCCATTTGAAGGGTCTTTTTATCTCAAAACGGCACTTGACTCATCCATTTCGCCGACCAAAATTCGAGTAATTCGCCAGAACTTGACCGGCGCCCGCCCCATTTCGCCAAATTCGCTCAATTCGCCGTTAAATAATAACCAATGTAGCCTTCGTGTAATTCGTTTAATTCGCCGTTAAACACCATAATCGGACGAAATACGCCCTAATCGGTAACTAAACGGAACTATCGGCAGGTGCACTCGGAAATTGGTCGTATCTTTGCATCGGAATTCCAAGAGAGAGTTCTTTGACATACTGAGAAAACAATTCAAATAAGCACAAACCGCGGGGAAACCGCGGTGCACACTGGGGAAGGTGATTGTTTCACGGCGGCGGAACCGCCGAGCACACTGAGAGGGGTATGAGATGGGTATGAGAAGGACGAGAGATGGGTATGAGAATGTCAGTCCTGTTCGCGGTGGGTGACGACGACGTTGACTGTTGGGTAGCGCCGACTGAGGCGGGCGGCGAGCTGCTCGGCGCAGTAGACGGATCGGTGCTGGCCGCCGGTGCAGCCGAAGGCTACGCTGAGGTGGGTGAAGTGACGCTCGAGGTATTTGTCGACGCTCTGGCTGACGATGGCTTCAGCGTGGTCGAGGAAAGTAGCCACAGCTTCCTCACGCTGCAGGAACTCTATCACGGGACGGTCTTTGCCGGTATAGGTCTTGTACTCAGGGTAGCGCCCGGGGTTGGGCAGCGCGCGGCAGTCGAAGATATGTCCGCCGCCGTTGCCGGAACGGTCCTCCGGAAGGCCCTGCTTGTAGCTGAAGCTGCTAACCGAAACGGTGAGGTAGGCGGTTGATACGTTGATAGGTTGATACGTTGATACGTTGATGGGTTGATATGTTGATACGTTGATAGGTTGATAGGTTGATACGTTGTTGATTTGTGGAGACGTTTCATGAAACGTCTCTACGATACGGGATATTTCGGGTAGCGCTATCGGCAGCGGATGATCCTGAACAAGTGTGCGGAGGTTGTTGATGGCCAGCGGGATGCTCTGGAGGAAGTAGGGCTTGCGCTGGAAGAGGCCGCGATAGCCGTAGGCGCCGAGTGTCTGCAGTATGCGCACGAGGACATAGGCGTAGTAGTGGTCGGTCCACTCGCGCCGCGCATCGCCCTTGAGACCACGCACGTCGAGATAGTGCCCCAGGAGCTCACGGCGTATGGGGTCGGGCAGGTCGCTCTTGGCGCTGTAGAGCAGCGAGGCGACGTCGTACTGCGCGGCTCCCTGACGTCCGCCTTGGTAGTCGATATAATATAATGAAGAATGAAGAGTGAAGAGTGAAGAATACATGATGTTGCGCGGGTTGAAGTCGCGGTAGAGGAAGTAGTTGGTGTCGGCGGAGAGGAGGTAGTCGGCGAGGGCGTTGAAGTCGTTCTCGAGGGGCTCTTCGTCGAAGGGGATGTCGAGGAGCTTGAGAAAGTGGTACTTGAAGTAGTTGAGGTCCCAGAGTATAGAGCGCCGGTCGAAGGCGGCACGCGGATAGGCGACGCTGAAGTCCATATCGGCGCCAGCCTGCTGGATGGCGGCGAGGTCGGCGAGAGCCTGCTTGTATAGAGCCAGCATTTCGGCGTCGAATCCCCCACCCTTCTGTTTCTTCTCGTAGAGGAGGCCATAGAGCGTCTGGTCGCCGAGGTCCTGCTGCAGGTAGTGGCGCTCGTCGCTGTCGACGAGGTAGAGCTCGGGTACGGGCATCCCTTTGGCGTGCAGATGGCGCGTATAGGCGAAGAAAGCGCGGTTCTCGGGGATGTTGTCGGCTACGGCGCCTACACAATGGTGTGTGGCGCCAATCAGGCGATAGTAGCGGCGCGACGAGCCGCTACTGGCACCAATAGCGAGACATTCCGCACAAGGCTCTCCTGACCAGGCGGCGAACAGTTCTTTGAGGCGTTCCATTAAGCTTCGGCAGGGGCTTCTTCGGGAGCCTGATCGTGCTGGGCCTTCACCTCGTCAATCATGCGGCACTTGCCAGAGAAGACGGCGCCGGGCTCGATGGAGAGCTTGTTGATGAGGATGTCGCCGCGCACACGAGCGGAGGCGTGGAGCGACAGGAGCTCCTTGACGGAGAGGTTGCCGTTGACGGTGCCAATGATGTTGGCGTTCTGGCAGAGGACGTTGCCGTTGACGACGCCGGAGTCACCGACGACGAGTTTGCCGTTGAGTTGAATGTTACCTTCGAGGGTGCCGTCGAGGCGGAAGTCGCCCGTTGCGGTGATGTCGCCTTTGACGAGAGTGCCATCGGTGATGATGTTGATGGCGGTGCTTTCCATTTCCATTGTCTTTGCCATATTTTTATTTATTGATAAGTTAATATTATTGTTTCTTGTCAAGATAATATTTGCGGAAGAAAGCCATATAGGCTTCAATGTTCTTGCGGTTGTAGAAGGTGGCGTAGTTCTGGGTGGAGATTATAAATTCGGTGTGGTCTTTGTCGGCGAGCTGGCGCAGGGGGCTCTCGTCGCTGCCGAGATGGCGGTAGTAGGCCATAGCCTCCTGGTCGTCGACGAAGCGGTGGATGGTGATGAGCTGCGTGGTGTCGGTGAAGAGGAGCGCATTGACCTTGTAGCCGGAGTTGCTGTAGTACTGGCTGTTGAAGTCGGACAGACGGTACTGCAGTTCGGTAGCTTTCACACGGCGGTCATCGACGATGATGATAACATAGTACTGCTGGCGTTCGCGATAGCGGTAGACGCGGGCCTCTTCGGGCAGCTCTTCCTCTGCAGTTGAGGATTGTGTATTGGGCGAGGGTTTGATGTCTTGTCTCTTGGCGGCGGCGCGGCGCTCGTCGGCAGGAGTTATCTCTTCGCTGTCGGCGTCGGCCAGACGTGTGCTGTCGTTGAGGAGCAGCTCTATCTGCGCCTGCGCTATGGGGCCGATGCTGTCGTTCTCGGCAGCGGCGTCGACGATGGCCTGCAGCTGGCTGACAGCCTCCTTGGTGTCGCCGCGTGCAGCCACAGCGAGGGCGCGCCAGAAGCGGAAGCGCGGCAGCATTGAGTTGGCGGGATAGAGTTCCTCGGCCTGGTCGGCGAGGGTGATGACGGACGAGTAGCGGCGCGAATGGTAGAAGTCGTAGAGGCGCGCGTAGTCGTCCTCGATGCGCTGGTCGCGTGCAATGAGCTCGCGGTAGTATTCGTTGTCGCGTATGAGGTTGGCGAAGTCGGAGTCGGGGAATCCGCGCAGCACCATATCGCGGTAGTAGTTGGCCTGCGGCGTGTTGCCCTGCCGGTCATAGATACGGTAGAGCATAAAGAAAGCCTGTACGATGTCGTCGTAGGCAGTATAATCCTTGGCGAGACGCAGATAACACTCGAGGGCCCGCGGCGTGTTGTGGATGCCGTCATAATATATGTAGGCGGCGCCGAGCAAGGCGGCGGAGGTCAGCGTGTCGATGGAGTCGAGCTGCTGCTGCGAGGTTGGCAAATCCTTAAGATAGTAAGCTATATCGTGTGGGTCGTCTGGGTTGCCGTATTTGCCTTTGGTCTTGGCGACGGCCTCAACGCTGTCGGCCACACTCGTGGTGTCGCTGTCGTCCTCCTCCATCTCTTCTTCGGGCTCCTGCATGGTGAGAAGCGTCTTGTTGGAGAGGAACCACAGGTCTTCGAGGGCTCGCACGCCCCAGCGTTGGCGGAAAGTCTCCTTGCCTTTCTGCACGGTGTTGGAGTTGTAGAAGTACCAGTCGCCGTTGAGGGTGTTCTGCTGCGCTTTGGCTTCGGCCATCATCTCGGCCAGCAGCTCACGCTCCTTGGCCTCTTCCTCGCGCTTCTTGAGGGTATCTATGGTGGCTTGTATCAGAGCCATACGCTCGGCCTCAGGCATAGAAGCCACAGCCACGATGCTGTCGTTGCGCTCGTAGACGCGCGTGAACGAGACGAGCTCGGTGAGGATGGAGTGGCGGTTCTTGATGGCTTTGTAATGCGGATATTCGGGCGTGATTATCTGCATGGCGGTGTCGTAGTAGAGCTGCGCCATATCGTAGTTCTCGTACTGCTCGTAGAGCACCTCGCCGAGGCGTATGGCCGAGCGGGCCTTGCAGGATGGGTTGTTCTTGGAGACAGCCACCGACTTGCGGTAGTTGTCGCAGGCACGTTGGGCGTCCTTTACGCCGAGGAACATCTCACCTTTGGCATAGTATATCTGGTCGCGGTATTCCTCGTTCTTCTTGTCGCGCAGCATGGCGTCGAGCTGTTTCTCGAGCTTGGCGATGTCGCTGTGTTCGAGGTCGGCACACGAGGCCTCGCCGAGACGGGCGTTGAACTCCATCACATACTCAGGACCGTAGGCGAGCACCTTGTGGTAGTACTTGGCGGCCACAGGGCGTTTGTCGAGCATCTGGTATATCTGCGCCATGAGGAACGTGAGGCGGGCTTTGGCGCGGCTGCTGGACGAGCTCTCGGTGGCGAGACGTATGTATTCCACCGCCTTCTTGTATTTCTCCTGCGGCACAGTGGCCTCAACCATCGCGGTGTAGAGCTTGTCGCGCTGCGAGCGCGAGAAGTTGCCCTTGCCGAGATTCATCACCAGCTGGTCGAGAGCTGCTTCGGCTTCGGCATAGCGCTTCTCTCTTGTGTAACAACGCGCCAGGAGCACGGCGCCCTCGTCACCGGCGCGGGTGCCGGGGAACTGTGAGATGAGGATGTTGCAGGTGTTGGCGGTGGAGACATAGTCCTGCTTGTAGAAAGTGGCGTAGGCGGTGAGGAGGTAGCACTCCTTGATGTAGGGCACGTGCTCCTCGCCCTTGACGAAGATGCTGTGCTTCTTGATGCCTTTGACGCCTTTCTCTATGGCGCGGTCCATCTCGGGGTTGATGCTGCGGGCGTTGTCCTCGGTGCCGAGGTTCTCCGGCGGCAGCAGCATCGTGTAGTCGTCGGCGGCAGCCTTGAAGAGCTTCTCGCGGCCCTCCTTAAGGCTCTCGTTGCCGTTCCACCATACGTTGTAATGGCAGGTGACGTTGTGGTACTGCACATTGGCCCACTTGGCCTTCTGCGTGGAGCAAGAAGTTGTCAAAGTGAAAATTGAAAATTGAAAAGTGAAAAGTAGGCTGACGCAGATCATTCTGCGCACCCACTTACATCTTCTATTTTTATTTTCTCTATTCACTATTAACTCTTAAACTTAACGTCAAACGTTGAAGCGGAAGTGCATGATGTCGCCGTCCTGAACGACATAGTCCTTGCCCTCGACGGCAATCTTGCCGGCCTCGCGGCATTTGGCTTCAGAGCCGAGGGTTACATAATCGTCGTATTTGATGACCTCGGCGCGGATAAAGCCACGCTCGAAGTCGGAGTGGATAATACCCGCTGTCTGAGGTGCTTTCATTCCTTTCTTGAAGGTCCATGCGCGGCACTCCTTGGGACCCGCGGTGAGGAAGGTCTGGAGGCCGAGGAGACGGTAGGCGGCCTTGATAAGGCGGTTGACGCCACTCTCCTTGAGGCCGAGGTCTTCGAGGAACATCTGCTTCTCCTCGTAGGTCTCGAGCTCGGCGATGTCGGCCTCGATGCCGGCACCGATAAGCAGCACCTCGGCATTCTCGTCCTTGACAGCCTCGCGGACGGCTTCGGAGTATTTGTTGCCGTTGACTACGGCGCTCTCGTCGACGTTGCAGACATAGATGACCGGTTTGGTGGTGAGGAGCATCAGGTCCTTGGCCACTTCGGCCTGGTTGTCGTCGAGCTGCACGGTGCGTGCACTCTTGCCCGCCAGCAGTGCATCGCGGTAGAGGTCCATCACCTCCACCAGCTTCTTGGCGCGTGCGTCGCCGCCAGCTTTGCCCTTCTTGACTTCCTTGTCGTAGCGGTTCTCGATGGTCTCGAGGTCCTTGAACTGCAGCTCGGTGTCGATGGTGAACTTGTCGCGCACCGGGTCGACAGTGCCGTCGACATGGGTTATGTTGTCGTCGTCGAAGCAGCGCAGCACATGGATGATGGCGTCGCAGTTACGTATGTCGGCCAGGAACTTATTGCCGAGGCCCTCACCTTTAGAGGCGCCCTTGACAAGACCTGCGATGTCGACTATCTCGACGGTGGCGGGCACCACAGAGGCCGGGCGCTCAATCTCGACCAGCTTTGCCAGACGCTCGTCGGGCACTGTGATGACGCCCACGTTGGGCTCGATGGTGCAGAAAGGGAAGTTGGCTGCCTGCGCTTTAGCGTTGCTCAAGCAGTTGAAGAGGGTCGACTTGCCCACATTGGGAAGTCCCACTATACCACATTGGAGGCTCATATAAAGTTTACGGTTTACAGGTTACAGGTTACGGGTTACGGATTACAGGTTACGGTTTACAGTTCTTTTTCGATTAAGTATTGGTTACGTGTGGTGGAGTTGCGGCATACGAGCTCGCCGATGAAGCCGGCGAGGAAGAGCATCACGCCCAGCACGAGGAACAGCATGGAGAGGTAGAACCAGACGCTGTTGGTGAGGGCTATGCGGCCGCTGAGGCGCATGATGACGACCACAACGAGCGAGATGAGGCCGAAGAGGCCCGACATACTACCAACAGCGCCGAAGAAGTGCATAGGCTGCTTGCCGAACTTGCTCATGAACATGATGCTCATAAGGTCGAGGTAGCCGTTGATGAAGCGGTTCATGCCGAACTTGGTGACGCCGAACTCGCGTTTGCGGTGCTGCACCACCTTCTCCCCTATCTTGCCGAAACCGGCCCACTTGGCTATCACCGGTATGTAGCGGTGCATCTCGCCATAGACCTCGATGCTCTTCACCACATCGTGGCGGTAGGCCTTGAGGCCGCAGTTGAAGTCGTGCAGGTAGATGCCGCTCATCTTGCGGGTCGTCCAGTTGAAGAGCTTGGAAGGTATGTTCTTGGCAATCTTGCTGTCGTAACGTTTCTTCTTCCATCCGGAGACGAGGTCGTAGCCATCTTCTTTTATCATGCGGTAGAGCTCGGGAATCTCGTCGGGGCTGTCTTGCAGGTCGGCGTCCATAGTGATGACCACATCGCCCTGTGCAGCGGCAAAGCCTGTGTTGAGGGCGGCACTCTTGCCGTAGTTGCGGCGGAACTTGATGCCCCGATATGCGGGGTTCTCGGCGTGCAGCTTCTCTGCTGCCTGCCAGGTGCCGTCGTTCGAGCCGTCGTCGACGATTATCACTTCATAGCTAAATCCGTGCTCTTTCATCACGCGATTAATCCACTCTGCCAGATGCGGCAGCGACTCAGCTTCGTTGTAGGAAGGTACTACTATTGAAATATCCATATTGTTTAAAGTTTACGGTTTACAGGTTACAGGTTACGATTAACAGTTTTAGTGATTACGGGGTTTTATGGGTGATTTTTCGGTTCTAAAGAAGATGGCCGCCACGAAAGCGCCGAAGCTCCCCAGCAGCGCCATGAGGATGAACGAGTAGATGCCCCACCAGGCTGCCCAGTAGTGCAGCTGCGGGTCTTGGAGGGTTATCTCCTGCGCCGTCACCGTATTGGTGAAGAGGACAGCCTGCTGCGGATGGGCAAAGCCTATGGCCCACAGCGCGACGCCGTAGATGAACGCTGCCACCACCGAGAGACCTATGCCGAAGAGCATAGCCTCCTTGAGGGTGATTTTCTTCTCGGGCAGCGAGTTGCGGTAGAAGGCCATGAAGAGGAACACTGCCACCAGTATCACGGCGTCGCTGATATACGACGTCGGGCTCTCGAGCGGCGAGCCCATCAGGAGCCTCACCAGCACGTATGCCGCCAGCAGCAGACCGGTGATGAGGCCGCAACGCAGATAGGCCTTGCGGTAGTTCCCGTGAATCTCACTCTTATATCTGTGGAATATTCCCATAATCCTTTATCTTACTTTGGCCTCCAGCGCTTCTTTCAACTGGCGCTTCAGCTCCAGCGTCTGTTTCTCCACCACACCCTGCTTTTCCGGACGGTAGTAGTCGGCATAGCGTACCGAGCCGAGTGAAATCTTGGGGTTGGAGAGGTCTCCTTTTATATCAACACCTATCTTTGCCATCAATGGGTTTTTCAACAGCTCCACATGGTAGCCGCACTTGTTGTCGAGCGAGTGCATACCAGAAGCGCATATCTGGTACTTGCCCACGTTGAGCAGGAAGGGATACACTTCGATGATGCTGTTCAGGGCGGTGAGCTCGACGTCGAGGCTGTCGATAACCAGCTTGTTGTCTTTCTCTTTCCAGCTCTTGAAGCCCATCAGCTTGGCTATCTGACCCACCGACTTGTTGTCCATCACCGTTAATTCCTTGCCGGTGATGGCGGCAGCACCGCGCAGCGAACTCATCAGCGGCTCGTAGCGAGCGTTGAGGTAGGTGCTCGCCACCAGGTGGAAGTCGGCGTTGCCGTTGAAGTCCTTGAGCATCGGCACCAAGGTGTCGATAGTGGGTATCATGTCTATCAGCTCGTCAATCTGTATATCCAGCAGGTGGAAGTCGAGCGCCACATTCAGGTGGCTCGGACGCGGCGAACGGTAC
>Ga0310690_10008258_pt1 | contig 13238 bp, 18 predicted proteins | sample AusTroGonzalo_MG_2_FD_207661 | JGI IMG/M metagenome (GOLD analysis project Ga0310690, IMG submission 207661) | Bovine rumen microbial communities from tropical cattle in Woodstock, Queensland, Australia - Gonzalo_04 (v2) (version 2) | ecosystem: Host-associated > Mammals > Digestive system >... | reverse complement strand
CTTGTGCAGATCTTGGCCGAAATCGTAATTATTTACGCGTACATTGAAATAGCCTGAAAAATTGTTTGCAAAAGTAATATCTGTTCCGGCCTCCGAATCGCACACAGCAACGACGCCGGCCGTCGGAGAGGTGCGCAGCTCTATCCGATAGCTGCCGGAGCTGCCGCCTTGCTCCGTCATGCCGGAAAAATGATACGAGCCGGCCGGGATCGTAACCGGAACATGCAGCCATGCCGTACCGGATGTGCTGCCGCTGATATCTATCGAGAAATCTGCATTGACGGTAAACGTGATCCCGCTGTCTGTCGTCGTCGCTGCCGCTGCGAGGTTGAGCGCATTTTTCGATCCGGTATTGATCAGATCGACGAGCGCCGGCCATATATAAGCATCAATCGAGTGCTTTGCATACTGTGCGTCAAGCGTAGTTTGCTCGAGCATATCCTCGATCTGCGAGATATCAGCGACGAGTGCAGATATATCTGCGCTGCGCTGCAAGATCCAAGAGCCGGCGCTATTGAGCTTATACTCCGTGCCGTCGGCTATAATATAGGCCGTGCTGCCGATGATTAAGCGGTATCCTGTGACGTAAGTCGGCAGCGGCAGATCTGCGATCGTATCACAAATCAGCTCAGCCCGGACGGCCGTTTCTGCCATCGAGTATGCGTCGTAAACGTCAGTGCGCCAAGATAAAACGCCGATGCTCATACAAATACACCTCCCGCGAGTGCTGCCTCGATCGCGCTCTTTTCCGAGTCGGTTGCTCCGTCGATGCCGTCAGCGTGTACCGTGCCGGAGAGCAATCCGGAATAATCGCCGACGGTTCCGGCGTCGCCGGCTGGATATCCGAGCACATGGCTGTATGTGTCCGGAGTCAAAATGTTTGGCTGCGTAAGCAGCACCTCTATCGTCAAGTGCTCAGCGAGCGCGCTAACGTTGTGCGGCAGGCTCCCGGCCTGCTGCATGTGGTGCTCAGCTCCGAGCACGCTCGTCCCTCCAGCAATGGCAGCGGCAGCGACCGGCGCAGCGGATCCTCCGCTGATCAGAGCGGTGAGGCCGGCCGTAGCGAAACCGGCAAACGCTCCGAGCGCTGCGAGTCCTCCGTTGTCATTTCCCGTGATGGGAAATGTAAACGCGCAGTTTCCGGCATAGGTGCCGTGCAGCATTTTGTGCTGATCTCTGTCTTTTGCGATCACATGCGCAAGACAGTTTCCCGTAATCACATCGACGATATACCGCACTTGCAGCGAGCCTCCGATAAATTTGTTTGGATCCACGGACACCCATCCGATAAACGGTAAATACAGCATAGCTGAGATATACGGAGCATAATCCAAAAACGACATAGAGTAATCAGAGATCGGAAATGCTTTTTCGACGCTCTCCCACGGAACCGCATTGTCTTTTACGATCCACGCTTGCGATTTGAGATCGTATTTTTGACCGGCGATCATAAGGAAATTTGCTTGACCTATGGCCGGAACCGGAACCGGGAGCCGGTGCAAGCTGAGCAAGCCTCCGATCGGATTAAACCGTTTGTTTTCCCACATGTCCCATATGTTTTTGCTCCATAATCTGTTGTACAGATCATTTACCTGTGCATCCGTCACATCATAAACGCGGAGCCCGTGCCCCTCTGGATCCGTATTTATGCCGCCTATTCCGAGGAATGCCGTGCCCGGCTGATAATCCACGGAGTCCCGGCTATAATCTCCAAAGTATCCGGACGGCGTCGCGGTCGGAACCTTGCTATCCGACGCCTCTTTTTTGGATCCGTCAAAAAAGTTTTGCGTCGCAAAAAATCCGTGTACGTTGACTCCGTCGGGATCTGTCGAGCTCTGATAATAGATCGTCGCGTATGTTTCGCCGCCGATCACAAACGACGCTGCATAAAAATTATGCTCGACGTCCGCAGTTATATTTGTGCCGCCGGAGCTATCGGAGATCCAGTTTGTACCGTCGTAAAGCTCGAGCGTGATTTGATATCTATAAAGATACTGTGCTCCCGGATAATCCGGATCGACGATAGCAGTTAATCCGCATTTGAGGATCAGCCGGACGACGCTGTCGCCGTCGCCGGTCTTAATATATACTGTTTCCTTAAGATTCTCTGTGTACTGCGCAAACAGTTTTGATGCTGCGGTGCCGAAATTTCGGATCTTGACGGCGCCTTTTATGACTTTTCCGGAGATCTCTCCGGCGCTCCGGTTGAGGACGTCACCGCTTGCGAGCTCAAAGGATCCCAAAAAAGGAGCGTCGATTGTAAGCGCTTTCAGAGTGCAAGCGCGGTCATAATATGTTTGTATGTACATCGTATCACCCCACTGTGACGAGGATCCGCGTCGGCTGCCATGCCATAGAGTCTATCGGGATCCGTCTTTGCAGCGTCGGCTGCAAGATCTGACGCTGCGGATCCGGGAGATAAGCGTTGAACCCTCGCACGATCCCGACGTCGTCGGCTCTCTGCTCCGCTCGAGCTGACTTGATCGGGAGCGATCTGATCGAGGATCTGAACGTCATAAGCGGATCCCGGACGCAGCTCGCGCGGTATGTCTGACCGAGCTCGGCCGTGATTGTCGCATAATAATAATAATAAACTCCCGGCGCGATCGTCACGCGCAAGTAGTTATAGCCGGCGAGCTGCCCGGCATAGTTAAGATGCAGCTCTGGAGCGTCGGCTCTGAATGTGCCCTTGATCTCTGCCGTCGTTTCGATCGCTCCGCTCAAATAGTTTGTTTTATCGAGCCGGTTCGGCTCGCTTGTACACTTGTAAGCAATCACTTGCAAGCCCACAAAATCGCCTCCTTATGACAAGAGCGCCGGCTCTGGTTGCCGGCGCTCTGATTGCGGTTTGTTAAGTTTCCGGCTCTGCGGTCTTTTTCCGATTTGCTGCCGTGACAGTAAACTCCTTGCTCGCCTGATAAACAACGCCGTTCCGGGTGATAGTCGCAATGATATTGCACTTACCCGCAGCGACGCCGGTCACGACGCCGGTACTCTCGCCGACGGTTGCGATCTCTTCGTCGTCGGAGCTCCAAGTAACAGTCTGCGAGGCCGGGACGGTTGTCGCGGAGAGTGTGGACGTCGCTCCGACTGCTGCCGTCGCAGTTCCGGAGATTGCCACGCTCGGCACCGTGCCCGTGCCGGCTACAAAAACAATTCCATTCTCGTCGAGATCAATTAGCACATTCGTGTCGATTTTATAGTAGTTCGTGTAATATTCGCCATTCGCGTTATAAGCCGAGGTGACTCTCTGGTTTTCGTTGTTGATCACGATCGCATCCGTATCAAACATAACGCCGATGATGCCGAGTCTGTCGATGTACTTGTAGTTTGCGACCTCGCGCTCGACGTTAGAGGGGAGATCAATATTGATTCTCGTCGTTGCATCACGCTGCCACTCCGTGCCGGCTGTCTGCCACATAGGCACGACGTCATACGATCCGACGTCGGAGAAGTCGTTGTGATATGTCTGCGCATTCAGATAGACGTTGAGCGCCTCGCCAATATCCGAGTGCAGCACAAAACGGAGATACTCGCCCGGCGTTGCGGTATCATATCCGCTCTCGTCGTTTGCGTTGTAAATGGATGTGCGCGCCTTGATCCGCTGCTTAGCGATCAGAATCTGATATGCCGCATAACGGCACCAGTCCTCGGAATAAGTCATATTCTCGAGCGTGAGGCTCTGCGAGGCGATCGTGTTAAACGGAGTGAGGACGTCGATCACGCCGGATCCCCGGTCGATCTTCTCGCCGATAAAGCCCATGATCGCGCGCATTGTCAGAGAGTCCATCTGATCATCCAGCGCCTGCTGGATCGCGCTCTCGATCATTGCGAAAAATCTGCCCATCTCACCCGGGGACGTAAACGCCTCGCGCACTTGGATCTCTGCAAAACTACAATCAATCTGCCATGCGATCTTTATATTATAATACTTGTTTCTCACTGTCGGCGGCTCGAAAACAAACTGCTCGACGACCTGCCCCTTTTGCAGTTTCCAGCTCGGATTTTCCTTTGCCTCGAATCTCTTTGTGCGGCTCTTGCTCATTACAGAGCCGTACTCCCATGCATTGCGCTGGAGATCCGGAGCAAAGCCTCTTGTGCGGCGGTTGACAAAAACCATGCGTCCGATCCTGTCTATCATACTCTTTACGAAATTATCCTGCCACTCGTACTTATAGACGGCCGTTCCGATGTCCACGATGTTTGCGAGATCCTCGCGGACGATAAACTGTGCAGCAGTGTCCGAATCAAAGCGGGCATCTCCGCAGCGCTCAGCGATCCACTCGTTGAGCTCTTTTGCAATCTGAGTTACTTGCATTTTGTGCTCCTTTCCGGTCAAGTCCAGACCTGTAAAAATAACTTTGCGGCGAGATCCTTTTCGATCTCACGAAAAACATTCATGCGCTGCGCTAAATCGAGTTGCTGATTTGCCATGTCTTGCGCGGTCACGGTGCCGATATTGCCTTTGACGACGAGCTGCCGTCCGGTTGTATCGGATCCAGTTTCTGTTTTTGTGTCCGTGTGGTTGCTTGTTCGGAGCGTTTCCTCGACGTCCGGCTTGTTGTCCGGGTACTCGTAGGATGTTTGTCGCTCTCTCCATCCGTGCTCTGTTCGCACATCCTGATCAGATTTCCGGAGCGTTTCGCTGTCAAACGGTGCGACTTTATGATCTGTTGTTTCGCTCCACGGCTCCTCCTCACCCTCACCGACGACGCCCTTGTCCGCTACATGCTCGACGCCTCTTTTTAAGGTTTCGCGCTTGTTGTTCTCGGCAGCTTGCCCGGAACTGCTTGTCGTGAGGTTCGGCGTCCTTGTCGTCGTTTCGGTTTCCGCGCGGTCGTAATTCACAAGAGGATCATACTGCGCCGTGAAGATCTCGCACATCATTCCATACTTGCGAGCATTCTCGAGCGCGGTACGTTGGAAAATGTCCGGGATGTAACTGTCGTTATAAGGGCAAATAGCTCCGAAGTAGTCCTGTATAAAAGCCGATGCCGCTATCTCGGCAGAAAATCCGATCAGATCAAGATATGTGTCATAATACAAAAAGTAGCGAGCGACTTGCTCAGTCGTCACTATTTCGCCCCATCTCGCCGGCCTCGCTCTGATCGCCGGATTGATCGGCGGCAGAATCCTCCGCATCTCCATCACCTCCCGCCACTTGATCGATAATATCGGCCGCTGCCCCGATGATCTCGACGGCATTGTCTACGATCGCAGCGTCGCCGCTGCCATCCTCCGGAGCTGCCTCCTGCTCCGGCTCTGGTTCCGGAGTTGAGGCGTCGGAGCCGGCTGTGCCCTCCGGCTCCTCCTCCTCGACGTCCGATGATGTATCGTCAGCGGACGGATCCGGCTCGTCTTGCATTACTATGCCCGGAGTGTCTTGCACCTCCTGCGTCATATCGTCCGGATCCTCCGCGTCGGTACCGTCCTCCAGCGCTTGCACGATCAGCGGATTGATCTGCACAGTTATCTTTGTGCCGAACATCGCGTTCACGCGATCCACGCCGTCCTTGATGCTTTTGTAAATATCGTATAGGTTGAACATAGGCAGCTCTGCGCCTTGCTCGACCTCTGCCGTGACGAGCCTCTCCCGTTTCATTTGCTGCGCCTCGTCGATTCCGATCGCAGCTAAAAACTCGCTGAGTATGTATTTGTGCGTTTCTAGCAACTGGATCAGATTCTGATTTGTCCCGGTCTGCTGGAGCGGGATATTTTCCAGTTTATCGACGAGCGTCTTTTGCACGACTTTGTACGGCCGGCCGGCGTACATTTCCCGCAGCACGTACTCGATAGAAACTTGCGTCAGCTCGTCGTCCGCTGCGAGCGCGGTCGTGAGTCTGGTATTCCGCTGCGCGCAGTTGAGCGAGATATAATTATCGGCGAGCAATCGCGCCGTGATCGAGATCAGACTGTAAAGCCCTCCGGTGCTGACGCCAAAGCGATACATGTCTTGACTCGTGCAATAGATTACCTCGCAATCCTTGCCCGGCGTGAGGTTGTAGCTTTCGCCTCGGAATCTTGGATTGACGACAAGTACCTTGCTCGGAACGTAATACAGATCCGGTTTTGATGCCTCTGCGCAATTCAGAGCGACGAGCTCGCCGTTGTTCCTCCGGAATACCGCTATTTTGCCATTGATAAAAAGAGTCATTGCAAAAAACGGCTCGAAAAATGTATCCGGGAGATTTCCAAAGACGATGCAGCGACGCGCGGCTCGATAGAGATAATCAAAGAAATGTGAGTAAACATCCGGGAATAGCATGTCCTCAGCTGCCGAGGCGTATATGCTCCACTTAAAAGGCAGATCGCTCTCGTCGAGCCATTGCTGCGCGTTTTCCCATGCCATCAAATCACCTCCCGCTGAATCCCTTGCACTTGCTGAGCCCAGTTTGCAAAGTCCTCGCCGGCCTCGTTATCTTCAAAAAAAGTCTTGCGCTGCGTGATCAGCGATCTGATCAGCTCGTGCGCGCGCGTCGGCGTCTGTCTGATCGAGATCTGATGCAGCGGATTACCGTCGCTCTGATCGTCGCAGAAGATGATCGAGCCGTCCCGGTTTAAGATCTCGTTTTTCGCATGATGGATATACAGTATCGGATACCTGTTATATGTCCGGATATCTCCTTGCAGCGTGATCCCCTCGTGCTCGATAAAAAAGCTCATTTGCAGACGGCCGCGATCCTCCATCTGATCCGGAGCATGTCTGTAATTTGAGATCTCCCACGCACCTTGCGTGATCATCTTAAGCTCGGGATTGTCAAAAGCGAAAAAGTCGCTTACCTCCTCCGTCGCTCCCGGAGCGTCTGAATACTCGACCGCGATCAGCTTGTCGGTTTTGCCGATATGATACAGATCGAGCTCGCCCTGTGCCATTTCCCGGATATGACGGATCCCCATTTCCCGGAAATACAAGCACGATTTATTTACGGTGTTTGCGATCATGAAGATCTCGCACGGACGATTACGCATGATCGAGCTCAGCAGGTTTGTAAAGTGTACCCACTCATTTTGCAGATAAAAGCGGCGAGTGATAAACTCGTCAAAGCAGATGCTCCAGACTCTGCCGGCGTCCTGTCCTTTGGTCGTCTCCCATGCATTGATACTATACGTCCGGCAAAACGGCCTCTGATCCTGAGCAACTTTAACGACGTTTCCGACTTTGTCCTCGACGTACTTTGCGAGATAAAAGCAATGCGATTGATACAAGATCCGGTTCCATTGCCCTTTACTTTTCTTTTCGATCCACGCCAAATGCGGCGTAAAGAGATCGGCAATGTTTTCCCGCGTGATCATTGTGTCGAGCCGGCGGATATACGAAGAGTGCAAACCGTCTCGGAAATAGTGCTCTAGCACCATCCTGCACCATCCAAATGTTTTTCCGTTGCTGCGCTTGCCGATGATCATTCGATACAGCGCCGGCTGTTTCATGATCCGATTATAAGTATAAAAGCGGGATTGTCCGCTCATAAGGCAGCACCTCCCGCTTTTAATATAGCACATCTGTTCGATTTTGTCAACTGTTTCGAGCTGATTTCCGGCGGATTGCCGTCAAAATTTGCTCCTCAAAGTCGCTGCACCATCCATGCGGCTTTACGATGCGATCCAGAAACTCGCAGTAACACTTGCCGGATTTCGGATTTACCGTGTAATGCCGGCAGCGCTCGCACGCTGCGTCGGCCGGAACCGCGTTGAATGCATCTTCAAGCATATCAAACCCTCCCATTTCTAAGCAAGTAAATCAAAAACCATTTTCCGATTATGTCGGCATACATACTTTCCCGGCCTTTGCTTGCTCTGACCTCGATCTCCGTTAAAGTGCGGATCTCGTTTCTGATTTTGTCAAGATACAAAGCTGTTTCATTGTCTATCGTCTTATGATCTAAAAGATCATGCATGATTACAAACAGTTTGTGATCATCACTCCGAGTCATTTTTTCGCCGCCTCCTCCGAAAGTACATCCAAAATCAGAGTGTGAAAATCCGCTGTTATTTCTTTTTCTGTTCTTAAAGCGCAAAAAATTGTAAATTTTTTTGTTGTGCTTTGGAAAGTTATTTTTCCTTTAAGCGTACAGAAAACCGGATCAAACACAGTGTCAAAAACCATTTTGTATTGAGTCGCATAAAATATGCATAAATGATTTATTTCAAACATATCAGGAATACCGGTACACACATCATTTTCCATTGTCCGCAGCCTCCTTTTTTGGTGTCTCCATCTGAGCCCCGCAGCCGTCGCACTCTTTTAAAAGCTGAGTGCTGACTCTCCGGCAGTTGCTGCATACATAATAATGCTTTCCGCAATCCTGCATGAAATAGATCCACTTAGCTTTTTTTGCTCCATCCTCTTTAGTCATTTTCCGCAGCCTCCTTTTTTAGCCACTCGTCAATATTGCAACCATATTCCGCAAATGGACATGTTTCGCATGTGCTTATTTGGCAAAGAAACTGCTGCAATTCATCGTCCGTCATGCTCCTGATCTTGTCAGCGTTTGTCATCTTCGCTCGCCTCCTTTTTTAGCCACCTTTCCACGCACATCACATTCTGTGCGCACCCCTCGAAAATCGGGCACAGCAAACATGCATCATTTCCGCAGCATTGGGAGATTTTGCAGAAGAAATCCGCAAGCTCCTCGTCCGTCATATTCCGGATGCGGTCAGCGTTTGTCATTCTCTGTCCCTCCCTCCATCTCTGCAAAGATCTGATCCTCGCACTCGTCGCAGATCCACTTGTGATAATACGGATGATCCGGAGCGCACGGCACGCCTCCGCAGTCTTGCTCATAAGTTTTGCCGCACCGTGCGCACGTTTGCAGCGCTGGTATTAAAAACGGGATATACATATTATGCCCCCAGTCTAAATTCAAAGATCGAGCTGTCGCAGCTGCTCATTCGATCCATAAAAGCAAACTCTTTTTCAAGCTCGTTTTCGTCCCATCCGTCTTTTTTCCATACCCGGTTCCAGTCCTCAGCATAAAGACGGATAAACTCTTTTGCTTGCTCTTTCGTGAGCTCGAAAAACTCGCCGTAATCCTGATAACTGGAAATACAGCAAATAACCTCGAATTTTTCGTTTTTGCCGTATTCTTTCAGATCCTCGAACTCGTCGAGGAGCTGATCTATCGCTCCGATACTTACAAGATACGAAATGCACTTGCAAGCATCTGCATCCGTATCTCTCTCGAGATACGAAAACAGCTTGCCGAGGCACCTCTCCTCAGATTCGATATTTTTCTTGCGATATGATAATCTGATTCCCATTTTCAGATCCTCCCCTCGAAATTTCTCGCCGCAGCGACGCGCAGCTCGTCGCCGTCGATCTCTTGCAGCCTCTCGATAAATGATTGATGCAGCTTAAACTCGCGCGGCTCGATCATAATACAGCTTTTTGCAGATACGTGTGCAGTATTGCCGAGATAGTCCTCGACGTCACCCTCTCGCGCGTCGTCAATGAAAACTGTTTTCGTGAGCCGGCTCTCGTCGGCCGGGACGATCAGATCCTCGCTCAGATGCTCGATCTGATCCTCCGGAGCTCCGAATTTATCAAAGTAAGTGCAGCCAAAGTTTTTATAGCTGCCGTCCTCTTGCTCTCTCCAGTCCATGCGAGGCAGTCCGGCGATGTGATAGTCGAAATATCGCTCCTTTTTGCCGATCTTAACTTGCGCATACTGTTTGAGGCCGATCGCTCGAAATTCCGTGTACTGCTCGAGCTCCAGCTCTCCGAGCCCTTGCAACCATGCCCATGAAACGCCGTACCTCTTGCAAAAGCGGTCGAGCTGCGCGCGCTTTTTGGTATTGTATCGCTCGATGATCTCAAGCGCCTCGGCTCCGAGTCCGTACCATTTTACCGAGTCCGTATCTGAATATAAGACTTTTCTATTCCAGCGGATCCCGTCCGGCTGTTTCGGATCCGGCGCGCCGATCGCTGCGAGCTTTTCAATAACCGATAAAATTTCAGCTCTCGCCCATGAGGCACACCAGACGCCCCACTGATAAAGGACGGGACGGAACCGCTTTTTCTTGCCGATCTCCTCCTCTTGCTCTGTCAAGCCGGCGATGCCTTGCGCTTGGATCCGGCCGGTCGTCGCGTCGAAAGCGTACTCCATGCGCAGCGGATCCTGAACAAAACAACCATAGATCCGGGATACCATTGATTTAATCCGGGTATACTCAGCTTGCTCTTGCTCCGTGACTCGCCGATACTGCTCGACGGTGCGCAGCTCTGATTTTGTGGCCTTTTTCTGCGCGATCATATCGACGACGGCCTGTATTATGTATTCCGGCAGCGGATCGTATCGGCTCGCAAGGATACTATCAATCCGGAGATCCTTAAACCGATACCACTTGCAGACGAGCCGGAAATCGACGTCCGTCAAGACGGTTTCGACGTTTTCGCAGCTGACGAGGTGCTTGCTTTTCATACTTTTTTTGCGCTCGATTGAGCGCGTCAGATAGTTTTTGCAGTAGATCGGCAAAAACGCGAGCTCCGGAACTTTTGCCTCAAGACCCGTAAAACGGCATGTGATCAACAGCGCTTTGTCTTTGTAATGCCCGGTGCCGGCGATCAGATCGTCGAGCATGGACGGCGGGACGATTCCCTCCGGCATTGTCGGCAGCGGCTTAAACCGTTTACGCGGATACCGATGCAGCAGCAGCTGCGAGCCGTAACTTGTATCAATATCCGCTCCGTATGCATTGCGCAGCGTCGTCCCGCACCAAAGACGATTGCAGAAATTAAAACCGCCAAAAAATGCAATGTGCAGCATCTGGAGCACGGTGCGCTCGCGCGGATCTCTTGGATCCAGTTGCTGCGCATACACTCGCCACTTGATCGCCTCGGCAGTCCGTCCGAGGCAGCTCGAGATAATTCTTGTGACTCGCTGCGTCGCCGTGAGCGGGATCCGGGAGATCCCGCCGTAAAAACTGCTCTCCCGCTGGAAATACTCAGTTAAGATCAAGACGTCGTGCTCTGCATATTCGAGCTCGAGCTCCGTCAGCTGCGTTTCCGGCGTCCTGATCTTGTCGTGATCATAGTCCGGAATTTTCGGGATCCCAACCTCTACGCCCATCATCCAGAGCGGCTGCTCTGTATAGGCGTAACTGTCACGGAACTCTATGCAGCCATTGCACCGGATCCGGAGCGGCTCGCGCGATGATCGCGCGATAAACTTTTCCCGCTCGATCTGGAGATAGTTTTTAAGGAAATGAAAATCATACTTCAGAAAATGGATATACACGACGAGCCGGAAATCATATGCGAGCCGGAGATCCGCTTGCAGCACCGGGATAAAATCTTGCAGCTCCTCGAGCGTCCGGCCGTAAACGACGAAATCACCGACGGCGAGCTGCCAAATGTAAACGAATGCAAAATCCTTTTTCGGATCGGATCCCGTCTTGCTCGTTTCGAGATCCAGCGCGGCCGGGAGCTCATAGTATGTATGATCCCGGCGGTATTCCGGAGCCGGCTTGAGCCGGCTTAAATTTGCAACTCTGTACGGCACCATACAGACGCACCTCCTCAATAGATCTCCTCGTCCTCTAAATCATCATAGCTCTGTCCGTGATATACGCTATCCTCCCACTCTCGCAAGATGTGACGGAGCTCCTGTCCTCGCTGCGGATTATCAAAGTAATTGTTTACACGGTTCAGCAGATCCCGGAGATCGTCCGGATCCACGCCTCGCGCGATCGCGTCCTTTATCACATACCAGAGATTTGATCCGGCGCCTCCTCTTTGTGCTCTGTCGAGCGTCCGGTTGATCTCCGGTATCAGATCCTCATACTGCTCCATTTCGTGCGAGCTGACGCCGAATGCGTCCGCATAACCTGATAAGCGATCGTCTGCCGCTTGCACATCTGAGCGAGCTTTCTCGATCTTTTCGGATAGCACCTTGTTCAGCTGCTCGAGCTCGTCAAGATCCATATCGTCGAGGACGTCGCTCTGATCGTCGATCAGATTGTCGCCGGTTTCTCCGAGGATATCCGCGGCGAAATCGTGCAAGTCGTTCAGATCATCCAGAAAGCCCTCTCGCTTTCGCTTGCGCGCCTCCTCGATCATGCGGTTGATATCATCCACCTTTTCCTTGATCTCCTCTCTGAGCGCATCCTCGCGCGTCTGAGAGGGCTCCTCGATCTCCGGCTCCTCGATCTCCGGCTCTGGTTCCGGCTCCGTCCATGCAGCCTTGCCTCCGGATCCGCTCCATCCGCTCTCATGATCCGACTCCTCGAGCCATTTTTGCGCGCCTCCGGATCCGCTCCACGGCCGATACTGGAAATGAAAACCGCCGGCAGTTTTGCGTTTTCCTGATAAAACCTTGCTGACGTTCGAGCTGTCCACGCCGAGCGCGCGCGCTGCGTCGCCGGCGCTGCGGAATGTCTGCCCGGTTTCCGGGACGTACACGCCGCCGCTCGGAGCGCTGCGTCGCCTCGAGCCGGCTCTCCGTTGCGTTTTGGATCGCTGCGTCTTGGATCCCCGGCGACGCCGGGGATCGTCGTGCGAAAATATGTAATTGTACCTTGCCATTGCTTAACTCCTCCCGTATGCAATTTTAACCATGATCCCCGCGAGCTCACGATCGCAGATCTGCCGCAGACTCATTTCGCGCGTAGCCGGCACGATCAGCTCGTCGAGATATCGCCAAGTCATACCGCCGGCGAAATTGCGCTCACGCTTGCAGCACCGGCAGATCGAACCGGCATCCACGCCGGCCATAGCAGCGGCCTCTGTGATGCTGTCATAGACTGCCCCATCCTGCAAGCAAATGATCTTGCGAGCAATCCCTCTCGCCATGTTTCACACCTCCTCCGGAATATCAGAAAACGGTTCCGGATCCTCTGCAAAGCGATCCGGAAACAGCATTGCAGACTCTTGCACCCGGAGCTGCAAGCGCAGCTCCGTCCTCAGCTCGTCCCATCTCCTCATACCGGGAGCGTTGTCCTCGGCGAGCTCCAGAGCAAAGAGGAGATCAACAATCTGTTTTCTTGATAACTCAATTTTCACGATTCTACTCACTTTCTGCGGCTTTACGCCCCGCGCGGCACATTCACGGGAGAGCATAATCTCTCAACATTATTATACCATGTTTTGCTTTAAATGTCAATACCTTTATGGAAATTGTTAGTTTAGCGTTAATTTGTTTCAACAGGACGCAGTCCGTTAAAAAATTGCACTCAGCCGGCACGGGTGCCGGCCGTGCACCACGCACCGCACATATGTTCTTCTGCGCGAAACTGTGCCACCC
>Ga0310690_10008257_pt1 | contig 13240 bp, 10 predicted proteins | sample AusTroGonzalo_MG_2_FD_207661 | JGI IMG/M metagenome (GOLD analysis project Ga0310690, IMG submission 207661) | Bovine rumen microbial communities from tropical cattle in Woodstock, Queensland, Australia - Gonzalo_04 (v2) (version 2) | ecosystem: Host-associated > Mammals > Digestive system >... | reverse complement strand
GCGGAAGGCGGACAGGGTGCTGCTCGTCGGCGATGAATACAAAGAAACCACAGCTCCGTATCCCATCTTCGATAATGTGGACGCGCTCTGCGAATACCTCCAACAAGAACCCCTCGCCGGCTACCGCATTCTCCTCAAAGGCAGCCGAAGCAATACATTAGAAAAAGTTATACCGCTATTATGAAAAAATCATTTTGGGCTATCATCATAGGCCTTGTTGTTGCGCTCGGCGCACTTATTTTTCTTTACCTCCATCAACGCTCAGAACTGACCGAACTGGTCGAGCAGATGACCATCGAAAAAGAAGAACTGCAGGAAGAGTACGAAGATTTAGCTATTCAGTTCGACGGCTATCAGCAGATGGACATCCGCAATGACTCGCTGCAGGACCTGCTCAGCAAAGAGCAGCAACGCGTGCAGGACCTGCTTGAAGAACTGCGCCAGACCAAGGCGTCCAACGCCAAACGTATCGCGGAACTGAAAAAGGAACTGGCCACCGTGCGCCTGGTCATGCAGGATTATGTGCGCCAGATCGACAGCCTCAATGCCACTAACCAGCGCCTGACCGAAGAAAACCTCATGGTCAAACTGGAGAACCAGCAGGTCAAAGACGCCAACACGCAGTTGTCATCCGAGAACGCGCAACTGACTGAAACCGTGACGCGGGCAGCCATGCTGGAGATTTCCTCATGCGTGCTCTCCACTCTCAACAAAAATGACAAGAAAACCAAAATGGCGAGCTCTGTACACAAGTTCCAATTCGATTATACGATTGCGAAAAACATCACCTGCACTCCCGGATTGAAACCTCTCTATGCGCGTGTCATGGATCCGCAAGGCAACCTCCTCGGCGAGAACCCGGAGAACGTCTTCGAGTTCGAGAGCGGCGAGATTCCCTATTCCATTCGACAGGAAATCGAATATTCCGGCGATGCCTATAACGGCACCTGTTACTGCACACTGCCTGACAAAGAAGAAGTGCAAAAAGGCTTCTACACCATTGATTTCTTCTGCGACGGCAACCTCATCGGCTCCTTCCCATTCCAAGTAAAAAAGTAAAATAGAGCCGACAAAATGCATTAAATATGCAAAAAAATGCGCAAATATTTGCGTATGTGAATTTTTTGTAGTACCTTTGCACGCTTTTTTCGAGAAAAGCGAAAATTCGGCGAAGTTGTTATTCCCGCAATGCTCCTTTAGCCGACATTGTTTAACACTCATTTGCCAAATGGTTCAATGAAAGAATAAATGACCAAATGGTAAATGACCAAATGTAAAAATGCTTTTATGTATTTAACATCTGAAAAGAAAGCTGAGTTGTTCGCTAAATACGGCAACGACGCTAAGAACACCGGTTCTGCTGAGAGCCAAATCGCATTGTTTACTTTCCGTATCAACCACCTCACCGAGCACCTGAAGGACAACCGTAAGGATTTCGGTACAGAGCGCGCACTGACTACCCTCGTTGGTAAACGTCGCCGCCTGTTGGACTACCTGAAAGCGAAAGACATCGAGCGTTACCGTGCTATCATCAAAGAACTTGGTATTCGTAAGTAATGTAACGGTTAACGGTTATCGGTTAACGGTTATAGGAAAAAGCGGCTTCATGTCGCTTTTTTTTGTGTTCTTTTTTCAAAAACTAAACGTATGTTTAACCTATGTTTGTACTATGTTTAACGTTATTCGGACTTTATCCCGATTGGAAAAGAAACAAGAAAAATTCATAAAAAAAGCGTTTTAATTTGCACATGTCAAAAATTTGTTGTACCTTTGCACCCGAAAAATTGAAAAAGGTTGTTCTTTTTGAAAGAAAAATGGAACAAATACAGGATAAAAACAAGTTATATACTTTTCTGCGCCCGTATGTAGATTGGATGTTCCGGCGTTCCTATCGACATATCCAATATGTCGGTAAAGAAAACATCCCTACCGACGGAGCTATTATTTTTGCCCCGAATCATACCAACGCTTTATGCGATGCGATGGCGATTCTGGGTATCGACCGTTCGCGCAAAGTCTTTGTGGCGCGTGCAGATATTTTCCGGAAACCCCGTACGGCGAAGATATTGACCTGGCTCAAGATTATGCCTATTCGTCGCATCCGCGACGGCGTGGATGAGGTGAAGCGCAATGACGAGACGATGGACAAGGCCGTGCAGACCCTGCATGACAATGTGCCGTTCTGCATTCTGCCGGAGGGTACGCATCGACCGATGCACTCGTTGTTGCCGCTGAGCAAAGGTATCTTCCGTATCGCCTTGCGTGCCAATGATGAGTTCGGGGCGGAGAAACCGATTTATATCCTGCCGGTAGGACTGGAATACGGCGACTACTACCATCTATGGGACGACTTGACCATCAATATCGGTGCGCCGATCAACGTGACTGAGTTTGCCAAGGAGCACGCTGACCTCGAGCGGCCACAACTGATTCTGGCACTGCGGGAGGAACTGACACGGCGCATGCGGGAGCAGATATTATGGGTGGAGGACGATGAACACTACGAGGAGAACTTTGCCAAGTTGCGCGAGAACCCTCCTGCGCCTTTTGACCGGTTCAAACACCACCGGCTGCCTCGCTGGTTACTCATCATCATCCTCGTTCTTTTGTCGCCGCTCTTCCTCGTCAGCCTGCTGCTCACGATTCCGCTCTGGACCGTGTGGTTGCTGATACGATGGAAAATCAAAGACCCCGCATTCCACAATTCCGTTCAGTATGTTTGGCAGTTGATTTTCATTCCGCTGACGCTGTTTATCACGATGCCCTTCTGGATGTTTTTGCAGGAATACGCCTACCAAGTGAGACAATTGAAAGGTGAAAAGTGAAAGGTAAAAGTTGTTAAATCGTCAATAAATATATGTTTCGCGTTTATTTAATCATCGCTTTGTATATCTTGGTACCGGTGCTGATTATCGAGTGTTTCAAGCGCTTGAAATGGATGCAGAAAATCGGCACCGTAGTAGCAGCGTATGCCATCGGTATCTTGTTTGCACTCACCGGTTTCGTGCATTTCGAAGCGGGTACTGATGCAGCGGTTGCGTTCAGTAAACTGCAGTCCACCATTATGTCGGTAACCGTGCCTTTGGCCATCCCATTGATGCTGTTCAACTGCGATTTTCGCCTCTGGACCAAGGCCTTGCCGAAGACAATCTGGTCATTGGTCGGCGGCATATTAGCCGTTTTGGTGGCTGTTGTAAGCGGATATTTTATCTTCCATACGCCGGATATACCTGAGTTCAACAAAGTGGCGGCAATGATGACCGGTATCTATACCGGCGGCACGATGAACTTCAATGCTTTAGGTGCTTCGTTGGGTGTGGATAAAACCTTGATGGCCATCGTGCTCGCCTTTGAGATGGTGTTCACTACGCCGTATATCTTCTTCCTTATCGGAGGCGGATACAAGGTGCTCCGCAAGATCCTGCCGTACAAGGACATCACCCGCAAAGGGCGGACGGACGAAGACGTAGCCACCAAGGATGTGGAGAACTACCGCGGTATGTTCGATAAGCAGAATGTCGGTGGTATGTTCATCGGTTTGGGGTTGAGTGTGCTCTTCCTGGCTGTCGGAGCCGGACTGGCTTTGCTGCTCACCGGTACATTAAACGAACTGGTGGTTATACTGACCATCACCACACTATCTATCATCGCTTCGTTCTTTAAGAAAGTGCGTGAACTTCCCAAGACGTTTGAATTAGGTATGTTCTTCATCTTGATTTTCTCGGTCATTGTAGCCTCGCTTTTCGACATCCATAGTGTCAACGGCGGTTCTATGATGATCGGTCTGTTTGTGGCGTGGGTGATGGTGATTGCCGCCTTGCTGCATCTGGGTTTCTGCCGTATCGCTCATGTGAGCGGCGACCTGTTCTGCGTCAGTCAGGTGGCCTTGCTTTGCTCACCGCCTTTCGTGCCGCCTGTAGTGGGAGCGATGCAGAATAAAAAAGTGCTCATCTCCGGTATCGTCATCGGCCTCGTCGGCTACGCCGTGGGAACATACTTGGGAGTGATAATTGCAATGGTATTAAAATGATGAAAAAATATCTTATTATATTGTTAGCCGCATTGTTGGCATTGCCTTTGGCGGCCAAAAAGAAAGAGCCCAAACCGCAGGAAGTGGACTCGTTGGGACGCAAGATTAAAACCGGTTGGAACTTCGGCATCCTGCCTTCTGTGGCGTATGATGCCGACTATGGTTTTCAGGGCGGTGTACTGACCAATGTTTATTATTACGGCGACGGAAGCCAATACCCGGAATATATCCATTCGCTTTATTTCGAGGCGGCATATACGACCAAACACCATGGTATTTTCCGCTTCAATTATGACTCCAAATACCTCATTCCGGGCTATCGTCTCACGTTGGATGCGACTTATCTGCCGGACGCGATGTGTGACTTCTACGGCTTCAACGGATTTGAGTCCAATTATCAGTATGACTGGCACTTCTGGAAGAAAAAAACAGAAAAAATGCCTCACCCGGAGGAGTATCAATCCCGTGTTTTCTATAAATACAAACGCGACCTGATTCGCGTGGCAGGAGATATAGAAGGAACGATTTACAAAGACCTCAAATGGAACGCCGGTCTGGGTGTGTTGGGTTATATCATCGACGATTGCGACATCAACATGCTCAACGGCAAGAACAAGTTCGACCCGGACAAAGAACGCTACGAGCAGAAAGCTCTGGATCCGTCCGTTCAAGGCTTGTACGACAAGTATAAAACATGGGGAATTATCGGAGAGGACGAAGCGAACGGCGGATGGCACCCGTATGTACGGGCGGGCTTCACCTACGACACGCGAGATAAACGCCAGGGACCGAACAAAGGTATCTACACCGATGCGTTCTTCACCTATTCGGCGGCCTTCAACGCCGCCTACGGACAACAAGCCGCAGCCGGATACAACCACCTCCAGTTCAACTTCACTTTCCGCCATTACGTGCCCTGTTTCTATGACAAGAACGGCATCAACCGCATCACCTTCGCTTATCGTATCGGTACGCAGAACAATATCGCCGGTCGTTCACCGTTCTACATGAACAACTACCTCAACACACTCTTTATCCAGCGCGTCTATTACGAAGGACTGGGCGGCGGTAACAGCGTCCGTGGTATGATGGCGAACCGTATTCTGGCGAACGGTTTTGCGTTCGCTAACATCGAATTCCGTTTCCGTATTGTGGATTTCGACATCAAACATCAGCATTTCTACATCGGTCTGAACCCATTCTTTGATATGGGCGTTATCACCCAGCCTTACAAAATGGACGAACTGGTTGAAATGCATACCGGCGGGCAATATCACAGTCTGCAAGAGAGTATCATTGCCGCTAATCTGAAAAATGGGACGAATGATCAATACGAAGACTATTTTGACACTTCCAATAAGATGAATGTCTATATGCCCCACATGACTGCAGGACTCGGACTCAAGATCGGTATGAACGAAAATTTTGTCCTGTCTGCGGACTGGGGAATGCCAATCAACAAACAGGACAATACCAAATACGCTAACTTCTACGTCAAAATGGGTTACCTCTTCTAAGCATCAATGTTTCTTGTGCTCGTGTCGGCAGCTGTCGGGTCTTGGACCTTCCGGCTTGCCGAAGCCGGGCTTGAAACCATCGGGCTTGGGGCCTTCGAAGTGCTGTTTGCAGCACCCGGGACGAAACCCTTCGCAAGCGGGCACGGGGCGCATCACTTTTTCCACCTGACGTGCATTGAGATCCTTGCGGAACTTGTCGTAGAATTTCTCCTGAAGGTTCGCCATTTCTTTGAGATTAGCAAAGCGTTTCTTTGCCATTTTGTCCAACTCTTCCTCTGAAAGCACTTTGCCTTTCTCAAAGTTCTCTGGCTTGTTTTTCTCGAAAAGCTCGTTCATCTTGCCTGCATATTCGCGATAGGTGGCTGCGAACTTCTCGGCTTGTTTATCACTCAGGTACAACTCGTTCGTCAGACGTTTGATATCCAATTCAACGCGTTCTTCCTTACTCAGTTTGCACTCTTTTTTCTGTTCCTGTGCGCTCATGTTTACCGCCAGGACGGCACTAATCGCCATAATTAAAATCTTTTTCATCGTTTTGTCCTCCATAATTAATTGAGTTCACTTTTCTCCTTACAAACACCGTGCCAAACTGAAATTTTTAATTTTTTATGCAAAATATTTGCGTATGTCAAAAAAAAGTTGTACCTTTGCACGCTTTTTCTGTTGCGTGCACGAGTGTACGCGCTACGCACCTGTGAAAACGATATATAAAATTAAAAAATAAATAACAAAAAACAATTATGCAAAACAAAGGACTTGTTAGAATTTTGGCGGTGTGCCTTGCGTTGGTATGCGCCTTCTATCTGTCGTTCTCTTTGGTAACCAGTCACTATGACAAAGCTGCCAAAGAGTATGCGGCCGGTGATGATGCCAAGGAGTACCAGTATCTGGACTCGATTGCGGCTAAGAAAGTTTGGTTTGGTTACACGCTCAAGGAGTGCCGTGAGAAAGAGATCAATTTGGGTCTTGACCTCAAGGGCGGTATGAACGTAACCATGGAGGTTTCCGTTCCCGACATTCTCGATGCGTTGAGCGGTCACAATGAGACGCCGAACTACAAAGAGGCTTTAGCCCGCGCTAAACAGAAACAAAAATCAAGCGGTGCTGATTTCGTTACGCTCTTCATCGAATCATACCGCGAAGTAGATCCCAATGGTCAATTGGCATCTATCTTCTCAACATTCGAACTCAAAGACAAAGTTACATTAACCTCGACGAACGATGAGGTAGAGAAAGTCATCCGCGAAGAAGTGGACGGCGCTATTCAGAACTCGTTCAACGTGCTCCGTACACGTATCGACCGTTTCGGTGTTGTTCAACCGAACATCCAGAAACTGGCGCAACCGGGCCGTATCCTCATCGAGCTCCCGGGTATCAAGGAGCCGGAGCGTGTTCGTAAACTGCTCCAAGGATCGGCTAACCTCGAGTTCTGGGAGACCTATGAGGCTTCTGAACTCCTGCCTATGTTGGCGCAGATCAACCGCGAGTTTGCTGCTACTGCTCCTGAAGCAGAGGCTGAAGAGGCACCGAAAGCAGAAGAGCCAATAGCTAATAGCCAAGAGCCAAAAGCCGAAGGAGATGAGCTCGCTGACCTCGTAGATAACCTGGATGCGGATAGTGCTGCTCTGGCTGCTGACCAAGCTGCACAAATAGCTGATTACAAGAAGAATAACCCATTGTTCGCTATTCTCAACCCGTCCATCAACCAAGCCGGTCAGGCTTACCGTGGACCGGTGATCGGTACGGTACACTATGTAGATACCGCCAAGGTAAACGCGATGTTGAACTCGCAGATTGCCAAGGCCGTTCTGCCGCGTGACGCTCGTTTCTATTGGACCGTTAAAGCGATCGACGAGGCCAACGCTTATTATCAACTCGTTGCACTGAAAGCTCAACGTGACGGCCGTGCTTCTCTCGAAGGTGATGTCATCACTGACGCACGCGCAGACTTCTCGCAAATCAGCGCTTATGCGAATGTTTCGATGTCCATGAACGCAGAGGGTGCCAAGACTTGGCAACGTCTGACTAAAGATAATATCGGCAAATCAGTAGCAATCGTATTGGACGGCTATGTATATTCATTCCCGACCGTACAGACTGAGATTGCCGGCGGTAACAGCCAGATTACCGGTAACTTCACCGTAGAAGAGGCAAAAGACTTGGCTAACACCTTGAAGTCCGGTAAGATGCCGGCTCCGGCTCGTATCATCGAGGAGAGTGTGGTTGGTCCGTCTCTGGGTCGTGAGGCTATTCGTTCCGGTCTCTGGTCATTCGCCCTGGGCTTCGTGCTCATCCTTCTGTACATGATTTTCTACTATGGTTGGATTCCGGGTCTGATTGCCGATGCTGCATTGTGCTGCAACGTCTTCCTGCTCGTAGGTATCCTCTCTTCGTTCAGTGCAGTGTTGACCTTGCCGGGTATCGCCGGTATCGTATTGACGATGGGTATGGCTGTGGATGCCAACGTGCTTATCTACGAGCGTATCCGAGAGGAACTCCGCGGAGGTAAAGGTATGCGCAAGGCTATTGAGGACGGTTTCAAGGGTGCCATCAGCGCCATCGTGGATGCGAACGTCACTTCGTTCTTGACAGGTGCTATCCTCGCTATCTTCGGTACCGGTCCGATCAAGGGCTTCGCTGTAACCTACATGATTGGTATCATCTCGTCCTTCCTGACCGCCGTGTTCATCACACGTCTCTTGCTGGAGGATTATGCAAAGCGTGAAAACGCCAAGGAGTTGAGCTTCACCACCAAACTGATGGAGAACTTCCTCCAGGGTATTCACTTCGATTTCGTGAACGCTCGCAAGATTGCTTACTGCGTTTCCGGCGCACTCATCATCTTTGCTGTTCTTGGTCTCGAGCCGCACTTGTTCGGTAAACTGAACCTCGGTATCGACTTCTCCGGTGGACGTAATTATGTTGTACGTTTCGACCAGAATATCAATACACAGGATGTTCGCGAGAATCTGGATAATGTATTCAAAGCTACACTTGAAGAGGGCGAGACCTTCGGTATCAACGTCATCACATACGGTAACGACGCTAATCAGGTTCGTATCTCGACCAACTACCGCATCCAAGAAGACAATGCAGAGGCTGACGAAGCAATCGAGGCTCTGCTGTATGAGGGTTGCAAGCCGTTCTTGAGTGAGAATATCTCGTTCGACGACTTCCGCTCTACCGACTCGAATGCCGAAGTAGGTATCATGTCGAGCCAGAAAGTAGGACCGGCTATTGCGGATGATATCAAGACCAGTGCTGTATGGGCTGTGCTCGCTGCACTCGTAGTGATCTTCCTCTATATCCTGCTCCGCTTCCGTAACTTCGCTTACTCAGTTGGCGCTATCGCTGCGTTGGCACACGATACAGTCATCATCCTCGGTCTGTATGCTATCCTGTGGAAGATTATGCCTTTCTCCATGGAGATCGACCAGGCGTTCATCGCTGCTATCCTGACCGTCATCGGTTACTCTATCAACGATACCGTGGTTATCTTCGACCGTGTACGTGAGTACAACTCGCTCTATCCGAAGCGTGAGAAGAAAATCAACATCAACGACGCGTTGAACAATACCTTGAGCCGTACGTTCTCAACCTCTATGTCCACCTTCGTTGTATTGTTGGCAATCTTCATCTTCGGTGGTGAGACCATCCAAGGATTCGTATTCGCGCTCTTGATGGGTGTTATCATCGGTACTTATTCGTCTCTGTTCATCGCTTCGCCGATTGCTTATGATATCCAATTGGCGCAAGCTCGTCGGGCAGAGAAAAAAGCCGCGTTAAAGAAATAAATTTACTTACTTGATTATATATATGAAAAAGTTATTGTGTTTAGGCGCACTGGCCGCATTCATTGCTTGCTTGATGCTGAGTTCTTGCGAACCAAAAGAGCTCGCTATCGAGAAAGAAGTGACGATGTACGTGGACTCAACGTACCAGTTGACCGCTGACATCACACCGGCTAATGCCTCAGATAAAATCCACTGGACAAGTAGCGATACGGCTGTTGTCACCGTGGACAATTCCGGTTTGGTTAAGGCAATCAAGAAAGGTGCTGCCGTAGTTACCGCTAACGTCGGTAATACCATCGCTATCTGTAATGTGACAGTGCTCAACAACCCTGTGACACTGGAGTTGAAAATGCTGTCTATTGAGCAGAAAAAATGCACAGTGAATGTGAAGCCTTCGGATGAAGAGGGTTATTATTTCTGCGGATACGACCTGCCCGCTAATCTGGACAAACTGAGCGATGCAGAGATTACCCTGTCTATTCTGTCGTACTACAAAGCCTTGTTGGAGCAGTATGCCGCCTATGGCTATAACTACACTCTCAAGGATGTGCTTCAGCAGGGCGAGAAGAACCTAATCGCTTCCGGTCTGACAGCTAATACAGACTATGTGATGTTTGCTTTCGGTGTGGATATCGAGAGTGAGACTGCATCCAAAGTGGTGACTCGCTTGCCGTTCAAAACCAAAGAAGTGGTACCGTCGTCGATGACGTTCAAGATTGAATTGGACTCGATTGCGAAAGTGCGTACTATCTCCAAGGGTGACACCACTTATTCGTACACAGGCTATTTCAAGTGCACCCCGTCGAACGAGAAGGAGCCGTATGTATTCAACGGTGCAACTGCTAAAGTGCTGGATTCGCTTTACAACAATGACCCGATGCAATACCTCACCGAGATGGAGGCATACTACGATGCCAACTACTCTTCATACGGAGGTTTTGAGGGCACGATGGTGAAAGCCGGTACACGCGATATCTACGCGTCTAAGATGGTACACGGAACAAAGTATATCCTCATCGCTGCCGGCTATGCCGGAGGTTTCTCCACCAAAGCAACGACGTTTGAATATACGTTCCTGCATCCGGATAGCATCAAGAATCCGATGCCTATGTATCGTGAGCCTATCCTTGAGACGGCTGACGAGATAGACTTCAGAGACTTCCGCGGTGTTTACTTCCCGGGCGCTTGTCACTAATCTGCTTTAATCCAAACGCGCGCGAAGGTGTACGCCCTCGCGCGCGTTAATATTAAGGAATAAAAGAAAGTACTATGCAAAATGATTTTTTGAAATTCGCAGTGTCACGAGGCTTGAACTCGATGCATGTAGAGAAAATGATGTCGCAAAGCGTGCCCAACATTGAAGCGTCGGGGTATATTTCCCCCACTATTTTGGAGGAGCGTCAGCTTAATGTGACGCAGATGGATGTATTCAGCCGTCTGATGATGGATCGTGTTATTTTCCTTGGCACCGAGATTAATGACTACACGGCGAACGTCATTCAAGCGCAGTTGCTCTATCTGGATTCAGTGGACAGCGAGCGCGATATCAATCTCTATCTCAATACGCCGGGTGGATCGGTATATGCAGGACTGGGTATCTATGATACCATGCAGTTTGTTGCAGCACGTGTTTCCACTATCTGCACAGGTCTCGCTGCGTCCATGGGGGCAGTCCTGCTCGTAGCGGGAGAAAAAGGAATGCGGGCAGCTTTGCCTCATAGCCGGGTTATGATTCATCAACCGCTCGGTGGTATCAGCGGACAGGCATCCGATATAGAGATCACGGCCAAAGAGATTCTAAAACTCAAGGAAGAACTCTATCAAATCATCGCCGACAAGTCCGGCCAACCCATCGAACAGATTCGTCAAGACGCTGACCGTGACCACTGGATGACCTCACAAGAGGCACTGGAGTACGGTATGATTGATAAATTATTTATTCACAAAGGAGAATAATGGGACGAAGAAACGGTCAAACCTGTAGTTTCTGCGGGCGGAATATGCCTGAGATGTTTTCCGGAATGGACAATGATGTGCTCATTTGCCCCGACTGCATCGAAGCCGGGCATCAAATGATAACATCAAAGCCAAAACCCTCTAAAGCGAAAAACGACAGTTTGAATCTCTCAAACCTACCGACTCCACAAGAGATAAAGGAATTTTTAGACCTCTATGTGATTGGACAGGACGAAGCCAAGCGTTTCCTTTCGGTGGCTGTGTATAACCATTATAAACGGGTACTGCAGGAGATTACCAATGACGATGTGGAGATTGAGAAGAGTAATATTCTGCTGGTAGGTTCTACCGGAACCGGCAAAACACTTCTCGCACGTACTATCGCCAAAATGCTCAAAGTGCCTTTCGCTATCGGTGATGCCACCGCGCTGACGCAAGCCGGCTACGTAGGCGAAGATGTCGAATCGCTCCTGGTGCGCCTGCTGCAGGATGCTGACTACGATGTACAGAGAGCCCAACGAGGCATCGTTTTTATCGATGAAATCGACAAGATTGCCCGTAAATCGGAGAATATGTCCATCACTCGCGATGTCAGTGGAGAAGGGGTACAGCAGAGTCTATTGAAGATGCTGGAAGGCTCTATTGTCAATGTGCCGCCTCAGGGAGGACGCAAGCACCCGGACCAGGAACTCATTCATGTGGACACCAAGAATATCCTCTTCATCTGCGGAGGTGCATTCGATGGGATAGAAAACAAAATATCGCAACGAATGAATACGCAGGCTGTGGGGTTTGCAGCACAGCATCGGTCGGAAATGGTAGATAAGAATAATCTGTTGCAGTATATTGCCCCCCAAGACCTCAAATCCTATGGCTTGATTCCTGAGATTATCGGCCGTCTGCCCGTTTTGACGTATCTGCATCCCCTTTCTAAAGAAGCCCTGCGCAATATTCTGACAGAGCCTAAGAATGCGCTCACCAAGCAATATAAGAAACTCTTGGCGATGGACAATGTGACTCTCAGTTTTGATGAAGATGCGCTCGATTTCATCGTAGAAAAAGCACTTGAATACAAACTGGGAGCTCGCGGGTTGAGAGGACTGATGGAGACCGTCATGACCGACCTCATGTTCGAACTGCCGAATCATAAGAAACTCGGCAAAACGCAAAACTTCACAGTCACTAAAGCCTATGTCGAGGAAAAATTAGGAGTTGAAAAACTGGTACGATTGAAAAACGCGGTCTGACACCGCGTTTTAATTTTCAATTTTCAATTTCCTTTCACTTTTCAATTTTCACCTTTCAATTTCTTAAAAACCACTATATACCAATTCATATTTCATTCCATTCTTGGCAGAACTGATCTGAGTGGCCGACATCGTCTGTTGTTGCCGGACGGACGAGACGGCAGAGGAGGTGTACTCCACACTCACCGGCACTAACAACATATTGAGAATCGTATCATTCGTCTTCTGTCGTAATTGGTTTGTCATAAAGTCCGACATGTCGTACGAGTAGTAATAAATCGTATTGCCGAGCGTGTCTGTCCCTTGCGTCAGTTGAGACAACAGCGCACACGTATCTGTCGGCAACTCTTTATGGCTGAAGAACCGCTCTGTGCTCTCCTCGCGGATCAGGAGCATATAGTTGGCGGGTTGCAACCAGTCATTTCGGGTTATCTCACTCGCCGTTCCGGTGAACATATTATTGACCATCACCCGCACCTCTGCCTTGTTGACATAAGGCCGCTTTTCTCCCACTTTCGCGTGAATCGTATCCGCTATCTGCAGCATGGGAAAACGCATACGGGTATATACGCCCGCAGGAGCTACTATATAATTATAGGTATCTGAGTCTTTTTGTAACTGCTCAATCCATTCTTTCTTGTCTTGATAATACAAATGATTCACTGTCCGCACCTCCGAATTGGCATAGAATGCTTT
>Ga0310690_10008256_pt1 | contig 13241 bp, 11 predicted proteins | sample AusTroGonzalo_MG_2_FD_207661 | JGI IMG/M metagenome (GOLD analysis project Ga0310690, IMG submission 207661) | Bovine rumen microbial communities from tropical cattle in Woodstock, Queensland, Australia - Gonzalo_04 (v2) (version 2) | ecosystem: Host-associated > Mammals > Digestive system >... | reverse complement strand
AGTTCGCCACAGCGAACGGTGGCCTTCCAGGCCATCTCGCTCGAGGACTCGCTCGCCCCAATACGAATAAACGATTGACTCCTTTAATTTACCTTGGTCATTTTTACGGTGGAGGTGTAGGTGGCGGAGTCGGGACGTTCACGGATGGCACTCCATTCCATTACGCCGTTTTCACATGATGAAATAACCCACCACTCACGATGCTCATCCTGGCTCTCACCCAGGTTTTTCCAGCGGCAGCAAATCATAGTTCCGTCTATGACATACTGGGCAAACTCATCATTCTCCTTCCACTGACCGTCATCCCAATTGTAGAAACGATAGTTGCCATCAGGCAGGAACTCCCAGCGGTGACGTTCGGAATCGCCGAAATCAGTCCCCATCTCGCTGATAACCTGACCTTCCCAAAGGCCAAGGATAGCCTGCTCATAATTAGCCGTAACTTTAGTGTAACGGGCTGTATATTTGGTAGTCATTACCTTAGCACCGTCTATATAGGTTTTGACCTCTGATATACCGTACATGTCATTTTCGGTAATTGAAGTCACTTTCATTTCATCTATAACAGTGATGTGAGGGTTAACACGTATTGTCTTGATAATCTTCCTACCCTTCATTACGACCTCTGAGTTACCTCTCTTACTCAAAGAAGGATTATCATCTCTTTCTATAAGTTCAATCCATGAAGTTGTCGTGTAAGCCTCTTTCGGCGATTCAAAGGTAAGCACATGGGACATATTGGTCAACAAAGGGGCATCGTTTCTCTCTACGGCAATCCACTTGCCTATCACTTTCTCAGAGATATTACTATCCTTGCAGCCGCAAATAAGCAGCACAACATATGCAAACGCCAAGACTGTTGATAATCCTTTTTTCATATCGAACTATGTAATAATGTTGCAAATATAGTGCAAAATTTTAAAAATAAAATAAATATAACAGTTCGGTAATTTCAGAAACATCTAATCCACAATAAATTGGGCCAAAAAAAGTAAAAAGGCCAATAGAAAGCAGTTATAGCGAGCCCGCAGGGCGAGAGCGGTCCCGTAGGGCCGCCAAGCGAAATGGAATGGAGCGCGTTTACGGAGTAAACTAAAATAAGGTGACAAGGGGGTGGAACCACCCCCTTGTCACGGTTTGGCGATTTCGGAGGCTTCTAATCCACAAAAAAATAGGGCCGCAGAATCTGCGACCCTATCTTTTTTGTAATTAAGGATTAGAAGCCTCCGAAACCGCCAAACTGTGACATATCCATCTCTTCTACCTTAACACCAGCAGGAACCTCGAACATTGAAGCAGGAACGTCCTTCTCCTCGAACTTCTTGCAGGTTGAACCAAAGGTACCGAAATCTGAAGTCATCTCGTTCTTGAGCTGGATGCCTTTGTAGATCCATACGGTCTGCTCTGACTGGTTGCCCATCATGTCAACGGTCATGGTGTACTTGGTGCACTCCTTACCGGCGATGGTCTCCTTACCAACCTCCTTGATGTTGTTATCCTTCTTAACCTGATCAGTCAGCTTGTTCCAGTTGATCTGGGCACGGCCACCGCCGAAACCACCCATGCCACCGAATGACGGCATCTTGGTAGCGGTCTTAGCCTCATCGTTGATGCGGATCTGAGAACCGTCCTTATCTGTGATAGTGCGGGTCTTGCCTTCGCCACCCATGAAACCACCTTCTGATACCTGAGCGGTCTTAAGACCGTAGTTGTCAAAATAGGTCTCTGTGATCATTTCGTTACCCATCATATCCATAGACATGGTGATAACACCTGACTTAACTCCGTAAGGAGCATCGGCCGGAGCCTGAGCGTTGGCCAGAGAAACTACTGCCAGAAGGGCAGCTGCCATAAACATCTTTTTCATTTCAGTTTTGTTTAGTTTATAAATTAATAATAAGGTGAATTTTTCAAATTCGCTCACTATACATATATGCCGCTAAAATGAAAGTTAAATATTGTAGATGTTTTTTTTCAATTATTTTTTCAATTATCGGCATTGATATGACCATCTCTCAATCCAGTTCAACCTCTACCTCCTCAAGGTCATCAAAGTCATCTGAATCATCAGAGAAGTCGTCAAAATCCATTTCAAAGTCCGCTCCGGCGGCGACCAGTTCATTATGGAGTTCACTGGCATCCTTGGAACGGTGGACTATATGTTCGGTTTTCCAGGTGGCATCAAGTTTATTGCTTTCACTGTTAAGTTCCTTCCACAGAATATCCTTAAGTTGCTGGAGTCCGAGACCGCTTACGCCCGATATGAAAACATGCGGAATGTCCTGGGGCAGATTAGGTTCCAGCATGGACATAAGTTCCTCATCAATTAGGTCACATTTGGTCACAGCCAGCACACGCTGCTTGTCAAGCATCTCAGGATTGAACTGGGCAAGTTCATTCAGAAGTATATCATATTCGCGCCTGATATCATCAGTATCACCGGGCACCATGAACAAAAGGAGTGAATTGCGCTCAATATGACGCAAGAACCGTAGTCCAAGTCCCTTACCCTCGCTTGCTCCCTCAATAATACCCGGAATGTCGGCCATCACGAATGACTTTCCTTCACGGTATGACACTATTCCAAGATTCGGCTCCAGCGTGGTGAACGGATAGTTGGCAATCTTAGGTTTGGCTGCCGATATTGCAGACAGAAGCGTTGACTTACCTGCATTGGGAAATCCCACCAGACCAACGTCGGCCAAAAGCTTGAGTTCAAGTACGACCATCATCTCCTGGGCAGGTTCACCCGGCTGAGCAAACCTTGGCGCCTGGCGTGTGGCGGTACGGAAATGCCAGTTACCAAGACCTCCGCGTCCACCCTTGAGCAGTACTATCTCCTGACCGTCATCGGTAATGTCACAGAGATATTCGCCTGTTTCGGCATTGTAAGCCACAGTACCGCAGGGGACCTCTATGATAACGTTCTGGCCATCCTTGCCAAAGCATTTGTTACTGCCGCCGTTTCCGCCGTTCTCAGCAAACGCATGCCTTTCATAGCGCAAGTGCAGCAATGTCCAGTAATTGCGGTTACCCTTAAGGATAACGCTTCCGCCCTTACCGCCGTCACCGCCGTCGGGACCACCGTTGGGAATATATTTGTCATGACGCAGATGCGCCGATCCCCTGCCGCCCTTACCGGACCTGCAGAATATCTTAACGTAATCTACAAAGTTGCTTTCAGCCATATAAAACTGTCCGTAAAATACAAGGTGGGGTCAAATCGACTCCACCTTCTCTATTATTTCCTTAATCATAAGGTCCTTGTCACCTTTAAAGGTGAACTCAGAAAGAACCCCTTCTTTCTTGAACCATTCAATCAACGGATGAGTCTGGGTATAATAGACATTGAAACGTTTCTTGATTGTCTCTTCATTATCATCGGCACGACCCTCAATCTTGGCACGGTTGAGCAGACGCTCCATCAGGATATCCTCACTCACAATAAGATTCAGCGTAACTGATATCTTCTCGCCTCGTTTGTTAAGCATGTCCTTGAGTGCCTTAGCCTGTACAATGGTACGTGGAAAGCCGTCAAAGATAACGCCTGGACCATCACGCATGGTATCATATACATCGGCAAGTATGTCTATTATCAGGTCATCGGGAATAAGTTGTCCTTTCTCTATATATCCTTCGGCAATCCTACCAAGTTCCGTACCCTCTCTTATCTCGGCACGCAACACATCACCGGTTGAAATATGGTTATAACCGAATTTCTCGACAAGGGCAGCACTATAAGTCCCTTTACCTGAGCCAGGGGCTCCAAAAATAACTATGTTGTCCATCTAAAACCGTTTAATTATTTCACAATTTTATAAATATCACGTGAGTTTCTGCCAAAACCGTCATAATCCAAACCATATCCCACAATAAAACCGTTCGGGATATTCATTGCAAGATACTTAAGATGTATGTCCACCTTGAGTTTATCAGGCTTGCAGAGCAAAGCGCAGACAGCCACTGACGCAGCGTTCTTTTCGGCAAGTGAATCCAAGACATCACGCATGGTGTAACCAGTATCCACAATATCCTCAATAATGATAACGTCACGACCGTCAACGGATTCCTGAAGCCCCATAAGTTCCTTGACCTTACCGGTAGTATCAGTACCCTGATATGATGTAACCTTAACAAAAGAGACATTACACGGAATGTTTACACTCTTGAGCAAATCTGCAGCAAACATAAAAGAACCGTTCAGGACACAGAGGAACAAAGGCTCCTTGCCCTGATAATCACGGTTGATTTCTGATGCCACTCTACTGATCTCTTTCTGAATCTCCTGTTCCTTAATGAATGGAGTGAACAACTTGTCCTTTACCTGAATGGTTTCCATATATAACCCAATATTTATGCGAATATACTCAAAAAAGTACGGCAAAAAGGATATTAACCCCATTTTTATGAGTGACGGTAAAAAGTTTGCCCGTTTTTTAACAAAATAAGCGTACATTTGCCAAGTACAATTGCCAAATGACGGACCGATTATACATTAATGAGGTAAGGCAGACGCTTGAAAAACTGTTTCCCGCAGAGAGCATTCTGACTATGAATCAGGACTACATCAAAGGCCTGCTGAAAGTTCGTGACCCTCAAGCCCACAAAGGCTGTTTCGGACACGCCCTGCTCTATGCCGGCAGTTACGGAATGGCCGGTGCAGCGGTACTGTCAGCCAAAGCGTGCATGCGTTCAGGTGTAGGATTGCTCACGGTATGCACCCCACCCGCCAACAATGACATACTCCAGATCTCTGTCCCCGAGGCCATGGTTAAGTTGACCGATGACATGTACGCTCAATCAGACCTGTCACGCTATTCCGCCATAGGCGCCGGCCCCGGATTAGGCAAGGGAGAATCACAGACAGCCCTGCTTGACAAACTGCTTAAGAACGCAGCCTGCCCCTCTATTCTTGATGCCGATGCCCTGAACATAATATCACAGAACAACTACCTGCTTGATTATGTCCCGTCTGGTTCCGTCATCACACCTCACCCCGGTGAACTGGCCCGATTGACCGGAAAGTCAGACAACTGGAGCCAGATGGCAGAAAAGGCTATCGCGTTGGCTCGCAGCACCGGAATAACGGTTGTCATAAAGGGTGCCCCCACAGTAACCGTTTCGCCCGATGGCAAGGCATACATAAACACCACCGGTAATGCCGGAATGGCCACAGGCGGCTCCGGCGATGTACTGACCGGCATCGTGCTGGCCTTGCTGGCACAAGGATACAGCGCAATTGATTCTGCAACTATCGCAGTATTCATACATGGACTTGCAGGTGACATGGCCGCACAGGATCTGAGCCAGACGGCCATGACATCGGCCGATATCATAACTTTTCTGCATCAGGCATGGAAAAAACTGGAAAGAATATGAAAATGAACATAATCAGACACGCCCTTATCATGGGCCTCGCCTTAGGCTGCATGCCTCTGGCCGCACAAGGGATCTCAACCCCCTACTCACCAGGTATAACCCAGGACGCTGTATCATACTGGCTCCCCAAGACCAAACTCACAGTCACGGTCACCACGCGCAAGAGCATCTTTAAACCTGGAGAGTTCTCACGTTATGCCGAGCGTTATCTGCGCATGAACGGCATCAAGGATAAGGCTGAAGAGGTTTGGGAGATAACATCAGTTGAAATAACACCTTACGGCGTACCCGATAAGGACCATCTCTACACGCTTGCTTTTCCGCTCAAGGGACGCAGGCCCTATTTTGAGCTGACCAATGAAGGCATACTTACTGCCGTGAACACCCATTCCAAGGGCAATGGTTCCGTATCAACGACAGTAATCAGCACTACCCCGGTCCAAACCCGCAAAGTCAATCCTCAGGATTATATGACAGAGGAGATCCTCATGGCCGGTTCCACAGCCAAGATGGCTGAACTTACAGCAAAGGAGATTTACAACATTAGAGAGAGCCGCAACGCCATCACAAGAGGACAGGCCGAATATATCCCCTCAGAGGGCGAGTCACTCAAATACATCCTTGAATCACTCTCAGAACAGGAAAGCGCCCTGCTCACCCTTTTCAGCGGCACGACAGAGACAGAGGAACACACATTCACCATTGATGTCACTCCCGATTCCCCTGTCACCAAGCAGTTGCTGTTCCGTTTTTCCACCAAACTGGGCGTACTCCCTGTAGATAACCTGGCAGGAGAGCCAATCTGGATTGACATTCTTGACAAACAAATGATATCACTCCAGTCTGAGCCTGAGCCAGCAAAAAAGACAAAGAGTGCAGGCAAGAACCAGAATGCATTCCTGTACTGCCGCATTCCGGGGCGTGCAGACATTAAAGTCTATAACAACCGCATCAGTTTCATTGAAAAGGAAATACCGGTAGCACAGTTCGGAAAGGTTGAAGTAGTTTCATCAACCATAATGGGCAAGAACTCTGACACCAAGATCACATTTGACCCTGCAACAGGTTCAGTAGCCACAATCAACGAATAGTCTTAAAGCGACAGACATCATAAAAAAACGGGCGGTCCCAATCGGAACCGCCCTGTTTTTTTCTGAAAGACAAGACTACAGCAGGCAATACCGCAATATGAAAAGTATTGCGAGCACCCACATCATTATGCTTATCTTCTTGAACTTACCTGTCAAGGCATTCAGTACCACGTATGATATCATACCCAGCATGATACCGTCAGAGATGCTGTATGCCAGAGGCATCATGATCATGCAGATGTAAGCAGGTATGCTCTCTGAGAAATCATTGAAATCAACATCCAGTATTGATGACATCATCATTACACCCACAATAATCAAGGCAGGAGCAGTTGCTGCTGACGGTATTGCAAGGAATAACGGAGCAAAGAACAGGGCAACTGCAAAGCAGATTGCAACGGTAAATGATGTCAGACCGGTACGGCCACCCTCGGCAACACCCGATGCACTCTCCACGTATGTGGTAGTGGTGCTGGTTCCAAAGCATGCGCCAGCTACCGTAGCAACGGCATCGGCCATAAGAACCCTCTTAACACCCGGAATAGTACCATCGGAATTCATTGCATTAGCCTTCTTTGACACACCTATTACAGTACCGATAGTATCAAACATGTCGATAAAGAGGAATGTGAACACAACAATGACCATGTTCCATGAAAGGATATTGTGCAACTCAAACTTGCAGAAGATAGGAGCGATTGAAGGAACAGAACTTACCACACCGTCAAACTTAGTGATTCCGAACGGGATACCGATGATTGCGGTAACGATAATACCTATCAGCATAGCGCCCGGTACCTTAAGGATCATCATCACAGAGGTAATGACCAAACCTATTATTGCAAGCAGAGCGGTACCGCCGGTGATAGTGCCCAGAGTTATAATCGTACCACCATCATCAACAATGATACCTGCATTTACCAGACCGATGAAAGCAATGAAAAGGCCGATACCTGCACTAACAGCACTCTTCATAGCCTTTGGAATAGCATCTATTATAGCCTCACGGACATTTGTGACAGTGAGAATGATAAAGATGATACCCTCAATGAGAACAGCCGTCAATGCAAACTGCCAACTGTATCCCATGGTCAGGCAAACGGTATATACAAAGAATGCGTTCAGGCCCAAGCCGGGAGCCAATGCATATGGTTTCTTTGCATATAAAGCCATAAACAGAGTACCTACCACTGCAGCAAGTGCAGTAGCCGTAAACACAGCCCCCTTGGGCATTCCCATGCCTTCAAGTGCTCCGAATATATCCGGGTTTACAGCCAGGATATATGCCATGGTCAGGAATGTGGTGATACCTGCCACAATCTCAGTCTTTACACTGTGTTTCTGGGGATCAAACCCTAAAACTTTCAGTAATGACATAATTCTTTATTGTTATTGTTCAACAATATGGAATCAGAAATCCCACTTTACGCCAAGGCAAGGATTGCAAGTAAATCCCTTGAAACCGGCAAAGTTATAACCGAGTTCAACCTCACCGCCTACATTGAAGTTGGGGCAGTTAAAGAGTGAACCTACATTATACCACAACTGAGGCTCTGAAATGAAAATCCATTTGCCAGCCTCCTTTGGATTCTCCTGGCCCTTACCATACCAATACTCTGTGGTCTCACCCCAGAAATCAGCAAAGCCTGAGAATTTGAGTCCCTCTAAACCGAACAGATTGTTCATACCCCATACAACTGTAAACTGGAGCGGAACATCACTCTTTGCAGTCTCATTGAAGGTCTTATACAATACCTCAAGTGTCAAAGTATTTGAGAAATCTGCATTATGAAGGAAATACTCAAGACCAAAGAGCCAGTTACGTTTTCCAAAACCAACACCTGCATTAAACTCAACATGTGCGCTCAATGCACCCAGACTTGAATCCTGCCAGAAATTCAAAGCACGTGCAATCTCAAAATAGCTGCCTACTGCACCCCATTGTTTAGCATCTCGTGAGTCTTTGTCTGCATAGTCATAATCAACAAAGAAGAATGTGCTACCCCAATCATCTGCCTTGAACATCTCAAGAGTACTGGTAACCATCTTACGTTTGTCACCAAAATCATAGAACACCTGTAAGTTTGTCTGTGCAAAAGCACCAACTGCGAGCAGGCTGAATCCTGCAAATGCTACAATTTTTTTCATATCAAATTTATGAGTTAATAGGTTGAATATTTATATTTTTATCCATTATACTTGGGGTCGCTGTGAACGGGTTTCTTGAACTCCTCAGGCATATCCTTGATTTCAGAACTTGAGCGCTTACCAGTTGTATATTCTGCACCAAAGTGGAAATCGTTGCCTGGAAGTATTGCATTCAGTATGATGCCTGCGAGTGCGGCCACAGCCAGACCAGACAGTGCAACCTTTCCGAATGTAATGCTACCGGGGCCAAAGTTGATACCTATGGCGAGCACAAGAATCAAAGCTGCTATGAGCACGTTACGGTTGTTGGTGAAATCCACCTTGTTCTCTACCAGGTTACGTACGCCCACAGCTGAAATCATACCGTAAAGAACCAGTGAAACACCACCCACGGTAGCGGTTGGCATTGCATATATGAGTGCAGCGAACTTGGGGCAGAATGAGAATATTATTGCCAGGACAGCGGCAATGCGTACCACCTTGGGGTCAAACACCCTTGTCAGGTTTAGCACACCAGTATTCTCACCGTATGTAGTGTTGGCCGGAGCACCGAACAAAGCAGCCAGTGCAGTTGCGCAACCGTCACCCATCAGAGTGCGATGCAGACCGGGATCGGCTATATAATTACGCTCACAAGTTGATGCTATGGCACAAACGTCACCGATATGCTCAATCATGGTAGCGAATGCAATCGGAACAATTGCAATGATTGCCGTGCCCACAAATGACCAGTCAGGATTCTTGAGTACTGCAAATGCCGTATTCTCCCACTGGAAAGGCAGTCCGAACCATGCAGCCTCCTTGAGGTTTGTCCAGTCAACCTGGCCAAAGCATGCTGCCACGATGTATGAACCTATGACACCCAGTATGATAGGAATAATCTTGATCATTCCCTTACCGAATATGTTGCAGATCACTATTATCAGAATGGCCAGTAATGCTATCCACCAGTTTGCCTGGCAGTTGTTTATGGCACTTGATGAAAGGATAAGACCGATGGAGATGATTATCGGACCCGTCACTACGGGTGGGAAGAACCTCATGGTACGGCGTACACCATAGAACTTGAAGAGGGCAGCCAGAATAAAATAGAGAAGTCCTGCGCAGAATACGCCGATGCAGGCGTATGTAAGGGCAACGCTCTCTGACATGCCGAGTTCCACGCCAAAGCCCTTAACGGCAGCATAGCCGCCCAGGAAAGCGAATGATGAGCCCAAGAATGCAGGCACCTTGAATTTAGTGAACAGATGAAAGATCAGAGTACCGATACCTGCAAACAACAGCGTAGCAGAAACTGAAAGACCTGTAAGAATTGGTACAAGAACCGTTGCACCAAACATTGCGAACATGTGCTGAAAACCAAGCACCAACATTTTGCCCCCACCAAGGGTACTGGCATCATAGATACCATCCTGTTTCAATTCCATAAATCAGATGTTATGTTTATAAAATTTTAGTTCAATGGTGTTACGCAAAATTAATTTTGACCTCTTTATCGGAAAAGAAAAAACAGATGAAAAATGAAAATTGTTGATAACTTTTTAAAATCGGTTGAAAAGGTTTTTTACCACCCCAAGTTTTTTCATGGCAACCTTATACCTATTTTATAAAAAAAAACATATATTTGTACGGACGAGACGAGAGATGCAAATACATTTTCAGATAGAATACCTTACCAGATGGGGCGAGAACCTGTTTCTATGCCTCAAGATGCCTGACGGTTCCACGCTTTGCCTTGACATGGACAACAACGGCCAGGGTACGTGGTTCACTGATTATGAATTTGATGATGACACGGTCGCCAGCAAGGACATCACATATTTTTATATAGTACAGACCGACGGAATACTCACCCGTCAGGAGGAGGGCTCGTCACACTCCATTCCTTATACCCGCGCAGACCGTCTGGTCCTGTCGGACCGATGGAAAGACTACGGAGGCCAGAACATTGAGCAGCGCACAGTTGCCATCCCCTACGTACGTCACAACAACCGTCCACGCTGGAAAGGCGCCGGCACCTCAATCCCGTTCTTCTCGTTACGTTCAGAGAATGATTTCGGAATAGGTGAATTCACAGACCTCAAGCTTCTGGTTGACTGGGCTGCCGTCACCGGACAGAGCGTGATACAGACTCTCCCTGTAAATGACACTACGCTCACAGGCACATGGCGTGACTCCTATCCGTACAGCGCCAATTCATCATTTGCCCTGAATCCCATATACATCAATCTGGGACTCGTTGGTGAACTTGATGACAAGGAGTTCATTGACCGTATGGAGAAAGAGCGCAAGGAACTCAACTCGCTCCCGGTAATAGACTATGAAAGAGTCTTCAAGGCCAAGAATGAGTACCTGGACCGTCTGTATGCAAAGTATGGTGACCAATGCCTGCGTTCACAAGAGTTCAGGGCTTTCTTCTCCGCCAACAAATCGTGGCTTGAGCCGTATGCACTCTACTGCTATCTGAGAGACAAAAACGGCACTGCTGATTTCAGCAAGTGGGGTTTTGAATCAACCTACAAGCCGGCTCTCCTGAACAAATACTGCGTTCCCGGCAACATGCGTTTCAAGGAGATCCGCAAGTACATGTTCATACAGTATCATCTGCACAAGCAACTGTCAGATGTAAAGAAATATGCCAACCGCAAGGGAATCCTGCTCAAAGGAGACATACCCATCGGCGTAAACCGTTTCAGTTCTGACGTCTGGATACATCCGGAGCTGTTTTATACCGATTGTCAGGCAGGTGCCCCACCCGATGCGTTCGCCGTTGACGGCCAGAAATGGGGATTGCCCACATACAATTGGGACATGATGGCCCGTGACCGTTACTCATGGTTTGTTGCACGGTTCCGTAAAATGGCAGACTACTTTGATGCCTACCGCATAGACCACCTGTTAGGATTTTTCCGCATATGGGAGGTTCCGCTCAGATACAAGAGCGGACTCATGGGCCGTTTCAACCCAGCCCTGACCTATACCCCTGATGAGATACGTAGTCTGGGATTCAATTTTGATCCGGACAAGCATGCCAAGCCAGAGGCCGGAACACCAGAGACCAATGTCCTGTTCCTTGAAGACGACCACAAGCCCGGAACCTATCATCCCCGTATAAACGCCTTTGATACAAAAGCGTTCAAAGCACTTACAGAGCAGGACCAGACCATATTCCGCAGCATACATGACGACTTCTATTATAAACGCAATGACAAATTCTGGAGCGGCGTAGCCATGTCCAAACTGCCCACCTTGATTGAGGCTACTGACATGCTGGTGTGCGGTGAGGATCTGGGTATGATCCCCTCATGCGTTCCTGACGTTATGGACCGCCTGCGCATCCTTGCCCTTGAGGTACAACGCATGCCCAAAACGCTCGGCGTCCAGGTTGAAGACCCCTCGACATACCCATACATGTCAGTCTGCACCACATCAACTCATGACATGAACGTATTGCGTGCCTGGATTGAGCAGGAAATGGAGCCCAACCTTGTAATCTCCGCCCGCCGCGCAACCACCGCAGCATGCACCAGCGTAATATCGGCCCACCTTGCATCACCGTCAATGCTGGCCATATTCCCCTTGCAGGACTGGCTCTCCATGAGCAGCAAACTCCGCGCAAAAGACCCCGCCGCTGAGCGCATCAACGTTCCCGCAGACCCCAACAACTACTGGCGGTACCGCATGCACCTGACCCTTGAAAAACTGCTCTCCGCAAAAGAATTCAATGAGGAGATCCGCCAGATGCTCTATCTCTCCGGCCGATGACCCAAAAGGGACAGTCCCCTTTGTGCCATTTTTACACAAACGGGACGGTTCTATCTGTACCCTTCTCTGATAATATTCCAAGGTGCACAGAACTTTTGAGGTATCGGTATAGGAAACCATGGCCGCCCGTGGGCTTGTGAACGGGAGGGGCCCGTGCTCAAGAAGATGCTCTGGAAGATGGGAACTTGTTCACGTCTTTCAGAGTGTCTTATTGGGGATGGGAGGGATAGCGCGAAGCGCGTAGTTTCAGATACTGATACCCCAAAAATTCTCCCGGATCCACACAGATAGAACCGTTCCTTTCGTGCTTTCTATAGTTTTCCCTTGAGGAAGCGGCCGGTGTAGGAGGTGGGACAGGCGGCAACCTGCTCTGGAGTTCCGCAAACGACAAGGTGTCCTCCGCGTTCGCCGCCCTCGGGGCCAAGATCTATTATATGGTCGGCGCATTTGATCACGTCCATATTATGTTCAATGATGATCACGGTGTGACCGCGACGGATAAGTGCATCGAACGCATCAAGCAACTTGCGTATGTCATGGAAGTGAAGGCCGGTGGTGGGCTCATCAAATATGAATATGGTGGGCTCGGTCTTTTCAAGACTCAGGAAATATGCCAGTTTTACGCGCTGGCTTTCGCCACCTGAAAGGGTTGATGAAGACTGCCCCAGTTTTACGTAACCCAGTCCGACCTGACGCAACGGCTCCAATTTCTTGACTATCCGGCGTTCGGCAGGATCATTGGATGAAAAGAATTCAACGGCCTGGTTTACGGTCATCTCCAGTATATCCCAGATGTTTTTGCCCTTGTAGGTCACTTCAAGTACGTCATTCTTGAAACGGCGGCCGTGACAGCTCTCG
>Ga0310690_10008255_pt1 | contig 13241 bp, 8 predicted proteins | sample AusTroGonzalo_MG_2_FD_207661 | JGI IMG/M metagenome (GOLD analysis project Ga0310690, IMG submission 207661) | Bovine rumen microbial communities from tropical cattle in Woodstock, Queensland, Australia - Gonzalo_04 (v2) (version 2) | ecosystem: Host-associated > Mammals > Digestive system >... | reverse complement strand
CGAGGCGGCGTTTTTCCCGATACTCACCATGCTTGAGGAAAATCCGGCATCGAGTGTCGGAGTTCTCTATATCGCACCTCTCAAAGCACTTATCAACGACCAGTTCGGAAGGATAAACGAGCTTTGTGAAGAAGCTGCGATCCCTGTTTACCGCTGGCACGGCGATGTTCCGCAGACACAGAAAAGAAAACTCATAAAAAAGCCCGAAGGTATCCTTCAGATAACGCCCGAATCGCTTGAATCGCTTCTGATAAACAAGCATATGGAGATCCCTTCGCTTTTCGGAGACTTGCGTTTTGTGGTCGTTGACGAGATCCATTCGCTCCTGCGCGGCGACAGAGGAATGCAGACTTTCTGCCTTATTGAAAGGCTTTGCCGCATTGCAGGCTGTGACCCGAGAAGGATAGGCCTTTCGGCTACGATTGGTGATCCGGAAGCGGCCGGGAAATTTCTTTCAGCCGGAAGCAGGCGTGAAACCGTGATCCCGCGTTTCGACGGCGGAAAGGAAGTGTGGCGGCTCAGTATGGAGCATTTTTACAACACTGATCCGCAGGCAGATTCAGACGAGGAAATTCCGGAAGAAACTCCTGAAGAAAAACCGACAGATACTGCTCCTGACAAGGCTGATCCGGGACTTGCCTATATTTTCGAACATACTCGCGGCAAAAAGTGCCTTGTTTTCACAAATTCGAGAGAAGAGTGTGAATCGGTCTGCCAGAATCTGCGGCAGTACTGCGAAATAAACCGCGAGCCGGAGCGTTTTCTGATCCATCACGGCAACCTTTCGGCTTCATACCGGGAGAGTGCGGAAGAAGAGATGAAAGACGACTCTTCGCTTAAATCGGTTTGCGCAACAGCCACGTTGGAACTCGGCATCGACATCGGCCGTCTTGAACGCGCTTTTCATATCGACGCTCCTTTCACAGTTTCAGGCTTTCTGCAGAGGCTCGGAAGGACCGGCCGACGCGGCGACCCGTCAGAGATGCACTTTGTAATGCGTGAAGATCACCCGGAATCGAGGGCGATGATGCCGGAACTCATTCCGTGGTATCTTGTTCAGGGGATCGCGTTAGTGCAGCTTTACATCGAGGAGCGTTTTGTCGAGCCGCCGAAAACAGACAGGCTTCCTTTCAGTCTGCTTTACCACCAGACAATGAGCACGCTCGCTTCGTGCGGAGAGATGACGCCTGCCGAACTTGCATCCAGAGTGCTTCCGCTCAACTGTTTCAGAAGGATAACGCAGGATGATTTCAAGATCCTTCTCAGACATCTGATCAATATCGGCCACATCAGCCGAACCGAAAACGGAGGTCTTATCGTAGGCCTTGCCGGAGAAAGAATAGTCAACAACTACAAATTTTACGCCGTATTTCAGGAAAATATCGAATATTCTGTGAAAACAGGCTCAGAAGAGCTCGGCACGATCGTTAAACCGCCGCCAGCCGGTGAAAAAATCGCGATCGCAGGGCGTGTCTGGGCTGTTGACGAAGTAGACCACAAAAAAAGGATCGTTTACTGCACGCTCGTCAAAGGGAATATCCCCGCATATTTCGGCGATGTCGCGGGTGATATCCACACTCACATTCTGGAGCGGATGAAAGGAGTCCTGACTGAGGACAAAGTTTATCCTTACCTCATGCGCCACGCCCGCTGCAGACTTAGCGATGTAAGGGAAACTTTCAGAAAATCACTTGCAGGAAACTCTCCGCTCGTTCATTTGGGCGGCAACATTTGGGCGCTTTTTCCGTGGCTCGGGACTTACGCATTCATCGCACTCGAACGTTTCCTTAAAATACGCTGCGCTTCAAAGCTCGGTTTGAAAGGTCTTGCTCCGTCGCGGCCTTATTTCATGCAGTTTACGATGAAAGCTGATCCCGAAACTTTCTATAAAGTCGTTTCCGAAGAGGCTGCAAAAGGAATCGACCCGATGGAACTCGTCTATCCGAAAGAAAATCCCGTTTTTGAAAAATATGACGAATTTATTCCGGTTGACCTTGTGAAAAAAGGCTTTGCTCTCGGGATTCTCGATGTCGAGGGAATGAAAAAGCGTGTACTTGGCTGGTCACAAAAAACCGATTCAAACCGGAGTTGAAATGCAGTTCACCGTTTCAGGCAGAATAGTTGAGATTTTTTCAAGTGCAGATGGTAAAGCACCTCTTGTCATTCTGAACACGATCCAGGGTGAAGGTGAAAAAATATTTGAGAAATGCCTTGAACTTGGATGCTCCGACTTCACTCTTGCCGCGATCGGCGGACTAAACTGGAATCACGACCTTTCGCCCTGGGCGACTCCTGAGATAAGGAACAACAGACACGGTTTCGGCGGTGCTGACGAATATATCAAAAAACTGACAAATGAAATTATGCCTGAAATCCGTGCGAAACTTGGCTTTGAGCCTGAATTTACCGCGATTGCAGGTTATTCGCTGGCGGGACTTTTTGCCCTTTACGCGGCATACAGAACCGATATTTTCAGCCGTGTCGCAAGTGTTTCGGGATCGCTTTGGTTCCCAGGATTCACCGAATTCGCCGAAGCGAACAAATTCGCGAAAACCCCTGATTTGATCTACCTTTCGCTGGGGGATACCGAAGCGAAAACACGCGACAAAAACCTTGCTCCGGTGCGGAAAAACACAGAAAAACTCGCTGAGATCTACAAATTGCGCACTATCCAGACTGTTTTTGAATTAAATCCCGGAAACCACTTCACGGAAACTATTTTGAGAACGGCAAAAGGAATTAAAGTCATTCTGAGCGATGCGAAGAATCTATGAGATATTTCACATTCGTTCAATATGACGCAGGTTTGACTATGTCGATTATTTATTCTGACATGGTATCATTTTTGTCATAACCTTATTCGCCGCAACGCATATTACCATCGTTATGAGCATATCGGGAAGGGTGTTTCCGAGAATGAAATCAACTGTCATGAGATAGCGGTAAAGCACGAAACCGATTACCCAGACAATGAGATTCGTCCAGACGAAGGCTTTTTCGATGCTGCGGCGCTTGAGGATGAAGAAATCGGCAATGAGAACTGCCGTCATCGGAGCGAAAACAGAGCCGATGAGATATAAGAAATCGGTGATGTCATCCATGTTGAAGAGTATAGCGCCGATGGTTCCGAGAACAGCCGCAGCGACCGCGACCGCCTTTGATTTTAGCTTTATAAAAACTGAATCAGTCGAAGTTCCAAAAACCGTGACAACAAGTGCTGCAGCCTTGGATTTAAGGTTTACAGTGATCGATTCTGCCGAAATTCCTGCCGAATATGCGTCAAGAAATGTGGTAGTGACTGTCGAAAAGATGATGATTACAAGCCCTGCGCCGAGTCCAGCTTTGATCATTATCTGAGCGAGGTCGCTTTCGCCTGTAAAAATCGAGGCTCCCATGCCGATCGTGTACATCCAGCAGCTTACAATGCCGTAGATGACCGCGCTGACTGCTGAAGCGATGAGCGGTTTTTCAGCTTTGCTCGTGTAGTCGCTGATGAGGGGAAGCCACGAAAGGGGCATTGCCGCCGAAAGTTCTACAGCCGCGCCGAAACTCATCGCATCTTCAGCAGATACCGCCGCACCTTCACCGGTAAAGATCTTAACGCTTAAAATCACGGTGAGGACAAGAAGCGCCGTGACTGCCACGCTATTGATTTTTGTGACATTGACGATCCCGAACATTACCCAGAGCACGATGAGAACGCCGATCACAAGCGCCCAGACCCAGTTTCCCGCCGAAACAAGGCCGTTTGCTGAAAGAGCGCCGTCATAGATCATTATTCCAGTCCAACCGAGAAGCTGCATGATATTGAGAACGGCAAAGAGTATTCCCCCTTTTTCGCCGAAACTCATTTTTACGGAATCCATCGCGCTGAGTCTCACTTTTCCGCCGACAACACCTGCAAGAAAAAGCATCGCGCAGCCGATGATGTGACCTAAAATTATCGCAAGGAATCCGTTTTTGAAGCCGAGCGGCGCGAAGTAAGTACCGGTGAGAATTTCTGCGATCGATACCGCCGCGCCGAACCATATAAAGCTGTTTTCAAGGAGAGATGTTCTTTTTTCTTCCATTTACGCCTCCTTCGAAAATTCGCCTGAGAGATTGAAATTGTGCTGCATCGGACCGCGTCCTTTGCCTAAATCGAGCATGGCCGCAAGTGCGCCGGAAATGTAATCCTTCGCCCTTTGGATCGAAGTCTCAAGGTCAAAACCTTTCGCCAGATTTGCCGCGATCGCTGAAGAAAGAGTGCAGCCGGTTCCGTGGGTATTGGGGTTGTCGATCCTTTTGCCCATGAACCACTTTTCGCCCTTTTCGGAAACAAGAAGGTCGTTAGCGTCGTTTACGCTGTGGCCGCCTTTTAGAAGGACCGCGCAGCCGAATTTTTCGTGGATCGCATGAGCCGCTTTGATCATGTCAGCTTCGTTTTTGACCGGCATTCCTGAAAGAATTTCTGCTTCCGGAATATTGGGTGTGGCGACTGTCGCAATGCTTAAGAGTTCGGTTTCAAGAGCTTCTACCGCATCGTTTTTAAGAAGCGCCGAACCGCTTGTCGCAACCATGACAGGGTCGACTACGATGTTTTTCGCGCCATGGAAGCGGAGCCTTCCGGCAATCACTTTGATTAGGCCTGTGGATGAAACCATTCCGATTTTTACGGCATCAGGAAAAATGTCCGTAAACACTGCGTCAATCTGTTGTTTGAGAAAATCGGGCGAAACTTCCGAGATCCCCGTCACGCCGGTGGTGTTCTGCGCCGTGAGAGCCGTTATCGCGCTCATTGCGTAAACCCCGTTCATGGTCATCGTTTTGAGATCGGCCTGAATCCCGGCGCCTCCGCTGCAGTCACTGCCAGCGATTGATAATGCTGTTTTCATAATTCCTCCTTTTTTTCAGCACTATTTTTATTACGCGACGCAGAGTGGTGCCCCCGGTGCGCCGCAACTCACTCGTTCCTATTTTCTGCATTAAAGCGTCTGAAAGCTGACAAAAAGATTCCAAAAAGACTCCCTACGGCGGCATTACCCGCATCAGGTCAAAGGGTCAAAGCCTAACTTCCTCTCAGCCTGCCTCAGCACGCTCCCCTGCAAAAAGACGAAACAGTCAAAAAACCAGAAACAACGGGAATGTAGCGTTAAAAAAGAGTTTGTCAAATATTGGAAAGCTCTGTCATTACTGCAGAGCGCGGTAATTGATGAAAAAGATTTTTCGGCAATGTTCATACTTGTAAAGGAAGAATAGTTTTTCTTTTTTGAACCTTATTTCACTTTAAATTCAAGAGCACAACCTCTTCCGTCAGTTTTTTCAGGACAACAATCGTAAAAAAACAGCGCAAATTTTCTGATTTAATTATTGATTTTTACAAAGTTTTATTATACTACTTACGAGTAGACTACTTACGAGTAGTGTTTTTTAGGAGGAAATATGATCGGGCGAAATGAAGAGCTGAAACACCTGCAGTCGCTTTATTCAAGCGGCTCTTTCGAGTATCTTGTCATGTACGGCAGGAGGAGAGTCGGCAAAACCACGATCCTGCAGGAATTTTCAAAAGGGAAAAACGCGGTTTTTTATTCTGCGCAGCTGAAAAACGATACGCTGAATCTTGAGGAATTTTCCAGAATTGCACAAATGCACTTTGACAAAATGTTTATTTCCCCTTTTCAGAGCTGGAGTGACGCTTGCGCCTATATCAGCAGAAAAGCCGTAGAACGGACTGTGGTCATAATAGACGAATTTCCCTTTATCGCCGATTCAAATCCGAGCGTGAAATCGATCCTTCAGCACACTATCGACCATGACTGGAAGAACAACAACAATCTTTTTCTGATTTTATGCGGTTCTTCCGTAAGTTTTATGGAAACCGATGTCATGGGAAGCAAAAGTCCGCTTCACGACAGGCAGACATCATCTCTGGAGATTCTTCCTTTCGATTATTTCGAAAGTTCTCTGTTTTTTCCGGATTACACGAACGAGGAAAAACTGCTCGCCTACGGAATTTTAGGTGGAATTCCGCGTTATCTTGAGGCTTTTGACGGCGATTTAACGATAGAAAAAAACATTTCCGGTAAAATTATCAGAAACGGCGCATATCTGCACGAGGAACCTGCAAATCTTCTGAAAGCCGAACTTCGCGAAACATATATTTACAACAGCATTTTAAGTGCGCTTGCAAACGGAAAGAACAAGGTTTCGGAAATAGCCGGTTTTATTCACGAAGATATAAACAAAGTCTCCAAGTATCTGATAACACTCCAGATTATGAGGCTGATTGAGAAAAAAGTGCCTTGCGGAGAAAATCCAGAAAGCCGCAAAGGAATTTATGTAATGACGGACAACTTCTTCAAATTCTGGTTCAGATACGAATTCACAAACAGTTCCTACTACGAAATACTCGGTCCGGATAGCGCGGCAAAGGAAATTATGGATGATCTGCCCAATCTGATGGGAGACGCTTTCGAAAAAATCTGTCTGGAATACATGATCCGGCTTGCAAAAAAAGGAAAACTGCCCTTTGTTCCGCACAGCACAGGAAGGTGGTGGGGCAACAATCCCGTGGCTAAATCGCAGGATGATGTCGATATTCTCATGCTGAGCAAAAACAGGAAAAAAGGGATTTTCGTCGAATGCAAATTCACATCAAAACCGATGCCTTACGACGAATACGAGGACCTGAAAACTGCGATGGCGGCTTTTGAAGACGTTAAGGAAAAATATATGTATTTCATCAGCAAATCGGGGTTCTCGGATTCGGTCAAACGCCGTGCGGAAGAAGACGGCGCGGTGCTTCTCACGATTGATGATCTATTCCGTGTATAGCAACCTTTTCCGCAAGCTTTTTCAGCATTCTGCACTCGGTTTCGATATCGGTTGCTCCGAAAATTGCGCTTACAAGGGCGACTCCGTCGATTCCGCTTCCTGCAAGACAAGTGATGTTCTCTTTGTTGATGCCGCCTATCGCTACAACGGGGATTTTAACGCTTGAGCAGATGTTTTTGAGCGTTTCAATCGGCAGAGTGTTGACATTCGATTTGGTCTGACTTCCGAAAACAGCACCGCTTCCGAGGTAGTCCGCTCCGTTTTTTTCGGCAAGAAGAGCTTCTTCGACATTGTGCGCGGAAACTCCGATAACAAGCCCATCCCCTGCTATTTTTCTTGCTTCAGCAATATTCATGTCATCCTGCCCGACGTGGACTCCGTCGGCTCCGCTAAGAAGCGCGATTTCAATATTGTCATTTATGATAAGCGGAACTGAATATTTCGCGCAGAGTTTTTTCACTTCCTTCGCTTCGGCAAGAAATTCTTCAAAAGAAAGGTGCTTTTCCCTAAGCTGGAAGCAGGTGATCCCGCCTTTCAAAGCCGATTCGAGATCAGCGAAAAATTTGTTTTTTTCAGTTCCGTCAGAACCGCCGACCGCGTAAAGCAGAAGATTTTTTCCTGTAAAATTCATAGTTAACTCCAATTTAAAGAAAAAACTGGAAACAACGCGAATTTAGTGCCGGAAAAGGGTTTGTCAAATCATTTTTTTGTTTGACTGCAAGAAATCAAAAAGTAAAATAGCCCGCTTTCAAAGTTCATTCACTATCCGGGTTTTAATAATTTTTTTTAAAAGGAGAAAATCATGGCAAAGTATCGTATCGCTTGGCTGCCGGGTGACGGCGTCGGCAAAGAGGTTATGGAAGCTGCAAAGATCGTTTTCGACGGTCTCAAACTTGATGCTGAATACATTCACGGCGACATCGGCTGGGAATTCTGGTGCAAAGAGGGCGATCCGCTTCCAAAAAGAACGACTGATATGATGAAGACGACTGACGCCGCTCTTTTCGGCGCGATCACGTCAAAACCGCAGAAAGAGGCTAAGAACGAGCTCGTTCCAGAGCTTCGCGACAAAGGTCTCACATATTTTTCTCCGATAGTCAGACTCCGTCAGGAATTCGACCTTTACTGCAACGAAAGACCGAACATCGCTATTCCGGGCAACCCGCTCAACCTCAACGGAAAGGAAGACATCAACATCACGGTTTTCAGAGAGAACACGGAAGGCAGCTATGCCGGTGTTGAATACGGTCCTGTCAGCGACGAGCTCAAAGCGGCTCTGGCAAAGGATTCGCCGAAGATGAAATTCTTCATGGACACTCCCGGAGAAGATCTTGCGATCTCGACAAGAATAATCACGAGAAAAGGCGCAGAGAGAATCATCCGCGCAGCATTCGAGCACGCAAGAAAGTTCGGAAAGAAGAAAGTCACACTCGTTGAAAAACCGAACGTTCTCAGAAAGACCGGCGGACTCATGGTCGAAGTTTTCGAAAAGATCGCAGCTGAATATCCTGAGATCACAGCATGGTTCGACAACGTTGACGCAATCGGAATGTGGCTTGTAAAATGCCCCGAAAAATACGAAGTTCTCGTAGCTGAAAACCTTTTCGGCGACATCATCAGCGACCTCTGCAGCCAGCTTGTAGGCGGCCTCGGCTTTGCTCACAGCGGCAACATCGGTTCAAACTACGCTGTTTTCGAGCCTGTTCACGGCAGCGCACCGAAATACACAGGCATGTACAAAGTCAACCCGATGGCTACGATCCTTGCAGGAAAAATGCTCTGCACATACTTGGGCGAGCACGAGATGGCAGCAAGGATCCAGAAAGGTGTCGAGCTTACCGTTAAAGAGCGCAAAGTTGTAACCTACGACCTTGGCGGAACGGCAAAAACGCTCGAAGTTGCTGAAGAAATCCTTAAAAACGCACTTAAGTAAGTAAGAATCATTTTTTAACAAAAAATCATGTCCGAAAAATCGCTTTATCTCACCAAGATCCAGCTTCGCGAGGAGCTCAAAAGATGTCTCAACTGCAAAACCCAGCCCTGCATGACTGCATGTCCCGTTAGCTGCAATCCGCGCGAGTTCATCCAGTATTCAAAGGCTGAGGAGTGGGACGAGGCTGTGGCTGCGATCACGCGTGTCAACCCGATGGGTCAGACCTGCGGCCTTATCTGCCCTGATAAATTCTGCATGAAAGCCTGCACGCGCTCGGGAATCGACTTTCCGGTCAACATTCCGAGAGTTCAGGCGACTATCCTGCACAATTTCAGGGTCGATCATCCCGAAAAAGTCTCGCTTCCGCACAACGGTCACACTGTCGCCATCGTCGGAGCAGGGCCTGCCGGGCTTGCGGCGACTGCGCTTCTTGTCAAAAACGGTTTCAAAGTTACGATTTATGAAGGTCGTCACGAAATCGGCGGCGCGCTCTGCATGATCCCCGAAAACAGGCTTCCGCACGAAGTAATAGAGCGCGATTACGAGTTTATCAGCAATAACGATTTAGTTACGCTGAAACTCAATGCAAAGGTGAGCCACACAGTCGAGCTTCTCAACCGTTTTGATGCCGTAATCGTCTCAACAGGCGAACCCAACTGCCTTGAACTCAAGATCCCGGGAGAAGAACTCAGCGTTTCATACACCGATTTCCTTTACCATCCGGAAGATTTCCAGACGAACGGTCATGTCGCGGTCATCGGAGGCGGAAACGTCGCGGCAGACTGCGCAGCGACAGCGATGAGAAACGGCGCGGCATCGGTCGAAATGTTCGTCAGACGCCGCATTTCGGACATGCGCATATCGAAAGCGGAATACCTTGACCTCGTCAACCACAAAATCGATCTCTGCGGCATGACAAGTCCCGAAAAAATAGAAAAAATCGGGAACAAACTCTGTCTCACCGTCCGACGCAACTTCTTTGACGGCGAAAAATGGGTCCCGCTTGAAAATTCGTCAGTTCCGCTTCCTTACTTCGACCTCATCATCCGCGCAGTCGGAAGCCGCTCCGACACGAAGAGCGACGACAACGCGAAACTTGTATACGCAGGCGACTGCAAAACAGGCGGTTCCACGATCGTCGAAGCCATTTCATCAGGCCGCAAGGCTGCTCAGGAAATAATCAGGGTGTTTGAAGGATAGTTAAATTCCGTCGGAATCAGGCGTTTCTTCCGTGTCAGCATCTGAAGTTTCATCCGGTATTTCGTCTGCAACGCATTTTTGTGATTCGCTGTCCCATGAGTATCCTTCAATGCAGCCGCATCTGTAACCTTCATCTTTATCATCGTAACATAGACCGTCTGAAGAAAGAAAAAAATCGCATAAATTGAACTCGCAATTTCTCAAACATTCTTTTTTGTCAGGATTCCAAAAATATCCTTGATGGCAACTGCAGGAATAGTTTTCATCGTCAATGACAGCACATATTTTGTAGGAATTGGCAACAGACTGGCATACAGTATTGCCGTAGCATGGATTCTTAGCGCACTTTTCTCCGTTCCAGATTTTTCCGTTTTCGCACGGGTCGTTTGCAACGCAGAATGTGTAGGCAGATTTGTATTCTTTAGGCGAGTATTTATATTCTGTTGCCGCATTCACTGTATTTGTTGTGGAAAGATGAGTAGAGGTGCTGAAATTCCATGAATATTCCTTAATGTTGGGGACTCTCCAGTCCGAAATTCCGGCATAATCAAGTTCCGAACAGTATTTCAGAGCTTCGGCCCAGGTGTGTTTCAAATTTTCAGTTTTCACAAAAATAAGGTTTTTGTCATAATTCAACAGGAGATCCTTATAAGTTTCGCTTGTAAACGTTTCAGACTTGCTGCCTTCACCTCTGACACAGCGTATGTTTAATGAAAACGGGCGTTTTTTAGGTTCGTTGTCCGATGAAGTTGTAACACTGGATGTGATGTAAGGTTCTGCCGTGAAATTAATCACCTTGGTTTGATTATCGCATAAGGTATAGGTAGAACCTCCGGCAGCCGGATTGCCTGAACCGTGCTCCGAGCAAATTTTTTCATTGTTGCTTGTCCAGAAAGCCGTTGTATATTCAGGAAAATATCCGGTATCGATTAGAGGAGGATATTTGCCGAAATCGGCGATAATTATAAATTCTTCCAGTGACGGAAGCCTCCAGTCATTGTAACCGCCGTAAGTGAGATTTTCACAGTATGAAAGCACTTCTTCATAGTAAAGTTCTTTTATCGGCGGGATATTCTTCTGCCACTTAAGCCCTGTGTTGTTATCTGCTACAACAGGTTCTCCGGAAACAGTTTCTTCGATTGAAAAACTCTGCGGAACGCAGTAGCCGAGCCTTGCATAATTGGCATCCTGGCCGAAAAACTCTTCTCCTTCTGCCGAACATGGAATCTCTTTTTCGTTGTCGTAGCATTTATTCTGGCCTGTACAGATGTTCTCAGGTGACGGCTTTTGTGTGCTGCAACCTATATTCTTGCCGCGCCAGTAGTAACCGTTATCACAGCTGCATGAATAAACAAAGGCATTTTCCGCTTTGCATTTTCCGGAAGCATGTTCAAATTTTCCGCAATCAATGCCGGCACACGGATCGACACATTTTTCACCGTTCCAGAACCAGCCTTCAACACATCCGCAGGAATATTTTTCCAGATCTTCTACAAGACATTTTCCGTCGGAATGATCTTTGTTACCGCACGGATTCGGATTGCAAGGCGATACGCATTCCTCACCGTTCCAGTAGAAACCTTTTCTGCACGGCTCGTTTCTGACACAGGTAACAGAGTAGTCATTTGATTTAAAACGGCTTTCGCCGCTGCCGTCAATAGGTTCCGCCAAGAGAGCTTTTTCTCTGTTGATTGTTGTAGAAGACCAGAAATACAAATAATTCCACCAGTAATTATACATGGAATTTTTCATTTGCTGCTCTAATCCCGGCAGAAGTGCAGCCGGTCTATTTTTGGCAAGATCCACAATGGAATAAAGTTCGTTGATGTTAGGCAGTCTCCAGTCGGAAAATCCGGCGTAAGTCAAATCTTCGCAAAAGGCAAGCGCATCCTGCCAGTTACCGTAACTGTATTGCCTTAACCATGCGAGAGATGTTTCGTAATCTATATCTATTGCTTTACCGGCAAGATAGACTGTTTCAGTCGACGAATGAGTTTGCAGCGGCTCGCCTCTGACACAGCGAACATACTTTTTTTGAGTTTTTTCAGGCGGCCACACCCAGCCGGAGTTGTTATCGACATACCATGCGTATAAATCATTCCCAACAAACTCCTGCGCAGACCACACATTGAGATTTTTCTCGGAATATGAAGAATGGTTGCTGAGAGTCATCAGTTCTTTGGGAAACGGAAGCCTCCAGTCGTCATGTCCGGCATATTCAAGTTTGTCACAATATTCAACAGCTTCATCCCAAGTGTAGGTTGAATCTGCAATTTTTTTCATCCATTCGATTTTCAGATTGTTGTCGGATAGTGTCGGTTCACTGCTGACAGACTCATTTTTCGAAAAATTTTGCGGCAGACAATGTCCGAGTTTTGCATAGAGCGCATCCTGACCATAAAAATCTTCCCCCTTTTTCGGACAAGTTATTAGTGTCTTGGCATCATAACATTTTGTCTGACCGGTGCAGATGTTTGCGAAGGTTATCTTTTTGCAGCCTGGATTTGCCCAGAAGTAACCTTCTAAACAGCCGCACTCGAAGCTGCCGCGCTCTCTGTTTATGCATTTTCCGTTTGTATTCGCGAAATTTTCGCAGAGATTCTCCTTGCACGGAATTCCGTCATCTGTTTCGGTTTCCTCTTCATCACTTTGATCATCCTGTTCTTTATCAGGTTTTACGGCTTCTTCATCTTCATTATCTTCTTTAACATCCACCGCATCTTCATCCGGCAGAATATCCGCATCGTTTTCCGCTTTTTTCGAGCTGCTGCACGAAACAGCCAAAAATGTTAATAAAATCAGGAAAATTATGAGTTTTTCCATTATTCTGTCCCCCAGTCGAAACTGAAGCCTTCATCACCGCAATTCTTTTCTATCGGATTCCACAAAGTTCCGTTAAGACATTCGCATAAATAGCCGAATTCTTCCACTATTCTGCATTCTCCGCTGGAATTGGGGATGTTTTTGCAGGAATCCAATTTACAGAAGTCTGTTACGCAGCCGTCAAGTCTCAGCCAGACATATCCGTCATTGCAACCGCAGGTATATCCGTTCTTTTCATCAGGAAAACATTCATGAGTGCTGTTCGCTTCATTCAGACACGGGTTGTGGTCACAATTCTGAGTGCATTTGCGGCTGTTCGCATTCCAGAAATAAGGCTCATTACAGCCGCAATAGAATCCTTCGACATCGTCATCATAGCACTGTTTGTCGCTGTTTGAATAAGAGTTGCACGGATTATCCTGACAGGTTCGGACGCATTGCAGTTTTTCGGGGCTCCACTTGTAGTTTTTGT
>Ga0310690_10008254_pt1 | contig 13242 bp, 12 predicted proteins | sample AusTroGonzalo_MG_2_FD_207661 | JGI IMG/M metagenome (GOLD analysis project Ga0310690, IMG submission 207661) | Bovine rumen microbial communities from tropical cattle in Woodstock, Queensland, Australia - Gonzalo_04 (v2) (version 2) | ecosystem: Host-associated > Mammals > Digestive system >... | reverse complement strand
CTAAGAATACTAGATTCATAATAGTTCCTGTGCCAGTTATTTGAATTAAGTATTTGGGAAAGTCTAATATGATTTGCGATATAGTAATTACAGCAATGACAGCAATTGCTTCTATTATTGTAAGCTTATTTTTCATTTTTCCTCCATTCCATAGATTTTTCTGGTTGCTGCATTTTGCGCTTTGTATTTAAAACATGACTTCTAGTTTCATTTTTCCATATTGGTTTTTGTAAATATTCTTTAAATGAATTGTAGGATAGAAATGGTACACCAAAAGAAGTATAAGAAAATAAGAAACTTAAGTGAATGAAAAGTCCACAAGTAATTCCTAACAATCCCAAAAAATAACCCAGAAAAATATAAAAAATTCTGAAAATTCTAGTAGAAAAAGAAAATGAGTAGTCTGGTAAAGTGAATTCTGAAATAGCTGTAATAGAGATAATGATAACTAAAATGGGACTAATAATATTGGCAGTTACCGCTGCTTCTCCTAGTATTAAAGCTCCAACAATTCCTATTGTTTGACCAAAAGCAGAAGGAACACGAATTCCTGCTTCTCTAATTAGTTCAAAAGATAGCTCCATCAAAAAGATTTCAATAATAATAGGAAATGGTATTTTTTCTCGTGCACTAGTAATAGCGAGGAGTAGTTCAGTTGGTAAGAATTCATCATGAAACGTAGTGACAGCAATATAAATAGCAGGAAGTTGTACTGTTAAAGCAAAAGCAATGATGCGAATGATTTTCAAAAAGTTGGCAAAAATATAATTTAAATTTAAATCTTCTGTAGAGATTAGAAAATCGAGTAGAAATACTGGTACAATGAGAGCAAAAGGTGAACCGTCTACTAAAATTGCAATTCTACCAGCAAGAATTAATTTGCTTGTTTTATCAGGACGCTCTGTTGCGATAGATTCTGGATATATATTGTGCAAGTTATCTTTAATCATGTTTTCTAATTCTCCGGAAGAAGTCAGGCTATCTAATTGAATATTATTTAAACGGAATTTTACTTCGGAAACAAGATAGTCATTCGTAATGTTTTTCATATAACAAATAGATACATTGGTATGCGTTATTTCTCCTATTTTTATGTTTTCAATAATTAGGTTCTCATTATTAATAATTTTTCTGATTTGTGCGGTATTTGTTCTTAAGTTCTCGATAAAAGAAGCTTGTGGTCCTCTTACCACAGATTCTGCTTGAGGTGTGGAAATGGTTCTGGTTTTTATATCTTTAGCTTCTATGCAAATAGCAATAGGTAATGTGTCCACAAACAATGCGACAAAGCCACTATTAATTTTTTCAAAGCAAGACTTGAAATCGGGTTCTATTTCTATAACATTTTGCGAGATTAAACGGTTTAATAGAAAATGTTGCAAATCAAATTTTTGAATGTTATTCAGTTTGGGCGGCTTGAATGGATTCATTTTTAATGTATTTTTAAGCATAAGGGGTTTTAAAATATTGTTGTTAATAGAATCTGCGCTTGTCATACCATCCACAAAAACGAGCAATGCTTTAAAGATTTTGTTAGCAATAGGAATTTCGAATTCTCGCGCGGTAATATCACTATTAATCAATAAATTATATTTTACTTTTAAATAAGCAAAGTTTTTACTAAAATCAGAAGAGATAGCAATATTTTTTTCTTTTTTGGTGGGTAATTCATTAGGAGAATGAGGAACTAGAAAGTTCTGCGTGGGTGTAGGATGATATGCAAATAAATATTGTAGCTTGCTTGGAAAATTCATAAAAATCCTTTCAAAATTTTGGTAACTTTATAAAGTATTTTGCATCAAAACGGAAAAAATATACTAACAATGTAATCAAAATGTAATATGAAAGAACTTGCTATTTCCATTTGTTTTGGATACAATAATAAAGAATAAGAAGTAAAAGAGGTCTTAAAAATGAAAAAGAACAAAGGTGTTATTTCTATGTTTGTTTTGCTTGCAATGATGTTTTTCTTGATTTTTATTACAGTAGCCTATAATAATGTGGCTCAGAAAGGAAAAACGCAAGTAGAAACAGAAGAGATTTTATTGGAATACTATCGTTCTGTTCAAGGTGCGGATGGGTTTACGAATGGTATATATGAGGGCTTGGTGAATGATAGTTCAAAAGAAAATTTGTTAAGAGGTCTGGCACAACAGCAAAAAATTAGTGCTAGTGGTTCAACGGGTAGTTACATTTATTCCAATGGAAAAATATATATAATTCAATAATAAGATTTTAAAGTAATAAAAAAGTTTAACCCTAATATACATTTATTAATGATGTACAAAATGTGTAGGAGGGTTATTTTTTATGGACAATTTTGAGATATATCAAGATATAGCAGTAAGAACACGGAGGAGATATTTATATTGGAGTAGTAGGACCAGTTAGAACAGGAAAGTCTACTTTTATTAAGAATTTTATGGAATTATTAGTTCTTCCTAATATTGAAAATGACTATAAGAAAGAAAGAAGTGTGGATGAACTTCCACAAAGTGCTGGTGGAAGAACTATTATGACAACGGAACCTAAGTTCATTCCTAATGAAGCAGTGTCAATCAATTTGGACGGCAATATTAAGATGAAAACACGATTAGTAGATTGCGTTGGCTATTTAGTAGATAGTGCATTAGGTTCTATGGAAGAAAACATGCCTCGAATGGTAAAAACACCTTGGTCTACAGAAGAAATTCCTTTTGAACAAGCAGCAGAAATAGGAACTAAAAAAGTAATTACGGAACATTCAACAGTAGGAATTGTTGTTACTACAGATGGTACAATTACGGAAATTGCAAGAGAAGAATATGTTGTAGCGGAAGAAAGAGTGGTAAAAGAATTACAAGAAATCAAAAAACCTTTTGTAATGCTTTTAAATTCGCGTATGCCATATTCTGAAAATTGCCAGAATTTAGCCAAAGAGTTAGAACAAAAATATCATACACAAGTAATTCCTATGAGTTGCGAAGAAATGAAATTGGAAGACTTAAATCATATTTTTACGAAACTATTATATGAATTTAGTATTGATCGAATTAATATTAACCTTCCTAAATGGGTAAACGGTTTACCATTAGAGAATGAATTGAAATATGGTATATTTACGAGTGTCAAAAATACTTTTGCAAATGTAAGAAAAATTGTAGAGGTACAAGAAAAATATTCCTTGTTGATGGAAAACAATGAAAATATACAAAAAGTTGAGATTGGTGAAATCGATTTAGCAAGTGGTATCGTAAGAATTGATGTTACACTAAAAGATAGTTTGTTTTATGATGTATTGACAGAAATGACAGGAGTTAGTATTCATAATGAAGAAGAATTGTTTCATTCTATTATTGAATTTTCTAAGGTAAAACGTGAGTATGACAAAATGGCATATGCTCTTCATGAGGTGTATGAAAGAGGATATGGCATTGTTAACCCTGGTATTGATGATTTGATTTTAGCGGAACCAGAAATTGTAAAACAGGGAAGTAAATATGGTGTTAAATTAAAAGCAAAGGCTCCTTCTATTCATATGTTAAGGATTGAGACAGAGACAGAAGTTTCTCCAATTGTCGGTAGTGAAAGGCAATCTGAGGATTTAGTGAAATATTTGCTTTCAGAGTTTGAATCAGACCCTAAGAAAATATGGGAATCTAATATTTTCGGAAAAAGTTTACATGAATTAGTAAATGAAGGTCTTCAAAACAAATTGGCAAGAATGCCGGAAGATGCACAAGGAAAGCTTCGCGATACAATTGAAAGAATTGTGAATGAGGGTAGTGGTGGATTAATTTGTATTATTTTGTAATTGCGAGAGTGTTAGCACCGAAAATGCAACAATAAATGATTGACAAAAGAGTATGAATGTGTTAGTATAAATGCTACATCTAGGTGTAGCATTTTATTTTTTATAAGCCAAAACAAAATGTTTCAAATGAAAAAAATTTTTTTATTATCTATGATTTTATTTTTTATTTTTATTCCAAAAGTTTCAGCAAAGTATACTTATTTAGAAGAAATGCAATTTACATTCTTGGTCGAAAACCCAGATACACAATTTGATAGTATCAATCTTTCTGCTCAAAATGTTGGAAATATAACTGTTTTTAATATAGAAGCGGTAGATACTGCTAGTGGTATTGCAAAATTAGAATTGTATTGTAATAACCAGCAATATAAGGAGTTTATCTATCGAGAAAGAGTTTTTACAACGATAGAGACTGTAGAAATTGCTATAGAAGAAATTCCATTTTATGCAGAATTTTACGCGATAGGAACAGATTATGAAGGAAATACTTTATTATCGAATAGCATCATTCCAAATTATTTTAGAATTTACAATTTGACAGACTTATTAAAATTTAGAGAATTACAGAATACAGAAAAGACAGATTTCGAAGGAGAAGATATTTATTTGTTAAATGATATCGATTTAGCGAATATTCCGAATTGGACTCCAATAGGAACAGAGGAAAGTCCTTTTTGTGGAAATTTTCATGGGAACTTTCATGTTATTTCTAATTTGAATTTAGATACGGTTCATAATAGTATGGGATTTTTTGCACAGAATAACGGAACAATATCAGAATTAACGATTACGGGAAATATCCGTGCACACACTTGTGAAAACATTGGAGGAATTGTAGGAAAAAACGAACGGAACAATTTGTAATACAAATGCTAATATCACTGTGATTGGTAGTGCTAGAAAAATAGGTGGAATTGCTGGACTATCCACACAAGGAAGTATTAACAATTGTGTGAATCATGCGAACATTTCCGGTGAAAAATATGCTGGAGGAATTTGCGGATATAGTCAAAGTACATGGATAGATTCCTGTGGTAATGAAGTAGATACCGTCATTGAATCTACGTATGGTTATGCTGGTGGTATTGTGCGGATATGTAGAAAGTCAACCGGATACAGAATATGCAGTAGGAATGTCCTATAATGATGGAATGATTGTAAGTAGCATTGCTACTGGTGGTATTGTTGGCGGTGCTTGGAATGCAGAAGGACAAACTATTACCATTAAAGGCTGTCGTAATACAGGTATTATTCAATGTAATCATCAGTTTAATGGAGGAATTTTAGGAGGAACTTATGCTATGTTTGATTCTACAAGTACTGATACAAGTAAAAATATAGTTTTGAATTCTTATAGTACGGGAAACATTGAATCTTCAGTGCCTAATCAGATTTGTGCAAGATATGCAGAAGTTGTGAATTGTTATTATGTTGGCGGTCGCCCGAATGTTAGTGGCTATGGAAAAGGTTATTTAAGTTTATAAGTAAAATAGGAAAAAAATATTGCAAGAAATAACAAATTTTGGTATAATTACCTTGTTTTATAATGGGTAGAAGGGACAGTTTTCATGGAAAGCAAGCAAGAATTGATTCGAAATTTTAGTATTATTGCGCATATTGATCACGGAAAATCAACATTAGCAGATAGAATGATAGAAATGACTGGTAGTGTAGAGAAACGAGATATGGAAGAACAGCTTTTAGATAATATGGATATAGAGCGAGAAAGAGGAATTACGATTAAATCTCAAGCTGTGAAAATGAAATATACTGCTAAAAACGGAAAAACATATACTTTTAATTTAATAGATACACCGGGGCATGTTGATTTTAACTATGAAGTTTCTAGAAGTTTAGCAGCTTGCGAAGGTGCTATTCTTGTTGTAGATAGTACGCAAGGGGTAGAGGCACAAACACTTGCTAATGTATATTTGGCTTTAGAAGATAACTTAGAAATTGTTCCTGTGATTAATAAAGTAGATTTGCCAAATGCAAGACCAGAAGAAGTCAAGAAAGAAATCGAAGATATTATTGGAATACCAGCAGAGGATAGCCCTTGTATTTCTGCAAAAACAGGATTAAATGTAGAAGAAGTACTAGAAAGAATCGTAACAGATGTTCCTGCTCCAACAGGAGATCCTAATGCAAAACTACAATGCTTAATATTTGATTCGTTTTATGATAATTATAAAGGAGCGTTAAGTTTTGTTAGGGTGAAAAATGGAACGGTAAAAACAAATGATGAAATTCTATTTATGGCAACAGGAAAGAGTTTTACGGTAACAGAAGTTGGATATTTTGGGGCTGGAACTTATATTCCTGCAGATTCCTTAGAAGCAGGAGAAGTTGGTTATATCGCTGCTAGTGTCAAAACGATTTCTGACTTGCATGTGGGTGATACGATTACTTCAAAAGAAAATCCAGCAGAAGAGGCTTTACCAGGATATAAAAAAGCTAATTCTATGGTATATTGTGGATTATATCCTGTGGATGGAAGTGAATATGGTGCTTTAAAAGATGCTTTAGAAAAATTAAAGTTAAATGATGCGGCTTTAAACTATGAACCAGAAACATCAGCAGCATTAGGATTTGGATTTCGATGTGGGTTTTTGGGGTTATTACATTTGGAAATTATTATGGAAAGAATTGAGCGCGAGTTTGATTTGGGCTTAATTACGACAGCTCCTTCTGTTATTTATCAGGTACACAAAAGTTCTAATGAGGTTTTAGAGATTTATAATCCATCAGAGTTGCCACCTCAAACAGAGATTAAATATATTGAAGAACCAATCATGAAAGTAGAAATTATGATTCCTAAAGAATATGTAGGAAATGTTATGGAAGCTTGTCAAAACAGACGTGGCGAATATGTAAATATGCATTATTTAGATGCAAATCGCGTAACATTAGAATACTGTATGCCATTAAATGAGATTATTTATGATTTTTTTGATTGTATTAAGTCTAAAACAAAAGGATATGCTTCAGTGGATTATGAATTCAAAGAATATAGAAAGGCAGATCTTGTAAAATTAGATATTCATATTAATAATGAATCGGTAGATGCTTTATCGTTTATCGTACATAAAGATTCTGCTTATGAGCGAGGAAGAAAGATGGCAGAAAAATTAAAAACGGTTATTCCAAGGCAATTATTTGAAATTCCTATTCAAGCAGTAGTAGGAGGAAAAATTATTGCTAGAGAGACATTGTCTGCTATGAGAAAAGACGTTTTAGCAAAATGTTATGGTGGAGATATTACTAGAAAGAAAAAATTATTAGAAAAACAGAAAAAAGGTAAGAAAAAAATGCGCCAAATTGGAAATGTAGAAGTTCCACAAGAGGCATTCTTGTCTGTGCTAAAATTATCAGATGATGAATAGCCAAATGTTATATAAATAAAGGAGAAAGAATATGAGACAATCTTATCGTGATAAGCAATCTAGAAAGGCTAGAATTAACAAAGAAAAAGAGCAAAGACAGTTTGATAAAAAGAATAAACATACCTATCATAAAGAAAATCAAGTGAAACGTAATCCAAAACAAGAAAAAGAAGTAGTCGAAGAAAAAGATTATGAAGATATTGTAAGCGGAAGAAATGCAGTATTAGAGTTGCTAAAATCAGAGAAAGATGTTAATAAACTTTATATTGAGCGTGGAGAAAAACATGGATCTATTCATGAAATTATTGCAAAGGCTAACGAAAAAAAGATTGTAATGGTTGAGGTTTCAAAACAAAAACTAGATTCTATGGCAGAATTTCATCAAGGAGTAGTGGCAGTCATTCCACCATTTAATTATTGCGAAGTAGAAGATATTTTAGCATATGCCAAAGAAAAGAACGAAGATCCGTTTATTATTATATTAGATGGGATTGAAGATGCACATAATATGGGAGCAATTATTAGAACTGCTGAAACAGCTGGATGTCATGGAATTATTATTCCGAAAAGAAGAACAGTTACGATTAATAGCACTGTTTCTAAAGTATCTGCTGGTGCTACAGCGTATGTTAAAGTCGCTAGAGTCAATAATTTGAATGAAACGATTAGAGTGTTAAAAGAAAACGGATTATGGATTATTGGAACAGATGGTGCAGCAGATAAATATTATTATGAGCAAGATTTTAAAGGTCCAATTGCAATTGTGATTGGAAGTGAAGGATTCGGAATGGGAAGACTAACGAAAGAGAATGTGGATTTATTAGTAAAAATTCCAATGAAGGGGAAAATTACATCCTTGAATGCTTCTGTATCAGCAGGAATTATTATTTATGAAGCAGTAAAACAAAGATAAAATAAAACAAAAGAAAAGGAAATGAAAAGTATGAGTGATACCAATATTCATTTAAAATTTAAGTTATCTGCCTTGTTAGAAGCGGTCAATTATATTATATTAGGATATGCTCTTTTTTTGCTAGTTGTAGGCATAAAGTTACATAATTCAGAATTAATTGTACAGATTTGTATTATGATAGCAGTGTATATTATTTTTGATTATATTAATTGTGATGTTATTCAAATTACAGATAAGGGAATAAAATGTGAGAAATATGGCTTTTTAATATGGCAAGATATGTACATTGTGAAAAAGAAGCATAAAACTATTATGATATATACCAAAACAAGGAAAAAACCATATGTATTTGTTATCAAAGAGAGTGAAGATAATACAGAGTATGAAAGAGCATATAAATACATTCTTTCGAAAGTAAAAACACCAGAAAAAGTAAAAAGCAAAAAATAAAGAGTGTTTATAGCAATAAGTAAAGCATATTGAGGAAACAATCAATATGCTTTACTTTATGTTAAGCTTGTGGTATAATACTTCTTGCGTTGTGGAAAACAATTGTAAAGAAAGGAGCATATTTGTGGTGAGTTCAAACCGGTTTGTTCAACTAGGGCTAGAGGATTATGAGCTGTTTTTGAAGTACTATACGCAAATTGAATACAGCTATTTTCCAAAAAAAGATCTAACGCCTGAAAAAGAACGATTTAACAAACTAGCAAATCAAATGGCAAAAGAGATTACCCCGCGCGATGTCCCCAAGAATTTCTACGAGAAGATGTTGCAGCAAGGCGATTTTTATCTCTATTATGCCGAGAATGATGCGGTATTGGGATTGATTGCCATTACGGAAAATCTGAGAAAAAGAAAAGTGGAGATTCAAGAATTCTTTATCCTTACGAAGTATCAGGGCCAACATTTGGGAAAACAGATGTATCAAGATTTACTGCGTTTCTTGAAAGAAAAAGGTTATCTGAAAGTAAGACTGGAATTAATGTGTGCTTTGGGAGGAGCGGAGGAATTCTGGAAAAGACAAGGATTTGTGCTTTGCAAAAGAGACTTTGGCGTAGGAGCAGAAAGAAGATTCTATAACAAATGGGAGAGACTTAACGAACCACTGTCAGACTGATGAATCATGCTCATGGGGGGATTGCCAGCTAGATATAGCGGGTGATTTCCCTTTTTTAGGGAAAGTTTAAAAAATTTTAGCTAAGCTCTTGACAAATGATAAAATAGGGTATATTATTTTAGCAGTCTTGAAAATAGACTGCTAATTAATCAATCATATTTCAGAAAAAAGCATCATAAAATATAAACGCGTAAATGTAATAATTAGCATAAGGTATGTAAAAAGGAGGATATGAAAATGATAAAACCATTAGTTGACAGAGTATTAATTAAAATGTGCGAAGCAGAAGAAACAACTAAAAGTGGAATTATATTATCTTCTGGTTCACAAGAAAAACCACAAATTGCAGAAGTGGTTGCAGTAGGGCCAGGTGGAGTTGTAGATGGTAAAGAGGTAAAAATGTATATTAAGAAAGGTGATAAAGTTATTACGAATAAATATACAGGAACAGAAGTAAAGTATGAAGGTGTTAATTATATTATTGTAAAACAAGATGATATATTAGCAATTGTAGATTAAAAAAGAAAGGAAGATGTTGAAAATGGCTAAAGATATAAAATATGGAGAAGACGCTAGAAAGTCTTTATTAGAAGGGGTTAATAAATTAGCTGATACGGTAAAAGTAACATTAGGACCAAAAGGAAGAAATGTTGTTTTAGATAAAAGCTATGGAGCTCCATTAATTACGAATGATGGTGTAACTATTGCAAAAGAAATTGATTTAGATGATCCATTTGAAAATATGGGGGCGTCTTTGGTAAAAGAAGTTTCTACCAAAACAAATGATGTCGCAGGTGATGGAACAACGACAGCAACTTTGCTTGCTCAAGTGATGTTAAAAGAGGGAATTAAAGATGTTGCTGCTGGTGGAGATGTATTAGCAATCAAAAGAGGTATGGATAAAGCAACTAATGTGGCAGTAGAAGAGTTAAAAAAGAATAGTTCTGATGTAAATGGAAAAGAAGATATTGCACGTGTTGCTACGATATCATCTAAAGACGAAACCATTGGAAAACTAATTGCAGATGCTATGGAAAAAGTTTCTAAAGATGGTGTTATTACAGTAGAAGAATCTAAAACTTCTAATACAGAAGTGAATGTAGTAGAAGGTATGCAATTTGATAAAGGGTATGTTTCACCATATATGGTTACAGATAGCGAGAAAATGGAAGTTGTTATGGATAACCCATATATCTTGATTACAGATAAGAAGATTAGTAATATTCAAGATATTTTACCATTGTTAGAAGAATTATCACAAAATAGTGGAAAATTGGTAATTATTGCAGATGATATTGAATCTGAACCACTTTCTACATTAGTGTTAAACAAATTAAGAGGCGTATTAAATGTTGCTGTTGTGAAAGCTCCAGGATTTGGTGATAAGAGAAAAGAGATGTTAGAAGATATTGCTATTTTGACAGGTGGAGAAGTGATTACTAGCGAATTAGGATTAGAACTAAAAAATACGACTTTAGCAAATCTTGGTAAAGCAAAACAAGTTAAAATTAGCAAAGAAAATACGATTATTGTAGATGGAATGGGCGACAAAAAGGTCTTAGCAGAAAGAGTTGCTAAAATTAAAAGACAAATTGGAGAAACAGAAAGTGCTTATGATAAAGAAAAACTACAAGAAAGATTAGCAAAACTTTCTGGTGGTGTTGCCGTTATTGAAGTTGGTGCTGCAACAGAAGTAGAAATGAAAGATAAAAAATTAAGAATCGAAGATGCTTTATCTGCTACGAAAGCTGCTGTTGAAGAAGGAATCTTGCCTGGTGGTGGCACAGCTTATGTCAATGTTTTGCCAGAAGTGGAAAAATTATTAAAAACTGTACCAGAAAATGAAAAAATCGGAGTTAAGATTATTATGAAAGCATTAGAAGCACCTATTAAACAGATTGCAGAAAATGCCGGATTAGAAGGCGCCGTTATTTTAGATAATGTTAAAAAAGAAAAAATGGGAATAGGATTTGACGCTGCGAAAGAAGAATATGTCGATATGAAAAAAGCAGGAATTGTCGATCCAACAAAAGTAACCCGTTCTGCACTTCAAAACGCAGAAAGCGTTGCTTCTATGATTTTAACAACAGAAAGAGTTGTTACAACTAAGAAAGAAAAAGATTGTGGTTGTCACCATGATACTCCTGATATGGGAGCTATGGGAGGAATGTATTAGTCTAGAGACTAGAGATTAGAAGTTAGAGATTAGAGACTAGATGTGTAAAATAATAAGTTACAAGATTTGGAATATTCTATAAAATATATTGACAAAGAGAGATAATGATTATATAATCTAAATATAATCATTTGAATATTTTTTCATATGTAACAAAAATAACCAGGAGGTTCAGCTCCTGGTTATTTCACGTTCTATGAATCATCTTCTTGAAGTAATTCTAAAATAGTATAGATAATTAATAGCTTCATCATTTGAAATATCTTCTTCATATGTAACCTCCTTTCTAAAAGATTTCCTTTAAATTTGAAAATTATTCTCCTGTCAAACAGAACCGTCCCCATTGACAACTTTTTTCTCAATGTTCGCTTGTTTTTTGACGATAAATGTTATATAGTTTAAGTATAATTTATATTGGGAGAATTATGCTTCCTAAAAGGAGAGAAAGATGTACGCATATATCAAAGGTGATTTAGAAGAAAAGTCAAATGGTTTTGTTGTGATAGATAACAACGGAATTGGTTATAAGATTTTTATGTCTAATACAGCAATTGGAAGGTTAGGAGAATTACATTCTAAAGTAAAAGTTTATACCTATTATCAAGTAAGAGAAGATAATATTAGTCTTTATGGCTTTAATACAAAAGAAGAGTTAAGAATGTTTGAATTATTGATTTCTGTGAGTGGTGTTGGTTCTAAATCAGCCATTAATATGTTATCTAATATAGAAGTTTCTAGCTTTGCTATAGCAGTTGTTTCGAATGATATTAAGAAGATTAGTTCTATCAAAGGCGTTGGAAGCAAAACAGCGCAAAGATTAGTATTAGAACTAAAAGATAAATTAAAAGCAGAGCAAGAATTAACGAAACTAGAAGAAGTAAATGAAGTAGCTAAAGAGGAAGAGATTTCAAGTGAAGCTTCAGATGCACTTCAGATTTTAGGATACAATAGAAAAGATATTGAAAGAGTTCTTAAAAAGATTGATACAAAGAGTTTATCAACAGAAGAGATTATAAAAGAAGCGTTAAAACAATTTTAAAGTGTGTCCCCAATGTGTAAAAGTGCACATTTAAGGAACGTCCCTAAGGAGAGAAGAATGGATTTTACAGAGGAGCAGAAAGATGCTATTTATAAGAAGGGTTCTAATATATTAGTTGCAGCAGCTGCTGGAAGTGGTAAGACAGCTGTTCTTGTTGAGCGCATAATTCAAAAGATTTTAAAAGATGGTGTGGATATTGATAAGCTTTTGGTAGTTACGTTTACAAATGCTGCAGCTTCTGAGATGCGAGAAAGAGTATTAGAAGCCATATATAAAAAACTGGATGAAGAACCAAATAATTTAAATTTGCAAAGACAAATTAATTTAATCAACAGGGCGAATATCTCTACGATTCATTCGTTTTGTTTGGATGTCATTAAGAATCACTTCTTTGAGATAGATATTTCGCCTAATTTCAGGATTGGTGCGGAAGAAGAAATTACTTTAATGAAGCAAGAAGTTTTAGAAGAGCTTTTTGAGCAAAAGTATGAAGCGGAAGAGGAAGACTTTTTGAAGCTTGTAGATTGTTATGCGGAATATAGAGGAGATGAAAAGCTTCAAGATTTAGTATTAAAGATTTTTTCTTTTGCAAGTTCTGCTGTTTTTCCAGAAGAATGGATAAAGCAAAAAGTAGAGATGTTTTGCCCAAAAGAAATTGAAAAAGATTTTTCTCAAACAGATTGGGGAAAAATTTTAGTAGATGAGCTAAAAGAAATTACAACAGAAGCAAAAGATAATGTAAAAAGCGCATTAGAGATTACGAAAAAATATGATGAACTAGAAAAATATACAGCCGTTCTAGAGGAAACTATTTGTAA
>Ga0310690_10008251_pt1 | contig 13246 bp, 25 predicted proteins | sample AusTroGonzalo_MG_2_FD_207661 | JGI IMG/M metagenome (GOLD analysis project Ga0310690, IMG submission 207661) | Bovine rumen microbial communities from tropical cattle in Woodstock, Queensland, Australia - Gonzalo_04 (v2) (version 2) | ecosystem: Host-associated > Mammals > Digestive system >... | reverse complement strand
CGTCCTGGTCTCTCGAATACAGGAAAGACGCGGATAGGGGATTGAAGGAACACAGTACCGCACGCCGTTGGGAACAGTACCAGGCCGGAGAGATAAGCAGAAACAAGGCGATTGAATACGCAACCCGTCGCGCTATCAAAGATATTGATAAAGAGAAGAAACGCAAGCTTTCCCGCCTTGAAACCGCCGCAAAAGCTCCGGTTATATCCTCCGCGTCTATCTCCGTAACCTGGGCAAAGTCCCGCACGTGGGGCGCAAATCCAACCGCCGAATTTTGGAGCGCCGGAGAGGGTTATACCACGGGCCACGCCTCCGGTTGTGGCTATGACAAGGAAAGCGCCGCAATAGCGGAGGCTATGAATCAAAGCCCCGCCTCGCTGCGTATCCTTTACACCCTGGGAGAAGCTGCGTTAGAACGCGGCGAAAGCCCCGAAAGCAAAACCGCGTGCACTGGTTATAATTGGACAAGCTGCATCGGTTACGGCGCGGGTTATAGTGTACTTCCCTATTATGAGGGCGGTGTCGGTTCCTCTTGCTTCTGGTCTATCCTTGAAAAGGCCGGTTACAAGATACGTTGCGCGGGTTCCGGTAAAATGTTCGATTGCTATACCATCGAACGCGCCGAAAGCGCAACGGCATAACACAACCAACAACGCATAACGGAGGGATAAACAATGAAAAAAGCAAGCGCAACCGTCGTCTACAGTAGCGAACAAAAAAAGGTATTTAATGTTTCAATCGTTCAAGACGGTAAAATCATTCCCTTGAACAACGCCAACCCGGAATATACAACAATCAATTCAATTATTTGTTTAGTATTGATGCTAGCAAAGAACAACGGTTTTTACATTTCATCGTACAACGATTTTGGCGTAACCTGGTACAACATTCAATTCGTCGATATAGATAACCCGTCAAGCATTAACAAGTTTGGATATATCGCTTAATCCAATTGGTTTTTAGGCTGTACAGTTACCCACATTGTACAGCCAATAAAGCCAATAGGCCCACAACATAGCAGCGCAACGACACAATAGAACGGAGGTTTTTATCATGTTGATCAAGGCACAAGATAATCGCAATTACAGAACAGCGTCCCGTTGGATTAAGATCAACTATACTCTTGTCACTCCGCGTCATAGGCTGTATGACTATAGCGACGACGGCAACCTCTGCTTTTTCAGGCACAATAACATGATGTATGCAATCGGACAATTTGAACGGCTTGCCTATCCTATCATGTGGAACGACGACAACGGAAAATTGCAACATCTCTCCGGCTATGATTGTACATCCTGGTATAATCCCTATCTGATTGAAATTGACGACGGAGGCGAATACGTTCGGTTATGGTTGGAGGTTGCAGACAATGCTTAATCGCTATTGGACAACACCAACCGGTAAACGTTCGACGTTATACGCAGATATGTTAACCCAACCTCACCTATTGATTGCAGGCGCAACAGGTTCAGGAAAAAGCGTTGTCATTAACGGCATGATTCACGCAGCGCTTTTTGACAGTCCTGCCAAGGTTCAATTTATTCTCATTGACGTTAAGCGCGTTGAATTGTGCGAATATCGCCGCCTGCCTCATACTATAGCATATGCCGACAACGTTCCGAGTGCTATTACCGCCCTTGAAAAGGCGATTGTAATAATAGAGAATCGTTATAAGGATATGCAAAAGCGCAACCTGCGTAAATTCAATGGTTCTCACGTCTATATCGTAATAGACGAATTAGCAGATTTAATGACAACGGCAAAACGCTATGCCACTCCACTGATTCAACGCCTATGCCAAATTGGACGTGCTGCAAATGTTCACGTAATAGCTGCGACACAATGCCCAATTAGCGCCGTAATACCTACTCCAATAAAAGTCAATTTCGATTCACGCCTGGGATTAAGAACGCGCAGCAAGCAAGATTCGCGAAACATTTTAGGCGTTACGGGTTGCGAACAATTGCCCCGTTATGGACAAGGGTATTATATGACACCGGAGGGCTTGAATCTTTACAACCTGGCAATGATCCCAGACGATGAAAGACAACGCTTAATCAACTATTGGGGAAAGAACAACAAGCCCCGTTTGAAGGTATTCAAAAGCCTTTAACGGGGCTTTTTCTTTTGTCCTTGTCCTTTATTGCGTCATATACTCGGATAAGCTGTAAAGCCCCTTCTAACGCGCTACAATAGCATAAGCGCGTTGTTATTTTGTTTTGCGCAATGCTTATATGGCACAAATCAATCGCTTGTAACGCGCTACAATGCCCTTATTATCGCGTTTATGCTATTGTGTGATACTCTATACATGCGCAATTTGAAACGATTTTAGGCCTATTACAGGCCTTTACATGCGATTCTATAATATAAAGCGAATTAGCCTTACATAATCATATGTCAAGCACTTTAGCCTTACACAATATGTCATGCTATTTTGCTTGTCCCGATGGTCAAGATTGGTCAGATTTTCTCCGCGACATTTCTGCGACATTTCCGTTCTGCGACGTTCTGCGTTCTGCGTTCTGCGAAAATTCCCCGTTCTGCAACAAAAACGGAGCGCTGTTCTGCGCCCCGCTATGGTCTTTCGCTCTACATTGGTCACTTTACTATTATTTTCCACATTCGTCTATTGCAGTTTTCAAACCCTACTCCGTCAGACGATACGTTGTAAGGATATAATTAGTCTCCGAAAATCTCCATTGGTTTATTGTGTTTCTACACACTACACCCGATGTGCCTCTGCGTACTCTTTCATGCGCCGTCTGGCTGCTTCGATCTGTTCTGGGGTTCTACTCACCGGCTTTGCGAATCTGACCAGCTTTGCCGGGGCTTTGTACTTCTTCCCCATCGGCAAACCATCGTCCAAGATCACGCTGTCCACCCATACGCATTTGTATGAATCAGGTGCAGCATTACACAGATCATCCAACTTGCGCATATATCTCCGGTCTGACGTATAGATACATGCAATATTGTCGCTTCTGTTGATATTGACCGTTGTTTCCTGTTCTTCACTCTTTAGCCTATATCCCATATTCCTATCTCCGTTTCATCGCATTGTCAACGTATTTGAGCTCAATTTTCAGCTCAAAACGAGCTCAAACGAGCTCAAATTTTCAGCTCAAATCACTTGCTGTCATCCTCCACAAACGTTGTCTCGATTGCTTTTCCGTCGTCAAGATAGTACTTTTCAATCTCCGTCGCGGAAAGTTGCTTTTCGTTCTGTGAATTGGCCTGAACAACAACGTCTTGTTGATCTCGATACTGGAAAAGGTTCTTGGCAAGGAATATACCGTTTGCAGGATTGATTTTATTCTCCTGCATCCTGTCCACCCACACTTCTTCCAGCATCATGATTATACGCTGAATGAACGGCGCATGGGTTGTTTTCCGCGTGTCTCCGCGTTTCCATGCGTCAAGCGTTTCTTTGGTCACACCCAGCCAGTTAGCCCAACCAATGAGCTGAGGAACGGCATCCTCTCTTTCACAGAAATCCAGGTACATCTTTGTTCTATCCTCTATCTGCTGAATGTCCCGCAAGTCTATCGGCGGTAAATCCATTGAAACCCTGGCTTTGCGAAGATACCTTGCGTTCTTCCGTTCCTTATCGTCAGGGGATTCCCAACCTTTAGGAATCCCCAGCACTTCTCGGCTCAATCCGGGATTAGCTTCATAGGTTGCAAGCCTTGCTTCTTCCGTCTCCTTGGCCTTGCGTTCCCATGTCGCCTTGTTAGATGCCCTCATTTCCTCTGACCACGGGGCGGTATTCCCATCTCGTTTCCGGTTAGCCAAACGTTCCTTCTCTTTCCTGCGTTTGGCTATTGTTTTGTTGTACTGTTCTCGTTGTTCATCTGTCCACGGTTTACGTCCCACATCATCAATCCTCCTAATATCTCACGCTCACAATCTGCCTGTATTCCTTTTCTGCACCCTCCAAGTCACCATTTCGAGCTCGGCTCCATAGACTTGACTTTTGAGCCGAAGTGAGGGTTTTACTGGCCTTGATCTTTCGCGTGAAGTTCTCGATAGCATTATACTTGGCAATATCCCGCACGTCATTCTCTGTCAGCCTTATCATGTCATGTATCAATGATGTGCGCATACTCAGCCCTCCTTCGGCTCAATCCCCAGCTTCTCTGCGATATCGGCGGGAATGGATTCAAGCAGTTTCGGCATAGGATGCCCAATACCGCCATTTTGATTTTCCTTGATTACACCTTGCGTAATGAGCCATTCTTCCCATGTCGGATATTTCGGCTCCGGGTGTTCTGCCGCCCAGCGCATTACTGTAGCCGCAAAATGCGCAGGTTTCTCAAACGCAATCTTCCTGCATTGTCCGATATTGCAATTCGGATATGATGTACACACCGGACAGCTTTTTTGCATCTTATCACGACTGTAATACCAGCACATCCGCTTGAATTGCTTGATAATCTCACTGAATTCAGCCATCATTTCTCCTCCTTCGGCGGTTCTGGAAGCGGCATCCAATGCGTTACACTGTCGCATTTAGTATCACAATCACCCTGTTCCTTCTGCCAAGCCTCGCGCACCAACCACACGGCCTTGCTCAATTCTTTGTCCTTGTTTAGCACATCGAGAAACTTCTCGGTTATCCACCACATCGGGATAGCGTCGATGGTGGGCGCACCTTTTATGATCGCCAACGGAACACTTGCGGCTATCATGCTTATACCGTGCGATTCCATGATGTTTATCGCGCCCTGTACGGCGTCCAGCAGTTTCTCCCCGTCAATCAATCGCGCCATACTCTACCACCTTCGGAATAAAACCATAGCACGCTTCATGATATGGCCGTCTTTCACAATTCCGCGCAAAGCACCAACGCCATTCCCGGTCATAGCACGCGCATTTCTCGCAGAAAATCATACTTCGCCCCCCTTCGCGCCAATTATGAGTTGTGATTCGGGCAGAGTTTCCATCCACCCGCAAAACTCCCGCCATTCCGGCAACCTGTGCGGACTTCTCTGAACGTGCATCGTTTTCAGTTGACGATAGTTCGTGTTGATACGCATGGTATAAATAAATCCATTCGGATTGCTATACAGCACGCGCAAATAATTCTCCGGCGTCGGGTCCTCGTTGTATTTGTCCACCAACTCTTTCATGACGTCAATCATCCGCTGATCGACATACTTGCAATATGCTTTGTCCAGGTCGAAGCGGGTGATCCGGTGCATGGTCGAGTTGCAGCTCACGATGTCCGCGAAATGGTAACGCTCGAATTCGATCAGCGCCTTGGCGGTCAGGCTGATGTCGAAAGCCACGCGAATGCCACACAACCAATTGTCGTGGCCGGTGCCCATGTCGCACTTGGCCAGCTTCACCGCGGTGGGTGTTAGCTCCGTTGCCGTGGGGTCGGGCTCGATCTGCATCGGGTACTTCGATGCCGCGATGCTTTCTTTTAGGTCGTACACCCACGCATTGTGAATCCGAATCATGCTGTCGGGTGAAGTCATATCAGGCAGATAAATTACGCTCATTCTTTTCACCTTTCCTTTCACATTTCTTCGCGTCGTTCTTGATAGATGCACTTCACAACCTTTTCGGCAGTTTCCGCGACCATAATATGAGCGCCACCCACCAGATTCACCACTGTGCAGCTTTCATCGTATGAATATGGTTCTATCGTTGTGATGTTCGCAGTGTTCACGTATACCGGTGACCCGTTATATGCAGTTGTCAGCTTGATGTAAACCATTATTTGCTCTCCTTTCGTTCACCGTCCATCCTCGCGCCGCAATGCGGGCAGTATGGTGTTTCATTCGCTGTGTCTGTACATACGCCACACGCGCTGCAAGATACCCACGGCATAAAATCATCGTCATGGAAAATCCACCGCCCATGCACCACAGGCGCGGCATCCACGGCGTTCACGTCCTCCACGGCATCAATCGCGTCCAGCACCCCGCCAAGCCAGTCCTCCCGTTCCAACGGATTCTCGCACACCTTGCGGATATAGGCTGCATCCGGGAAAGCCGTCGCACCCACAATCGCGTCAATCGCCGCCGCCTTTGAAATCAGTTCCATGTCAGTCCTCCCGCCTTTCGCCGTCTGCGCAGAAGTAGTCTGGACTACGGCGAACCCCGTACTGCCCTCTGATGCAAATACTGGGATTGTATCTGCGGTCAGGTTCTCCGGACTTCGCCAGATAATCCCTCGCGTAATACTTACAATCCCTGCATCGCACCACATCCACGCGGTCACTGGTTCTCGTCACGTTCTGCATCTGCCGTCCTCCTGTTCCATGCTTCTGCGGCTTTTTCTCTATCATCATGCCATATATTCAAATCACCGTTCGCACCAAGGCTCATTCGTATAAACCCCCTCGACCCGGGAGCTTTTACCCCACATCCTTTACACTCAATGTCAAAACCAAGCTGAAATGCGCTATCCGTTCTCACAAATGAAGTTTGAGAAAACCACGCTTTTTCTCCGCAAAACGGGCACGGTTTCAATTCCACGGTATCGCCCCCTAATCCGTTGTAATCCATTCTCCAATGTTATCCTTCCTTGGGCGGTGTCGAGTTGTCTATAAAAGCCTTGCATTTTTTACACGCCACCAAATATTCATCTGTAGCCATATCAATAACTCCATAGCAATACACCCTGTTGTCATCAGGCCCATATTCATGTCTTGTAGTATGTGCCTTAACACAGAACGGCAACAATGGCGCATTGCGTAAATGCTTTCTATCTACAGTTTTTCCCACTATCCCGCCTCCTGTTCTTTCTGCCATTCTTCATATAACATCTGTGCGTATCGCCTATATAGCGGCGCTCTTTCTGGGTTGTTTGCTTGTTCAATCAACCACTCCACCGGGATAGCGTCAACGGCGGGCACGCCGTTCAGCAAATCTGTAATGATTGCCCGTTTCTCGTCAGCATCATCAACTTCGTACCCGTCCTCGTCACGCCATCCCATATTGGTCATCAGATAATCAATCGCCGCCGCCCTTGAAATCAGGTCATCCATCAATCTATACCTCCCCAACCTCGTCCCGGACACGTTCTGCAATCCTTCAAAAAATCAGTGCAACAGTCGTATGTGTGGTGGCAAACATAGCGAATAATCCATCTGTACCACCACATTCTGATTCTTTCAAACAGCGGTATCATCATTCTTCTTTTGATCAATCATCTCGCAACCTCCGCATCCACCTGGGTATGATTCGTGTCCTGCTTGCATACATAACAATACATGGTCTTGATATGCCCACTGTGCGACATACCGTCTGTCTTAGGAGCTGTAACAACGATCCCACATACGGGGCATCGAAAATACCGGAGTGTCCAGCATGACTTACGTAGCACCCTTATCACCATTCTCCATGCGGTATTTCAACCTCGCAATCTTGTTCGCTACAATGGACTGTACAGCAGCCTTATTGTGAAAAATCATCTCCAACTGTCGCATGGTCACGTACACGTCTGCCATCTCTGCGGTAATCAGACCCAGGGAGCGATCACGCATTTCAACGTTGTTGACGAACGCGCCGGATAATACCCCTTCAACCCAGCGGCAAAGTTCCTTTTGCAACTCGGACAGTTCTTCTGTCGCCTTGATCACCTGGTGGGTCTCGCCGTATCTGCTGATAGCCATTTTCAGCACTTCTTCCTCATACAAGTCCATTTTTCTTCCTGCCCCCTCCGCTTTTTACCGGCTTAGTTAGTGCTTCTTCCATTGTCATTCCTTTGTCCAGTCTTGCATAGATCGTATAGGGATTTATCCCATATTCCTCAGCCCAAGCAAGTACTCCCTGCCGCTTGCCGAAAGCCAAATGCACCTTGTTCTTGGCGCGCACTTTAAGCTGTAGCGCCTGTTCTAGCGGCATCCCCTCCTTTATTCGTTTGCGAAGGGTTTTCTCGGTGATATGATACTCTTTAGCCCACTGTGAGATCGTCTGTGACTTGCCGTTTAGCTCATACTCTTGCCCCCTGTGCTTGTATACAGCAGAGAAGGGGGAGATGCTTCGGCGCAACGCTTTGACTTCCTCACACTCTCCCCTACTGCACGTTACACGGTTGCAGGACAAGCACATGCCTATCAGTCGCGGATCATTATCTAGCCTTTGTTCATCGTAGATTTTGATATGACTTCCGCGCATATCCCCCACCTTTTTCTCGTAGCATGGTCGGCTTGCTGTTTCAGGCGTACACGTTGTGTCTGCTTCGCCGCGAAATCATCCAAGGTCGTATCTAACGCCTTTTTCGCATTGACCTTCTCGCGTTCCGCATCCTTCGCCTTGACGTATTCATCCCATTCAGAACAATGAGCATGACAATACTGTGTGCGCTTAAAGCAGCCAAGCCCCCCGTTATAGCATGGTACTTGTACTTTCGGCATATGCTCCCCCTAGAAATGTCTCTGCGCGTATTTCGCCAAAAGGAGACTTTCGGCAATTCCATCTGACGGTACTCTACTTCTTTCCGTCGCAAGCAGATTAACACTAGGGAACAATTTCCCGCATACTTCAATGCTTTTCTGCTTGCTGCTATCAAGTCCGAAGTCCTTCTTCCACACACGCGGAGAAACTAGCTGAAACGGTAATCCTAGTGCCGTCAACACACCCTCAATGAACCCGGCAGACTTTCCGAATGAGAACATGCTAGTCACACCCTGTCCGGGCATCGCATTAACCTTCTCCACACATGCGATCATCCCCATTCCGCATTCCGAATATTCGACCATTTTACGCACGAATTCCATATCATCCCATAGTTGGGCTTGAACGGTGTCATGAACGGTGTCGATGATTGCGAATCCACCTTTTCTTCCGGGGTCGATTCCGATGTAGATCATCATATCTCACCACTTTCTATGTCGTACATCGCCTTGAAAAACGGATAGAACTGCTGCGGAACTACTGCGTTCCCAAGGCATTTAATTCTGTCCACCCTATTGGGAATCCCATAAGCCACTCTATCCACGTTGGGTTCACATAGCCAATTCTCCCAAGCGGAGTGACTTCCAGAAGCTCTGGAAGAAGGTGTCTGTAATACCCCCCCCCTAAAAATCTGTTCAGTGCACCGCCTCTGTGATCTCTCTGCGTCGGCGTCGGAATCAATCGAGTAAACTCCTGTTCGTAACCCATCAACCATTCCAGCAGCGCGGGGTTCGTCTTGCCGCCGTTCCCCTGTGACATTTGCCGGCGTTCCTCCTCCGTTATCAATCCGGCATTTGCCATCGCTTTTAACGTCTTGAAGTTCCCCGTCCCTCCGCACAGCGCCGCTCCCGTTGACGGCGTAGGCCACAATAGCGACGCGGTATCTTTTGTGTGGGGCATCGACACCGCAAGCCGGAATAACAAACGGTTGGACTTCGTAACCAATGGCTTCCAAGTCAGATAGCACCGTGTCGAGTGCCAAATCGATGATTCCAGGCACATTCTCACCAAGCACCCAAGTGGGCCTGATTTCTGATATGACGCGGCACATTTCCGGCCAGAGGAAACGGTCATCTTCCTTGCCTTTTCGCTTCCCGGCAATGCTAAACGGTTGACAGGGGAATCCACCGGAAATAACGTCAACTGTTCGTAATCCTGTTCGTTCATTGAAACTGTCTCCTGTCAGTGTTCGTATATCGCGCCATCTCGGAACATCCGGCCAGTGCTTTTCCAGCACCTTTGTTGGATAGTCTGCCCATTCGCACTGTCCAACCGTCACGAATCCGGCAGCTTCGGCGGCAAGGTCAAGCCCACCTATCCCGCTGAACAATGATAAATGTGTAAGGGTTCTACTCATGGTGTTTGTCATCGTCCTCAATGTCCGCGCCTCCCAACGCACCGATCACCGTCATCACAGCAGCCAGCACACCCAGGATCACGAACAGCGCCACGATAAAAGCACCCACACCAGCAGCGGCACTGAGGCCGATAGCAACACCACGTTCAATGTAAGTCAAAAGTCACACCTCCTTCAAGTATTCAGGAACTTACTCAACTGACTTCCCTGATTCAACTTCTTGCGAATAGATTCTTCCGGCATAATTACTAGCTCGGTCATCCTCTGAATCCTGTCAATGATTCGCTCGTCGTAGGACAACGCACCCGGCGCATGGTTGGATGTGAAAATCGTCGGTCTACACTGTGTCATGCGGTAGTCCAGGATGGAGTATACAGTCTCATTGACCCATGCAGACTGTTTCTCCACGCCTATATCGTCCAGTATCAACACTTCGCTATTCCGACATATGTCAATAATGTCTGAGCTCGATGTGCTGCTTTCCCTGTCATACCCAGCCTTGATCTCCTGCAACAACGAGGTCATGTTGTACCAACGCACCCGATGTCCCTTGCGTGACAACTCATTGCCCAGGATTGTCGAGAGGAATGTCTTGCCAGTTCCGCGTTCCTTTGAATAGAAGTACAGCCCACCGCCTGAGTATTGCGCTACGATCATCGAATAGTTCTCAATGTACCTCTTGACCATATCGTAGGCTTTCTGCGCCTTGCCCTGGTTATTGTAGCTGTACAATCCCACCGAGAACTTGTCCAATGTCCTGTTTTGGAAGTATTCAGGGAAGGAATTGACGGGCTGTGAATCAGAAAACAGGACATCGGGATCGGCAACAAAGCAAGGACAACCGGACAACTCTGATTTCACCAACTGTATACCATGCGCCTCGTCCCATGCGCGGACTGAGTTGCCCGGTTGAAAATACCACGACCAGTAATCAACCGAAGTTTTCTCCCCTTGCGTTGATTTCGTCAATGATTCGCTGCTGTTCGGGAGTGATTTCGATTTCTTCAACACATCCTGTACACTCTGCATCTGTGTCCTCCGATTCATCCTCCCACCGGCGCTGATTCAGATAGGTACTTGGGTGGGGAATGTACTGCATGTCCTTCTTCTTCCACTCCACGCCAATGCGCCGGTTTATATCAGCAAGGATCATCTCAACCACATCGTCAGACGGCTTTAACGCTTTCCACGCCTTTTGTGCCTGGGGCTTTGCTACTTTCCTGGGATATGCTTTCCAGAAACGGGCGAACGATATATCTGAGTTTATATCAGAATTTATATCTGTATTTATATCTGGTATTGGTTTCCGATTTTCGGTAAATCCATTTCCGATTTCCTGTTCTTCCATTTCCGAAATTTCAGAAATGGATTTCCGATTTTTCAGAAATGCGTACCCAAAGTCGGTAACTGCATACCAAGCTGTTCTGTCATAGGTGCTCTTGTTGTAGTTTCCCTTGACTATCATGCCAGAATCAATCAGCTTTTTAATTGCTGTGTCAATCTGACTTTTTGACAGATACGGAAACAGTTCAAGTAGCGCCTTTACGCTGTTGTATGTCCAGAAGCGTCCGTCGAAAAAGTTCACGCTGTTCGCTTGGCTGTGTTGACACCAAAACACAATGTTCTGGAACAGTACAGCGGCAACGATGCCAACATGCTTTGCAACATCAACATCGAACATGTGATTCAATCATTATCACCGCTTTCTTGTGGTTCAAACATCTGTATCTGTGCCGTTTCCTGTTCGAGCCGTTCCTTCGCCATTGCGTAGTATGTCGGGTCGATCTCGAAACCAACGTACTATAACCCAGCCCTGTGAAATGCTATCAGGCTTGACGCACTGCCAACATGAGTATCAAGAATCTTCTCAGTTGGGGACTTAACGTAGTTAGCTACAAGGAACTCATACAACTCGACAGGCTTTTGCGTTGGGTGAATCTTCCCTCCCCTTGTATTACCCATTCGGAAGATAGCAGCAGGTTTGTCGAAACTTGTCCACGCAAGTTCAAACTGGCTAAAATTCTTCCAGGGTTGTTTCTTGTCCCACGCAATTACGCATCTAGTCGGAGGTAGATCGAAGTAGTTGCCACCCCATATGATCTGATTCTTGCTTACCCGCATCAGCTCAGTGAAATACTCAGGGCCGGGTGTAGCAATGTCCCATTCACAATTGGATTTGTTTAGAACCCTGCCGCCGAGTTTGCCACAGCCATGATTTAAGCGTTGCGTAGCACGTAATCTCACAGCCGTACCGTACTTGTTGCCCTTGTCCTTACTAGCGCCTGAGCCGTTGTTGAACTTCGGAGCGTTGATACCATATGGAGGGTCTACAATCGCCAGCTCAAAGAACTTGTCCGGGAACTGCTTCATCCCTTCCATACAGTCCATATTGTAGAATCCTGGCCCTAGCATCTACGCATCATCCTCGTCATCATCTTCGTACAGGATTTCCATTTCTTCATACGGGTCATTCAACTTCTCATACGGGCAGTGTTTCACGTTACACCAATTACAATCCTCTGCCAGCTTACAGTAGTGCATATTAGCCATGATAAAGAGTGCCTTTTGACCGGGAGGCATAACCCGAAACCTGCGTTAGAACGGAAGTTCCTCGTCGTGAACCTCGGTGAAACCGTTAGCGGGAGCAGCCGGAGTGTTGCGCTGAACAGTCCTGCGGCGGGGAGGATCAATGCCCTCGCGGGCGGTCTTGACGGAGATAGCGTAGAACGGTTTGACCGCTGCACGTACAGCACCGTCATCTCCGACAAATTCTTCCTCACCGAAGTTGAACGCAACCATCTTGTTCTTCAAAGTTTCCTCGTTGCACTGAGAGGCTTTGAAGCTGTACCCGGCATTGGATTCTTCTACGGCAGTGATCAAACCCTTGAAGAACGTGTTGGTCTTGCCGTCCTTCGTGAGGATGCTTGTGCGGAAGATACCGGAGTTGGGCCACTTAGCGGAAGGATTCTGCTTACGCAAGCCCTCGAACCTGGCCTTATACTTGCCGTCGAACTTGCTGCCCTCGGCAATGTCAAACGCAATCTCCAACATCTGAGCGCCGCTTACGGTGGTAATCAGGCGGGAGCCGACAATACGGCAACAGTGAGGGCCAACGGGCAGGGGAGTAGCGGTCTGACCGCTATAGGATTTCGCAGAATCGTAATCGTTCGGAAGATTCAATGTGTTTTCCCTCCTTAGTAGTCTTTGAGTACATCAAGCACAGCTTGCATGTCGTTAGGAATCTCTGCCGATTCAAACGCACCCATCGGGGTCTTGCAGGTGTTCCGGTTGGTCTGCGTCTCGAATACATACCCGTCGCTGGTACGTTTGCAGAGCAGTACAGTGGTGAAATACTTCTCCAAGCCGATCTTGTTCAGCTTTTTGCCATTGGTGAGAATCCGGGTGAAGCGCTCACCCGTGGTATCGTCAATCTCAGTCTGAACATGGGCCAGGATGATAACATTTAAGTCATCACGCA
>Ga0310690_10008250_pt1 | contig 13246 bp, 22 predicted proteins | sample AusTroGonzalo_MG_2_FD_207661 | JGI IMG/M metagenome (GOLD analysis project Ga0310690, IMG submission 207661) | Bovine rumen microbial communities from tropical cattle in Woodstock, Queensland, Australia - Gonzalo_04 (v2) (version 2) | ecosystem: Host-associated > Mammals > Digestive system >... | reverse complement strand
CCGGTATTGATGTCAGCACCCAAAGCCTTTAACAGATCTAACTGTGCTTTAGGCGGTATCTGTTCATACGGAACGCTGATAGACGTGTGCGGTGTCCGCGCTTTTTCAATATCCCACTGCGCTTTCATCTGTTCCATCTGCAACGCTTCCTGCTTCTGCTGTTCGGCGACCTGCTGCTGCTGTTGCTGCAATGCTTTCGCTTCTTCGCTGTCAGGATCAAGAATAAAGTTTTGCACGTTCCGGATTCCCATTTTTTCCAAAAGTTCGGAAATTACGTTGTACCACGACTTCGGCGTAATCAAACCAGCCTGCGCCAAAATCGGGTAAATCTGATTTATCATAACCATCAAATACTGGATCTGCGCTTCTTTTGTACCCGGCCCAAGTCCAACATTGATAATCAAATCGTAGTCAATGTTCAACTCGTCTTTTGTAATTACAATGTTTTCGTTAGTCAGCCGGATAATCTGCTCCTGATCCATGTACTTTTGGTCTAACAGGATAATGTATTTGAATATCGGAACAATGAAATTCTCGGCAAACATACGGCTCATTTGCTTCATGCGCTTTTCAGCCTGCCCCAAAATCGCCGTGATGCCGGTTGCCGTCTTATTAAGCGAATTACTGTCTAACCCCTGACTGTACCGTGTGCTGCCGGACTGCGCTTCAATTTCATTCTGCGCGTACTGGATAACATCCATAGAAATAGGACTGATAGGAAGCTGCCCGTTGGCAAAAACCTGCGTGGCAGGGTTCTCCGTCGTGTCACAAACGACAATTTCATCGTTGTTAATCAATGCGTCAATGTCTACATTGTTGTTGACAAACGTCTGCGGACTGTTATTTTTGGCAACATTGGTGATAACCTGACGGAAAATAGCCGTTTTTAAGTCCTGCTGCTGCTCTAAATCATCGGAAAAGCCCTCATTTTCGTTAAACGCGTTGATGGGATCTGCTTCTACCGCAAAATGAAAGAACGGAGCCATTTCCATATCGTTTTTCTGAATACGGATAGGCGTTTCACCGATAACGTGAACAATAATGTTCTCAAAACGTCCGTCATTGTTGTAGTCGACGTGTAAATAACACTCATAGAGTTCAAATTGTTTGGATGCCAGGTCGTCGTCGCTTAATTTTGCCCCGATGGTTTCCAGTTCGCTGTTGGATTCTACCTGCAACTCGTCCGGTTGTGTGTTCCCTCCGTCGTTTTCGTAGTCTTTCATCGCCTTATCGACGTTTTTATAGATACCTTCGGCTTCTTTCTGCTTCAGGTAGTCGCCGTTGACGATTTTCCGGTGTGCGATAAACTTTGCATCCTGCACACTTCTTCCGTCGGGGGTGTACCGTAACTCGTCCGGTGACATATATTGCACCACCGGGTAGTTTGCGGTCACTGTAATCTTGTCGAACGTAACAACAAAGATGTCCGGCGCTTCTTTTAACGGCTTAATATCAATGATTTCCGCGTTTCCGGCCTGTTCTTCCTGCATAAGCAAGGCTACAAAGTCCGTATTTTCCTCGGAAACCATCTGTTTATAGCGTTTTCGTTCTTCTTCGCGCCGCCACCACACTTTAGCCACGCACCAGTTATACCGCAACGCATCTTTCCACGCACTCTCAATGAACGTAGGGTACGCATTTTTGCGCTGCAACTGGTATTTTAAAAGCTGCTGCACCTTTTTTGCTTTCGGATCGTCGTCAATGTTTACCGCCCGAATATCCACCGGATCGTCCGTACCCAAAAACGGCTCTTCCAAAGACGGAAGCATCCATTTTATCGTAGTTTTTACGTCCCTGGAACAAAATTCCGACGTTTCTGACAGCCGCGGAAACTTGTGACGGTAATGTTCCTTTGTAGCAAGGTACATATCGCGCCGTTCCAACAGTTTCGGACGTATCGTTCCGTCAAAATAATTAGTTGCAACCTCTTTTCCCCGGTCAAACGCCCGCATAATCTTGTCTATTTCTTTTTGTTTGAGCGTATCGAGTGAAACCTCTTCCTCTTGTTCGTCAGGCGTGGCCTGCATAGTCAAAAAGTCAATCGGTTTCATGTTCTGCGGGTTAGGTTGCACCAACGGGGTAGCACCGATGTTCTGTCCGTCAGCAATATTCGCTTGTGTGTCGTTCAGCTTTGCACTAAAATCAAGGCCGTTGCCTTCTGCAATACTCATCTTCTATGCCACCACCATGTCAAAAATACTCTGCAACGACAACGTCGCCGTCGCCCACGCCGTAAATCTTGTCGCCGCTGCCGATCTGTACCGGGAAAATGCGGCTTTCTCCTGCCTTAATCGGGATGCCAGTAGACGAAGTAACGTCCGCACCACCTACATAACAGGCGTTTTCGTCGTCAACATTGACAATTTCCAGTGCAATACGACCGCCGTCCCTGTCCCTTTCCAACGTAGCAGGCAATGCTAACGGCTGCGCTGTTTCCGACAACGTAATCGTTCCAGTTCTAATCTGACTAAAACTGCGTAAAAACATGAAACAAAACCTCCTTTCTGCCTCTTTTTTGTGGTTTTTTCCATTTTGTTTATATAAAAATAGCGTTACAAACTACCAAATTTGCGAATTTTGCCTTGTTTTCGCAACTTTTCCAGTTTGGAACGCTTATTTAACCTTACCGGCTGCGCAAACGTCAGCGCCAACGCGTCGCCGTAGTTCGGTGAAGCAAGCCCCCGACGCTTCATATCGTCTTTACTCTCTAACTGCAACTTCCCTCGGCGGTTGATAGCCGCCTCCGGGCCGGTCAAATCTGTCAAAATTTCCTGTTTGTTCTCTAACGCACCGCCCTCTTGCAGCCATTTCTTCATCTCTGCCCACATTTCGGCGCGTTTGTTGGCGTAATACTCGTCTACCGGCTTGCTGGCAAACGATATTAGCTGCCAAACATCGGCTCTGCCCATGCTTTTTAATACGGAAAATATGCCGGTGCCGTATCCCTGGTCGATAAACCCCTTTGACATGTTGTATTCGTCCTGAAAATATGCTAATTTTTCCGCTACAACCGTGTCGTCGTCGTTATTTACCAGTTCCCACAACACTTTACTGTAATTTCCCTGCCGTAAATACACTACCAGCTTGTCGTCGCCCGTCCACGCGGGATCCACACCGATAATAACCGGCAAACCGTCACAATCTTCCTGTTTTAAGACTTTTCCGCGCTTGATGCCCTCTTCTGCCAACGTCCTGCTAATCAACTGGTTCGCCGAAGCATCTGGAAATTGCCCTAAAACATGGACTTTTACAAAATCACTCTCAATTCCCCACTCGTCAACCCACTCGTTTAGCTGTTGTTTGTTGGAAATCCGAACATTTCGCGAATCTATCTGCTTTTTACGCCAAAAATTGCGGAATTTATTAAAGCAATCAAAAAAGCGCCCCGAAGGACGCGTCGGGTTGCCGAAACAACACCATAAAATCTCTGTATTTGCATCTGTCGTAGCACCCTCTACTGTTTCCCATATAACATCTGCGATAGCCGATGCTTCGTCAAACACTATCAAAATCCGCTTGCCCTGATTATGCAACCCGGCAAAGGCTTCCGGGTTCTGCTCGCTCCACGGAATCGCATCTATCCTCCACGTTTTTTCGTGCTTATTGTCGCTACTGTATAAAGATGTTGCCGTGTAATCAAATAACGGATTCCCGATAAACAACCGGTGCCATTTTGCTAACTCCGCCCACGTTTTCGTCCGCAACTGCGTATCCGTATTTGCCGTAACAACACCTTTTGTGTCCTCGTACGTCGAAATCGCCCACAAAATCAACCAACTGACTAACGCAGACTTCCCGATACCGTTTCCGGACGCAACCGCCTCCCGGATAACCCGGTCTATCGTCTTTAACCCCTTGCCTACATCTTCCAGTAACTCCAACTGCCACTCCTGCGGCGACTGGTCCTCCAATTCTCCCGGTTCTCCCCACGGAAACGCCGCCCATACAAACCCCACCGGGTCGTGCGCATATTCCCCCAGGAACGCTGCCAGGTCGCCCTTATCTTTAGCGGAAAAATCCGATAATTTTTTCGCCATTTGACCACCTCTTACCCTACCCCTCTTTTATTGCTCCCCCACCGGGGTGACATCTATTATTTCCGGCGAACTCTTCTGCGGTATCTGCCGGCTTGTCGCCCTCTCACGCGCAGCCTTCAACATGTCCGCTACATTGACATTCAAACTTACCTCGGACTTGTCCTTGAATCCACCCTCGCAACGAATAATGTCCTCCGCTGCCTTTATCCTGTCACTTAAACTCGCTTCCAAACCAAACTGATCTTTGACCTTACCTTCCATTACTTCCGTTAAAAACGACTTCACCCTGTCTAAACTCGCGTAGCCCTTTTTAGCGTTCCTTTCTATTAACTCCTGCATGTACGCCACGTTCTCAGGCTTCCCCAATATCTCCTGACAACGTTTTGTCGCTACCGAATTGCTTACCCCCGGAAATACCGCCAGGTAACTCTTCGCGTACTTGTGACTTTTGTAATACTCCCTTACCACCGCTTCCTCTTTTGCCTTTTCTAACATAGCGTCCACTTCTAACGGCTTCTGCAAACCTCTTCCCCTGCTCATCCATCTCCCCACTTTCTAACTTCCGCCATATCTCGTTCAGTAAATATAAAAACATCTCCTCTACCTTCGGCGTCCGCTTTAATAACAAACTCGCATACTTGCTCTTGTGTATGTGCGGATTCTTCGGATCCTTCGGAAACATCCGGTTGTACTCCTCCGTCAACATGCTCAAACTTACACTGTACTCCGTGTACACCCTCCCGCTTTCCTCACTCACCTTCTGCTCCGTCTTTAATAACAATACCTGACCGTACTTCAAACGGATCGCCTTTATCATCTTTAACATCAACATGTTGAAATTCGCCAATTTACGCGCCCCCAAATTATTGAAAAGTATGCGTAATTGTTAGAGGGGGTATATAGTGACTACCGTACCCCTCACTTACGTTCGGGGTACTGGGTTATAGGTAGCAATTTTTAAAAAAATTGCATTGTATTATGTAACACCGCGCTTGCGCGACGCTTCCCCCACGGCTTACACCGCAAACCACGCATATTTAAGCCAAAAAGGTAATAAAAAAAGCCATTTTAAGCCATGTTGTAGTACTTTTTAACGACTGGTTCCGGCAAAACCGACGCCAAATCTTCCTCAAAAAGAAAGAAAAGATGACTGGAAAGGTATGTCCCACGAAAGAAATATATCGGATTCACATAGATTCTCCCATCTTCGCAGGCGAATATTCGCAGCTCGTACATTCTTTTCAGGAAATTGTAGGTCTGCCGTTCTTTTTTCCCCAGCCTTTCCGCCAGCTTCTTCACGGAAAGCGGTTTATTGTAGCCGTTTACCCGGTGAAAAAGCATGTTTGTGCCAGTTTCCATGAGCATAGCACAGTCGTAAATCGTGCCTTTCTCGCTCTGCGTCAGCGTTTTTGGTAACTCGCACCCAGGATACATGCGTATTGGCGATTTACACATCCAAAAGCGGTATCCTCGTTCCGCAGGAAAGCGGTCAAGCCAATATTCCTTACCGGCAGGAACATGTTCAGGCATCTGCTCTGCTGCATCGGCAATCCCGTACAACAGCGCATCATCATTTTTAATTATTTCCATTCCCCAAAAACCTCTATTTTACTGGATTTTTATATGATTTACGTCCGATAATCTACATTATGTTAAGAAAATGTTACACTTTTCAGACGTTTTCATTCTAAAGTGTAACATTATAATTATCTGTAAATTAGCAAATGTATCAAAAAATGACGGTAAAATTGCAGTAAAATTGCAGTTTCTCCGTTTTCAAATTTCCGATTCAAACCCTTGCCCCTACTGGCGCGGTAACACCATCTTGATTTCTCGGATGGACGTAGCGACTATCTACTCCTGCACGTTCGGCGTATTAAATTTATAAGGCACTCGTATCTCCCATCTTACCCCATTACCTGCAAACAGTCCGAAGCAAGTATAGCCGATACGTGCTATTACGCCTTGATAGGCGTCGTTTTACGTTATAACACGATACATTACTCATCCGCGATTTTAATCGCGATTACAGGGCTTTTTATGATGTTTTATGGTGCTTCGGTTTTAGATCCATTTTTGTACATGGTGAAATATACGCGGAAGCCAGTGTTAATGGGCATCCGCGCACGATTCACCACGTTTTGGGGAAAAGGGAAAGAAAGGAAATGTATTATGACGCGGAACAAAAAAATAGCACTCACGGAGAGTGCGTACCGCCCGATGAATACTGGTGCGGTCGCGTTTGTGAGTGCGTTCTTTATTCTGCTGTCGCGGACATTATAACATAGCCTTGTCAAGTTTGTCTGTTCCATTCATGAATGGGATAAAAATTTTTGTTAATTTTTTGGTTTTTTCTTTTGCTTTTATTTTTATGATTATGCGCAAACCCAGTATTCATGCGGCTTTGCGATACCTAAAAATTTTTTTAATTTTTTCTTGAAAAACACTTGACAATATCAAGATAGTGTGCTATTATAATCTTGACAAAGGCAAGAGATAATCAAGATAGAGTGAAAGCACGAAAGGAGCAAACGGAAAGTGACGATAGCAATCATCATCTCAATGAGCGCAGGCTTCGCGCTGGGAATGGTAACGTACCTGCTGATAGACGAGCAGGCAGAACGGAGAGCCGCAATAACGATGGCAAAGCGGTACGGCAAATAAGAAAGGAGCGAGCAAGATGGCAAAAGAGAGAAACTTCCTGGTACACGTTGAAGCAGACGGCAAGGAATACGCACTGTACGCGAGAACGTTCGAAGCGGCAGACAGAGCCTACGACCGCGTAATGCGGAAGCTGGAAGCACTGAAGCCGACCGAGTTACCGGCACTGCTGACAGTCAGCATGAGCAACGTGGGCGGCGCAAACTTCACTCACCACTACGCAGAAGCCTTCCACGGCAAATGGATGGTAAGCAAAAAGAACTGGACTTGGGATGAATGGTTAGACTGGTAAGCAGAAAGGAGCGCAACATGAGAGAAGAAACCTTTAAAGAACGGCAGGAGCGCGAGAACGCGGAACACTATGCAAAGTGGTTATCCTGCGGCTTTACCGGGGAAATGGAAGTCAACGAATACGGATGGTTCGACAAAGGCAATTACTTCGAAGGTACAAAGGTAACAGTATTCGAAAAAGGCTATCAGCACCGCGCTTACGTTGAATACTACCAGCTTCCAAACGGGAAATGGATTGGCGGTTCGGACTTGTGGTGCGCTACACACGGCTACGGCTCCGGCGCGTCTATCTGGAGCAAACAGTACGACACCAAAGAAGAAGCCGTCTGCGCGGAACTGAGCAGGATAGAAAAGGCACTGGAAGATAAAGACAAAAAGCCGTTTGTCCTGAAAGCCATCAGCAAGGTGCGCAGTAACTTCGAGCCGCAAAAAGTTATCGTTACCGACCTGGTTCCTGCCTGGGAACCGGGCGCAACATTCGAACAGACAACATTGTGGTAAGTGGTAAGTGGTAAGTAAGAAAGGAGTGCTAAACATGGGAACAAGGAAAGACGACGAGTACTTAATCACCATCCAGCAGGACGTAGTAATCACCGTTGAGGACTTGATGGACATTATGGACGCGGCAGGTTACGGCATCAACGGATGGGCAGACGCAATACTGCACGTCGGGGAATGGCTGGGCGACGATACCTGCGAACACCTTGCCAACGGCGGCAAAGTAAAAATCTGCCTGAGAGAGCCTATCGAGAAAGGCGGAAAGAGAAGCTACGAGATGGATAAAGAAATGCTTCTGAAAGGAATCAAGATGTACTTGGACGACGACGATAAACCGTATGAAATCTTATACAACAACGGAGTGCGGACGGAAATCGACACCGGCGACGTTGACGCAGTAGTCGCAGACATGATGGTACAATACGCACTCTTCGGAGAAATCGTGTTCGCGTGAGAGAAAGGAGAATCAGCATGGAAGATTACATCAGGGACTTAAAAGAAACTGAAGCAGAAGCAAAGGACGAAAACAAAGACGTGTTACTGGCACTGCTGAACGAACTGGAAGAAATTGAAAAGGAACTGCACATGGACGCGTATGACGCACGAGTGGCACAGCAGTTAAAAGTCTATCCGAGTGTGTTCACGAAAGAAACGGAATACCAAAAGGCAAAGCGCATTGTAGACCTGCTGGAAACTATGCAGGAACGCGCCGAACACTTTAAAGGAGCCGTTGATTACGTCCTTGAAAAAGCCTACCATCAGTCAATTATGGAAAACTTCAAAGAACTGGAAGCAAAGGAAAGGAAGTGCAAATAATGGACGAAATGGCAATCAAGAGAATGATGGACGCCCACGGATGGGAACGGCAGGAAGCATACAGAAAAGTCAGCACTTACATCGACTTTCTTATCAGAGACTTGGAATCGCTGAAAAAGAAAGCTGATTGGGCGAAAACCGCAGAACCGGACGAGCGCGTCAATATCTATGCGCACCAGTTGCCGGAAAACAACATGAAAATCATCAGAAACATACTGATAGACGCAGAAAAGCACAGCGAAGTGTTGAGCGTACTGAACGACATGCTCCCCGAACCTGACGCAGAGTAACAGCCCTCCGGGGCTGGTAATGCGGTTAGAAAGTGGTTACAAACCCACCGCAGGGAATTGATCGAAAGGAGCAATACTATTACAAAGCCGTTACCGGCAACAGTCTGAATATCCAGTATCGCGACATCGACGAGGACGACGACTACAAAGACGTATTCTCCCCGAACTTCCGCAACAAACTGAAACTCATCAAGCAGGTGGTGGACTCGTTCAACTACAACGACAGCAATGCAATGGTTGACTACTTTAACCGCGGATTTTACGAAGATTACTACCTGAAGAATGTAGCTTAACACAAATTGATCAAAACGAAAGGAGCAAAGAGCCGATGAAAGAGAATCAGGAAATCAAATTCAAATACCTTACCGAAGAAAACTTGCAGAAGATGGAAGAAGAACAAAGCTGGGCATTAAAAATCGTCGCGGCTATTGGCATATTGATGTTGATTAGTGTATAATGGTATCAAGAAAGGAAGGAGTGAAGCAAAACCACAACAAGGAGGCACAGAAAAATGGCGGGAAAGAAAAAGGAAGCGGAAAAGGAATACAACAAAGGATGGGGAGGCAAACGCGAAGGCAGCGGAAGAAAACTGACCGGGCCACCGAAGAAAAAAGTCACGTTCTACATAACAGACGAAGAAAAAAGAGCATTACAAAAACATCTCACCACGTTAAGGGACGGAAAAGAGGAATAAAAAACAAAGAACAGGCAGGAAAAATCCTGCCTGCTTTTTTTATTAAAAAAACGACCTCGCAAAATCGTCCGTATTGGCGTTTTGCGCGGCCTTTAATATAGTTTGTCGCGTTTTAAATTAAAATGCGTGTACGGACTTGTTTGGCGGCTTTATCGGCTTTTTTCTTGCAAAATAAATTTTAATATCTGCTATATGGTGAGATGATGCCTAAACCTGCCGCATAAAGACCTGCAAAACGGATAATGTCACGCACAACGGAGTAATAAATCCCGTGTGAGATTTTTAAGTTCGTGCAGGTGATGTTCCATTTCTCTCCGTACTCGCCCTGAAGATAACGGCGCGTATAAATCTCTTTAACCATTTTGCTTTTTAAATCTTCGTCGTCGCGTTCTCTTGTGTAAAAGTTTCTTGTAATCTCTTCCACGCGCAACCATTTTTCGGGATATTTGATGTATCGTTCATCTCGCCTTCCGTTAAGCACCGCACCAAACGGACAGTGGATAAACAAAACCGGCTCTACCTTGCGTATTGCTTCTAAAGCCGTTGGGTCGGAAATACGGCTGTGGCCTGTTGTGCCGCCGCCGGTATGCCCTCCGCCGTTTACGCTTTCAACCTTTTTAATCTCGACGCACTTTTTTATTGTCGAAGCATTCCGCAGAACAAACTCTATCAGTGAATCGTAATCATGTTGCATGGCGTTTCACCCATCGCATATATCGCCCCATTTAAAAATCTATATCTTCACCCAGGCCGTCAAAACTGGATACAGCTTTTTGCGCTGCCGCGACCGCGCTATCCATTGACATTGATTTTTCTTTTGCGGGTTCAATAAAGTCAAACCCCTCTACATGCAGTTTGTACGTTGTGCGGTTATTGCCGTCTTTATCCTGCCACTTTTCCTGACGTATAGCACCCCATACAAGGATTCTGTCGCCCTTTTTAAAACTGTTCCCGATTACTTCACCGCGCTTATCAAACGCAATGCAGTTTATAATATCGGAATCATACTTGCCTGTTTCTTTGTTTTTGTACTCCCGGTTGACTGCAACAGCAAAGTTTACTACCGCGCTTTTTGTCGCTGCCGAATAGCGCACGTCCGGATCAAGAATCAGTCTGCCTAAAAAAATACATTTGTTCATGTGTTATTTTCTCCCTTCGTCGTCATAAAAACTGTTTTTACCCTTTGCACATATTATACCAAGCAAAAGTCCTGCGACAAGACCGGCAAAGAAGGCCAATGTCAAAACTATAACATCTACTGTACTCACTCCCTATCGTCCTTTCCGCTTATCACCACACAAAGCAGCAGCACTCCGATAAACGCGCCCATAAAGAAGCATGCAATATGCGTAGCTGCGCCCAGGAAAAAATACTTTGCGGCTTCCAAATATCCCATCTCGCTACCACCCGCCTTTTAATTCCATCCCACGCTGACCGCACTCCGATGCAAGCTCCCAGTCTTTTACTGTCGGCTGTTTGCGTATCAACTGTTTCAGATCGTTTACGTTCCACTCCAGTTTTCCCTCAAAGGCTCGTTTAATTACTTCTTGCTCCAACATATCAGCATCAATGAGTCGCATTGTCGTCACCTTCAATCGTTTTTTATTTTTTTCAAAACGGAAAAGAATTGCAAAAAATCTTTGTTGGAAACTTTTTTAATTTCCGTAATGTCGAAAACTACATTGATAAAACCGTTTGTGGCTTCGCTTGCGATAAATCCCCACGGCTTTGTTTCGCTCTTATCAAAATGGATACCGTCATCAACGCTTGCTACGGCAACATAATCATCTTCCAACACTTCCGGCTGTGCCTGAACCATCTCCAACACAGTAAACATAACGCCACGTTGGAGCTTAACGTATGTGCCATCGGTTATGTTGTAATGCTCTGCCGCTGCTTCCTGCGTTTTCAAGTACTTCTTTAAATCCTCTTCCAGCTTGTCTGCATCTATTAACCTCATCTGTTTCCCCCGTTCCGAAACCTTACTATCGCACGATCTAATTTAAGCCCTGCATTAAAATTGATACCTTTGTCACCAAAACCATAGTATTCCTGCATCTGCTGGAGCATTACATACACATCAACAATTTCCTCATAAAAGTTTTCGGTAGGTTTAGGCTCCATAACACCTGCGTTCCGTAACATTTTCGTGGCTGCTTGCTGAAGCTCTGCCAGTTCCTCAATCAAGATCAGTAACTGCAACCTCGGAGTGCTGTAGTTCATTATCATCCCACACTTGTCAATGTTCTCTTGGTTCAGCATTTTTACTCTCCTTCCATAACGGACACCATCTTGGGTGTGTTCGTGGCACACGTTCCCATAGCTTACAACCCCATATACCATTTTCTTTTTCCATGCGTTGCTGAAAACAGTAATATAATGTTTTTGTCGATAATGGTATCTTGTCAAGTTTGGTACATTCACTACAACGTATCATTTTTAACCTCGCATTAATCTCGCAACCTACTCAAACCCATGCTTCTTTTTCATCTTCGCCAACATTTCCCTATTTTCTGCCATTGTTTCTTCGATATACGCAACTATCTGTTCTTCTGTTGGTGGCACTCTGCGATTCCATTTATCAACCGCTTCTTGCTCTGTTCTGTAATACCCGCTGCTTGCACCGCAACCGCCATAATGCTTGCTACAACACACATAAAAGTTTTGCGGGTCATCACAAACAACTTGCGCAGCATTAGCAGGGCAGAACGGGCAAGGCAATAATTTTGTTTCAGCCATTTTTATGTTTCTCCTTTAACCACTCTTTAATATCTTCATGCCCGGTACATCTTCCAAAAATACAATGCTTTTTATCTTCACGCACTCCATCTTTTCCACAGATATAGCAAGCCAATGTTAGCCAATGTAAAAACTCTGCCAATTCTTCCGTACTACAACTTCTGATATATTCTTCGTTGGTCTGCTCATTATCTCTAACGTATCCGCTACCACCGCACCACGGGCAAGGCGGAAACTCGGTCATTACAGTACCTCTTTGCGTATCGTTATAGCCTGTTCCATTACAATATTTACATTTCACTTTTATCACTCCTTTGCGTTATGTGGTTGTTTTAACCACTCCGACCAATCATCAGCATCTTCCATGTAATAATCAGCGTCAACATCTCCGTCATTTAATTCAGAATTGTGCAATGCCAATTTAACTCTTTCATTTATTTCGTTTGCAATCCACTCTGCCAACTGTTCCGTTGTGCAAGTCTGTATGTATTCCTGCTCTGTTTTTGGTGTTTTTGGACATTCACTTCTGCCGTAAAGGTCACATTCAACTCCGTTCCCATCGCAAAATTCACACTTTGACTTTTCGCCTTGTAACCAATTATCCCAACTCGGGACGCTTGGTATATCGGGCGGATTATCTTCGTGCTTTGCTTTTAGCCAATTCACCCACCCTTGCTCTATGCGTTCGTTTTTCTCATCGTTTCCGTGGGTTTTCCGTCTTAATACTTTCGCCTTTTCTTCGGTACTTAATCCACAGAACCATTCTTCGTTGGTCTGCTCTATCTCTCCTGTGCCGTTACACTTAAAGCACTTTGTAAGATATTTATTTGTTCTGTTCGTTTCTACTTCCTCATAGGTTATTGTTTGCTGATAGCACTTCCCCGTACCCTCGCAAAAAGGACATTTCATTTATTATTCACTCTCCCCATCCTTCCACGCTTCAATTACTTTGCAGTTATAATTTACATAATCTGATTCGTGCCGTGGCCTGTGTTGCACCATATCCTCATATCGTATACATCCATCACAGATGCAGTTTCCTTTTTCCCTGAATCTGTGTATACATGTGTCGCATGGCGGACAATCGCAACCGTTTTTATTTATATATCCTTTCATATTATTCACTCTCCTGCAATTCATTTTAAGTAAACTTTTTCTAAACTACAGCTTCTTGCCCAAATGATTTTATTTCTGTTTACTTCTTCGCTAAAAACAAAAAA
>Ga0310690_10008248_pt1 | contig 13248 bp, 7 predicted proteins | sample AusTroGonzalo_MG_2_FD_207661 | JGI IMG/M metagenome (GOLD analysis project Ga0310690, IMG submission 207661) | Bovine rumen microbial communities from tropical cattle in Woodstock, Queensland, Australia - Gonzalo_04 (v2) (version 2) | ecosystem: Host-associated > Mammals > Digestive system >... | reverse complement strand
GGTCGACGGCGTACAGCGTCTTGTCGGAAAGGTCCTTCGCATGCAAAAGGACAAGCGTCTTGACGTCGTCGTCTATCTTCTCCACGTCCGTTGCCACGGGACGCACGTCGTAGTCCTTGGCGAGTTCCGTGAAGGCCGCCCAGCCCTGTGGAGGACGCTGTCCCATCTGCATCATCATCGGGTTCATCTGCCCGCCTAGCACGCCCTCCAGAGATGTCATGACGCCGACCACCGGGCGCTCCGGCCAGGCGACACGCGTAACGAGACGCATCAAGTCGTACTCAAGCGTTGACTGGGTCTTCTGCGACAGCGCGCCCAACGTCTCCGTACGGTCGCCGCACGCCGCAACGACGCCGAAGTACACCGGCGAGCCGAACGGATTGACCGTCTGCGGCTCGACGCCATATCGCTGCGCCCACTCTTCCGCGTCTGAGTCGGGCTTCGGGTCGTACTCTTCCAAGACCACCCTTCCACCGCCTGCGCGCACGTATTCCCTCAAAAGGTTCGACACTTCCTGAGCGTAGGTCTTGACCTCAAGCGGCATCTCGGCGGAGCTCGAACTGAAGTAGTACTTGAGCGTCACGTCGTTGTCGAGCTTCGACAGGACGGACTTCGAGCCGTCCGAGAGCGTGTAGAGCTTCTCGGCCGTAAAGTCCCCGCGCAGCGAGAGCCTGGACAGGATCGCTACGGAGGCGACGGCTATGGCCGCGATCGCAACAAGCCCGACAAAACCCTTGGACGCACCTCGCCTGCCGTCGGTCACGGTCTTTGCCGCGGCAAGGAAGAACACCATCACTCCTGCGTAGTAACCAAGGTCCGCAAGGTCAACAACGCCACGCTGCAGCGACTCGAAATGAGTCAGCAGCGAGAGCGATGCTATTCCATCCACCAGTCCGACGGGGACGCCCCATCCGGCGAGCGCACCGGTCACCGGGCTGAAGCCGATGATCAGCAACGCCAGCACCATCACGAGCGCCGTGACGAACCCGACGACGCTGGAGCGCGACAGCGTGGACGCGAAAAGCCCTATCGCAGTCGCCGCGCCCGCCAGCAGCAACGAGCCCACATATCCGCAGAACACCACGCCCCAGTCCGGAGAACCTAGGTATCCGACAGTCAGCGGCACGGGGAAAGTCAAAGCCAGCGCCACGCCTATAAAGGCCCACGCTGCCAAGAACTTGCCAACAAGCGCGGTCCAAGCTGTCATCGGCAACGTCAGGAGCAACTCCGCCGTCCCATTGCGGCGCTCGTCGGCCCAAAGGCCCATCGACGCCGCCGGCACGAGCAGCAGATACACCCACGGGTGCCAGAAGAAGAACGGCCCCAGCTCCGCCTGCCCCCGCTCGTAGAACGGGAACACTACAAACGTCAGAAAGCCGACAAGCGCAAGAAACGCCGTCAGGAACACATACGCCACGGGCGAGTCGAAGTACGACTTGAACTCCCGTTTGAACACAGCCATTATGTTTTTCATCTAAATGCCTCAGCTTTTCATGGTCAGGTTGCGGAACACGACGTCGAGCTTGCCGCTCGGGTCCATCGCCTTGAGTTTGGCCGGTGTGCCGTCTGCCTTCACCTCGCCGTCAGCGATAACTATGGCACGCGTGCAAACCGCGTCCACCTCCTCCAGAATGTGCGTCGAAATGACTATCGCCTTCTCCGCGGCCATCGACTTGATCATCTCGCGCACGGCGAACTTCTGGTTGGGGTCAAGTCCGTCCGTAGGTTCGTCCATAATCAGGACCTTCGGATCGTGTATGATCGCCTGGGCGAAGCACGTACGCTGGCGGTAGCCCTTCGAAAGCGTCTCTATGGTCTTCTTGGCAACCGGCTCCAGGCGAGCCTGCGCGATGACACGCTCGACGGCCTCGCGCCGCCTCGCGCCTCTAAAGCCGCGTATCTCCGCAATGAAGCCAAGGTATTCCTCGACAACCATGGACCGATAGCTGGGGGCGGACTCGGGCAGATACCCAAGGCAGCTTTTCGCGGCCACAGGGTCAGACGTTATGTCATGCCCGCATATGGATGCGGTTCCCTCCGTCGGCGGGAGGAACCCCGTTATCATCCTCATCGTAGTGGACTTCCCCGCGCCGTTCGGGCCGAGGAACCCAAGCACCTCGCCCTTCGAGACGGAGAAGGATATGCCCTTCACCGCCTCGAAGTCGCCGAAACGCTTCCTAAGGTTCTTTACTTCTAGCATTTCACTCCTTGTTTGGAATTCAAGATATTATATCAAAACGCCTCCGCCGCGTCACTCACGCGCTGCTGGCGCTTCTCTTTGGCGGCCTTGCGCGCCTCCCTGCGCGCGGCCTCGGTCTCGTCCGCCGCAACCGTCAGCATCGCGTCGTCCCATCCCGACAGAACGGTCTCGTAGTCGCGCGAGGCCCCGGCGAGGCAGGCGGTCACGTAGCGCCCCGAGCCTATGTCGAACGCATAGAGGGGCCTCGTGTAGCTGCAAAGCCGCGCCCAGGTTCCGTAGCGCTTCTCAAGCGCCTCGACGAGGTAGTGGCGGCGCCACCTCGCGCCCGGCTCCACGGCCTCCTTTGCGCATGCGCAGACTTTCGCTATTTTGTGCGTCTTAGGCGTCACGTAGACGTAGTAGTCGTTGAAGCCGGCAAGCGCCTTCTTGGGGGTGAACGTCGCCCGCAGCATCGTAGGCTCGTCGGCGTCGGCGGAGAACTCCGCGCCTTCGAAGACCTCGCCGAACTTCAGCCCCATAAACGAATCGGCGTCGCCAGCAGGCTTCTCCGCGCACTGGGCGGACGAAGACGACGAAAGGCTGAACGACAGCGGACCGGCGCCAGCCGTGTAGCTCTGGGCGTACTCGCTGGTCGAGGACTCCAGCACATTGCCCTCCGTATCAAGCGTCGTCCTCGTCTCGCGGCGATGCTCGGTGACCATATTACCGTTCGTCGTCACGTTGCATTCCGTGAACGACCTTGTGACGCTTCCGTTGTCGTTCGTGACAATGGAAGCCTCGGACGTCTTTGACGTCTGATCCTTCTGGACCTCGGTGTTTCCGCCCGCGACAAAAGCGGCGAGAGCAATCGCCGCGCCGACCGAGCAGACCATCATCGTGTTTCTTCCGTTCATTGTTTACTTCCTTTCTTTTGCGGCCACGAGAACTATTCCCCGGCCTGACGCAGACAATGATACGCAATAATTGTTAAGGGAATGTTAACAAATCCAAGATATCCGCAAAAGGTCAGAAGAACTGCGGAACGGCGTCCGACAGAACCGAGAGGCAGCGTTTAAGGTTATCCAGGTACTGTTCTGGCATAGAGCCCGACCCGTACACGTCGCTTATGCACTTCCAAGAAGAGAACCGCACGCCCGCAGTCTCGCAGACATGCGCAATCGCCGCTCCCTCCATGTCGCGCAACCCCGCGCCTAGGCGCCGAACGAGAGCGACGTCGCGCTCGTCGTCGTTGAACCGATCGCCCGTGGCGAGGATCTTCGCAGGGAAGCGTCCCGACACAGCACAGGGGATGTATGGAGATTTGCGCTCGTTAAGCGTGCCTATCTCCGTGCCGTTGACCTGCGCGAGGTCGAAATCGTATTGCACGGCGTCCTTGACCTCGTAGATGTCGCCGACGCGCATCTCCGGCTCAAGACCTCCGGCCACGCCAACGTTTACCAGCTCGTCAGCGCCGGTCATCTGTATTGCAAGCTGTGCCGCGGCAGCGGCGTTCGACTTGCCGACTCCTGACACGACGAGGAACGCCTTGTCACCGGCGAACCTTCCTCTGACGATACGGCGTCCGTAGAGCCGCTCCTCCACAACGTCCACGAAGTGGCGTATGACACACTCCGCCTCGTTGTCCATCGCTATTACAAATACCTTCATGTTGTACTTTGCCCCATAATTCTGCGGCGGACGGCGCCGCCAATTGGTTGTCCCGTCTGGAATCGAACCAGAACTAAGAGAATCAAAATCTCCTGTGCAGCCTCTACACCACGGGACAATGCGTCTTTGCGCTCCAGGCCGCGAAGCCCATGCCACGCAAGGAGGCCGCGACCGCGCGTCCCTCGGCCTCCGAGGGGACGAGCCCGAAGACTGTCGATCCGCTGCCGCTCATCGCCGCGCCAACCACGCCGGCCGACGCCAAGGCGGACTTGGCCGCAGCGATTTCGGGATGCAGTTCCATCGCCGCTGGCTCAAGGTCGTTCACGAGCGAAGCAGCGATTTCGGCAACGTCTCCTGACTCCAATGCGCAACGTATATTATACAAAATTGACGGATCGTCTGTCACGCGCGATTTTGCCGCGCGGAAGACCTCCGCCGTCGAAGAGAACACCCCTGGGTTGACAAGAACCAGGTCAAGACGCCGCGCAAGCTCCGGCATCGGGGCGACTTTCTCTCCCCTCCCCTCCATCAGGACGGGCACGCCGGTCTGCGCGAAGACGAGCGCCGGCACATCCGACCCCACCTTCGCGCCGACCTCCGCAAGTTCGCGCATTGAGAGCCCCGCGCCCCACGCCGCATTGAGAGCGACGAGCGTCGCTGCGGCGTCGGCGCTACCGCCGCCGAGCCCTCCGCCAGCCGGAACGCGCTTCTCTACGTGTATGCGCGCGCCGAGCGGGAACACCCGGCCGGAGGCATCCCGTCTTTGCGCAATGACGTCACGCAGCGCATGCGCCGCCTTTTCGCAAAGGTCATCTGAATAGCCGGAGTCGCTTTCGACCACGCCGTCTTCCGCAGTCGCGACGTCGAGCGTGTCGGAGAGCGTCACCGGCACAACGACAGAACGAAGCGCGTGGTATCCGTCCACGCGCTTCCCGAAGACTTCAAGTGTGAAGTTGACTTTGGCGAACGCCTCAGTCCTCGTCGTCATCGTCGTCGTCTTCAAGTTCGATATCCATCCTGGAGGAATCGCCTATGCCCATCATCGCCAAAGTGGTGCCGACGGTGTAGAGACCCTTGATCTCTGCGGGCGTGAAGCGAATCAGGCTATACAGCTTTCCGCCTTCCTTCCATCCGATTCCGGCGATGGCCGCGTCGGCATCCGACGGCATCGTCTGGAGCATTCCCTTGACGGTCGAGCACTCCGCGTTGCCGCAGCAAGGAAGATTCACGACCTGCTCGGCCACGCCCTTGACAATGCCGTAGAACGAGAAGACTCCGACAGAGAAGCTCTTCTTTCCGGCCGCCTCCGGCATGGCCTTGGCGAAGCGCTGCGAAGCAGTCGCAGCCGTCGTGACCCCGTTTACGTAGAAGGCGGCGGACATTTCGGGTCCTGCGGCCTTGAACTGCTTCGCCCCGATGTCCGAAAGGTCGGACACAAGATCCTTCTGGGCGGCCTCGTCTGCGACGAGCTTCTCCAGCACGGCCTTGCCCTCGCCCTGCGCATAGCTGACGAGCGCCGGAATGTCGAGCGTGAACTTTGAAGCGACGCCGACAGTCTCTTTCTTGATGAAGCCTCCCGTCTTGATCCCGATCTTGTCGAGCAGGGCCTTCAGCTTCGCGTACTGCTCCAGGGAACTGCCAGTGCCGCAGTCAGCCGCGTATGCCAAAGCATATAGCGCACCCTTGCCGGCAAAGGCAAGCGCGTCGCCGGAGAGGGACTTGTCGCCGACCTTGGCGAGTTCGGTTCCGGGAACCGGCAGAACCGAAACCTCAATGTCGAGTCCGCCGTCCGTGACGCCAAGCGTCAGCGTCATCTCGCCCAGGGACTTAAGCAAATCGACGGCGCAGGCAATGTCCTTTCGTTCGAGGTCTTTGTCTTTCTTGGCGGCCTCCTTGGCGGCCTCTTCGACTGCACGGGCAAGCAGATCGACGCCCTTCTTCGTGAAGTTTACGCGAAGGACCCTGCCGGAGGCAAGCGCCGGCGCGGCTTCATACTTTTGGTCGACCGTCTTGATCACATCTTCTAGCTGAGCCTTGCCCTCGGCGTCGATGTAGAGCGAGAGTTGGCTCTTGCCACAGCAGTTGGTCACTTCCGAAGGCGCGTTGGCGAGCCCGACCACGGCCATGGCGCCGAGGGAAGCGTTGCCTGCGTATTCACCAAGTTTAGTGGCGGCGGAGACAAGCCCGTTCTGGTCTGCGAGCTGGAGCTCAAGGACCTTCTCGGGTGCGGCGGTCACGCCAAGGGCGATGCCTATGGCGAGCGCGGACAGTAGTGTTTTCTTCATTTTGTTTCCTTTCGTGTTTTTGTGTTTTTCCTTTGTCCCCCAAATCACTTTCCCCGAAGGTCCCTCACGGCGTCGGCGACATTGCCGAAGAGCGTGGAGAGCTTCCGCGTCGGTATCGTGGAGAATGCAAGCCGGATCAGCCCCGACAGGACAATCGTCCCGGTCGAGTACCTGTCGATGAGATGGCGGCGCACAGTCTCGGCGTCGACGCCCTTGGGCCTGACGCACATGAAGTACCCCGAATTGAACGGCATGACTTCGAAGCACTCGGCGTACTCAGGATGCATCTTGAGTATCGTCCTTATCTCGTGGTAGCGCTTCTTGAGGACGGCGTACTTGTCGCGTTTCTGCCGCGCGTAGCCAGGGTCTGCGAATGCCGCAAGGGCGAGATGCTGTCCTATGGAGCTTATGTTGGACACGCCGCTCCTCACGTTCCCCGCCGCCTTCGCCTCCAGCGCCTTGAGCTGCTCGTCTGTCGCGCCCTTGAACGCGAAGGTCATGAACCCGACGCGCAACCCCCAGACGTAGTCCTCTTTCGTTGTGCCGTCCAACTTGACGGCGAGGACGTTCTCGGAAAGGTCGCAGAACTCGGCGAAGAGCGATTCGCCGTGAACGCCCTGCTCATAGACAAGCCCGAAATACGCGTCATCCAGGACGACGACGATCTTGCACCCCGTCGCCGCGACTTCCGAGACCGCGGCCACTATGTCCGCCGCGTCCTCGTTCGTCGCCGTGTATCCAGTCGGGTTGTTCGGGAAATTGAGGATAAGAATCTTCTTGCCGTCTCCGGCCATCAGCGCAGACTTCATGGCCGCCACGTCAAAGCGCCCGCCCCTAAAGGTGTTGAAGAGCGACAGCCTCGCGCCGACGGCCTCGCCGAAAACGAGCGCGTAGTTGTCCCAGAAAAGGTCGGGGACCACGACTTCGTCGCCCGGTCCCGCAAACAGCTCCGCCGCGATCCTAAGGCCGTGCGTAAGCGCATTCGTTACCACCGGATTCGAAAAGCGTTTGCCTTCCAGCGATCTGTTCTTTGCGAACTCCATCTTTCGCCACGTCTCGCGCAGCTTCGGCAGCCCGAAGCTTCCGGCATAGAGAAACGCGCGCTTGTCCAACTTGACGCCGTCGGCAAAGCAGTCCATCACAAGCGGAGAGCCGTCTTCCTCGAACGCCATGCCTATCGTCGCATTTATGTCGCAGGACTTAGCCTCGGCGCCCTGGCCGAGTATTCCGCCGTACGGAAAGTACATCCGCCTGCCCGCCGGCGACAAGAAGTCCGCCGCAGGGCCGAGCGTTTCGTTTAGCTTGGTTGCCAATTCGTTCATTACGGGGGTATATTATACCACATCTCGGCCGTCCCCACACGATGAACAGAAGGAAATTTTGCTTTATTCGCCCCCGATCGCCTTGGCCTTCGGCCAGCCGTCTTCATCCCACGTCAGTTCCAAGACGAAAAGCGGCCTGGCCTGCGGCTTATCGCCTGCGACATGGCAATGGTACGGCATGTAGTCTCTCCCGCCGATGGTGGCGATTTCGCCGTTGTGCCCGGGGCCGAAGAACCTGTCGCCTTCCTTTGATTCAATGACCAGCGTTCCAAAGCCATCTGTCATCCTACGGCCCTCGCGGTCCAGGAAAGGTCCGTCCAGCGTCTTTGCCCGGCCGACGGCAATGGAATAGGTGTGGTTCCAGTAGCATCCATGGCTTGCGAAAAGATACCACCATCCGCCGCGTCTGTGGAGGTAGCAGCCCTCGAATACGCCCTTGCGCGTCGGATGCGTCTTCTCGTTGCCCCAGATGCCTGCGACATGTTCGTATTTCGCGTCCTGCGCGAGCGACCTGCCATCTGGGGCGAGCTTCACGCGATGCATCTTCCCCGTTGAGCCGAAGAAAAGCCAGAGCGTGCCGTCTCTGTCGTCACGCACGACTTCCGGATCAATGGTATCGCGGATGCCCGTGTCGCGGCTGCGCGTGATGATGCGTCCGTCCGCAAACGGCCCTTCAGGGGATTTAGAGGAATAGACTGCTATCGCGCTGTTCGTGTCGCAGTTGACGAGCGAAACGTACATCAGGTATTCGTCGCCAAGTTTGAAGGCGTCGGGTGCCCAGATGTTCCTCCACTCCTTCCGGATGCGCCTTTCCTCTTCTCGCGTGAAGATGCGCTTACCGGTGTCCGTCCAATGGAAGAAGTCACTGCTTTTCAGTATCTTCAGCGCCGTCGAAGTCGCCCGCCATGTGCCGTCCGGCGCCCGCCATGTCGTCGGATCGGGGAAGTTGGCGGCAAATACCGGATTCGTGCAGCTCACCGTCGCCGGCGCAGGACGAGGCTCGCGTTCCCGAATACACGCAAGCATCGGCATTATCTCCGTCTTGAATGTGTCGTCTAGGTCAAAATAGCAGACGCCCGCCATGCCGCGTTCCAGCGCAAGCGCAGTCTGGCGCCGCACTTCTTCTGGCCCCAACTTTATTCCCGACGCCGTCACGCCTATTCCGGAAATCGTCTTCGCGGCGCGGTACGCGCTCACCGACTGTTCGTCGAGGTATCTGGTGTATTTTTCCTCGCTCGCAGTGTAGTTCATCGGAAGCACATAGTCCACAAGCCCGTAGTCGAGCCAGTCGTTCCAGTCTTGTCCGACGTCGTCGCGGCAGTCCGGATACGACGGGAACACAGCCGCTGACAGCAGTATCCCCGGTCTTGCCTTCCTAACCCGTCTGCCCACGTCGCGCACAAACGCGGTTATCAGCTCCGGCTGGCGCTCCGCGTCGCTCTTCGAGCTCCAGCGAACGTAGTCAAGGTGTATCCCGTCGACTTCATAGTCTCGGGCTATGCGCTCGGCAGCCTCGGCCACAGCGTCACGACGGCTCTGCAGAGTCGGCTCGCGCTCCGCACCCATAAAGCAGCATATCCACACATGGACGCGAACACCATGAGCCTTGCCCGCCGCCGTGCACGCCTTGACCATGTCGCCGGCGAATCGGCCTTTGTGGATCCTGCAGTCCATGAACACGTCCGTAACACCGGCCTCGGCAAGCTCGGACATCGTCTTCTCCCAGTCGCCGCCGTGAAGTCCACGTCCCGTATGGTCCCAGACACCGACAATCTGCGGCAGCTCGTCGCGGAACGGCGTGTACGAGAAGTCGGCTACGACCGCCTCGGCCGTGTCGAAGTCAGGCATGCCAGTCCACTCTTTCGGGAACCACACGCCTATCCATAGTTCGGCAGGAAGCGTTGGAACATGCTCGCGGTTCGTGCGGATCTTCTCTCCGTCGAGGAAGAAGTCCACGCGCTGCGGATGCCAGTCTATGCCGAACTCGTGGAACTTGCCGTCGTCAACACGTTTCGGCAGCTTCGTATAACCCGTGGCATGCTCGCCCTCGTCCTCGCCGACCCAAGTGTTGCAGAGCGCGTAGCCGAAGCCTATGTCCTTGCACGGCGCAGCTGGCCGACCCGGCATCTCGATGTCTATCTCGTGGTTGAGCACATGGCGGCCGGATTCGACGTATCGGAACGGCCAGATAGCCGTGCAGCACCCTTTGACGTCCGCGACCTTCATCTTAACGCGGTAGCTGCCATAGTGCATGCGTCTCTTCGAGATGATGGCGGCTCCCGTCCTGACGCCGGACTCCAGTTTGACGCCATGCCGCCCGACGCCCTTCACGGTCCCCGTGTACAGATTGCCGTGCGCCTCAAGTCGGCATACGCCGCTCTCAAAATGCACGTTCTCAGGCACCACGCCGCCGTTGTACGGCTGGCCGTCCGCCCCTTTGCCGCCCCAGTTGCGACGGACCGGTTTCCAATCCGAAGACGACATCTCCGCAAAAGCGCACTCCGCCATTGCAAGCACCGCAACCAGCGACACGAACAACCTGAACACGACAACGCCCATTGTCACATCCCTAGCGGACATACACCGACATGCCGCTGACCTTGGCGCCGTACAACTTCTTGACCGCGCCGTCCGTTACGATCCTGAACCTCTGCGAGAAAGCGGAGCGCCATTTCGCCTCGCCCTCAGGTCCGACGATCTCGGGCGCGGTTGCGAGAAGGTCCCATTCCATCGTATCCGCAAGTCCGTCCACGAAGAAGCGCGAACCAGTCGATTCCAGCGTCAGCGTGCCGGAAAGCGCCGGCGCGAAGCGGCAGCGTACCGTCGCCCCGCCGCGCACCGTCATGTCTCGCAGCGCCGGGGCCACGTCGAACCGCACGACGCCCACGTTGACAGTGACTCCGTCTATCGTCGGGGACGCGCCAGCGAACTGCACAGAACCGGCGTTGACCGTCAAGTTGCTGACCTGCGACGGATAAGCCGAAGGCTCGTTGAACACCAGCGTTCCCGAACCGGCCTTGACGACGTTCGCGGCGGATGCGTCGAGAGGATCGACGAACGTGATCGTGTGGGCCTCATCGTCCTCCGGACTCTGGGTGTTCACCGTCACCGTGCCGACCATGATCGACGTGCGGTCGGCCGGCGTAATCGTCGCGGCGACCGTGTCGTATGCATTATCCCTCGGGCCATACGTCCAGTCCTTCGTCGCGCCGAGCGTCGTGCCGTCGGTCATGCGGAAGCGCGTCGGGTAGTTCGGGTTCTGCTGGACGACGCCGCTTTCCTCCCTGTACGTCGCCGTATACCAGTTGCCGTTCATGTAGAGCTTGAGAGTGCCGCCGAAGTTAATGTAGTGTTTCGTGACGTCTGCATGACGTCCGGCCCGGGCGCTGTCGGCGTAGATTGCCCCCTTGCCGACATAGTATTGCTCATTTCGCGTCGCGACCAGTCGGCCTGAGTCCAAGTCGCCCTTCACGACAAGCGTACCGTCGATGACGTTCTCAAGCGCGCCGTGGAAGAAACAGCAGTCTCCGTCCTTGACCGTCATGACGCCCCCTTCTTCAACCACAATGCGCCCGATGTACTTGGTCTCCTCGGAGAACGAACGGTAGTACTGGTATCTGGAGGTGAAGTCGCATCCCGACAGCACTCTCAGGCACGAAGGCGCCCCCGCGGACGTCGACAAGAACGATAGAATGCCCACCGAGCAAGTCCCACCTACATGGACCTCACCCCTTATCAACAGGTATTCCCAGTTCTTTGACTGCATAAGCCCCCCTAAAAGCTTGATGGCGCCACCGCCGTCGGAGAGTACGCAGGCGCTGTTGCCATCGGTGAAATTGATTGGCAGCTCAATCGTCTGGTCGAACCCGGAATGCGACACTATGGCCGCTTTGTCGACCGTCGCGTCGCTGCGGCTGTCGCACTCTGCCTTGAGCGTAACCGAATCCACGGAGCCCGTGATCGTGAACGGACCAGCCGACGCACGAAACACAAGCCCGGACACGGTGCTCACCGAATCGTTGTACGGCGCAGGACGGTCCAGTCCTCCGAATGCGACAAGGTCGTCCGCCGTCGGCACGTTGCCGCCGTTCCAGTTCGCAGTGTCGCTCCAGTTGTCGCTAGTTGCGCTGTCGCCGATCCACTCCACGCCCACAGGATCGGACTCCTTGTAGAGAATGGGCATGCCGCCGACGACCTTGACGGACCAGCCTGTCGCCTCGCCGACGATGGAGACGTGGTTCGTAAAGTCGTCATCGAACGCAATGCCCCTCACGATCGGATGCAGCCCAGCTTCGTAGTCCGGCGGAACAGTTATCTCCATCGACCAGTCGCCGTCGCCGAAAGTCGCGCCGGTTAAGAACGCTGTTCCGGCGGTAAACGCAAGGTGTGCATTGCCGGAAACGGAAAGCGACGTCGCCGAGAGGCTGCCTGTGACGACGAGCGAGGCGTTGCCGGAAACGGAAAGCGCCGCCGCCGAGACGTTGCCTGTGACGACAAGCGAAGCATCGTCGGCAAGCGAAAGGTCCGCGCACGTGAAGCCGCACCCGGTTTCGCTGTTCGTGTTTCTGACCACCGCCGACGCATTGCCGGAAAGCGCCGCGTCGCCGGACATTATCACATAGCGTCCGACGTCAAGCGACGAATGCCCGTCCATCGCAAGTGACTTCGCGACCCGATGAGATTCTCCCAAGTGCCCGATGTAGGATGTCGTCTTCATCTTTGCGCTGTCGTTCAGGACTATGTCGCCCACCGCGTACACGCTGTTGTCGCTTAGGAACTCAATCGTCGCACTGTCCTTTCCGACAAGATCGAGATCCGGACGCTCATGTGTCCTGGCCAGCAAACACGTGCCATTGCCCTTGACTGTCAGAACGCCCTCGCATTCACTAATCTTGCCGATCGTGACAGTGCGGGCGGTCTCGCCGTCCTCGTAGTCTGTCGTGTCGACCACGGCCTCGCCGTCGATGGTCGTCGTTACGGACGCGTCTTGCAGGTTGACATCGGCACCCCATGCGCCAAACGTCGAACCATTGCCGATACTCAACGATATGCTCTTTCCTCCGCTGAACTGTCTCAAGTACACATCGGGACCGTTCAGCCTGACCGTGAGATTGGATGCGTTGGATAGATAGAAGCGGTAGAAATGGAATATCCCTGTGCCGGAGAGCGTCTTCACGGCGTTGGTGTAGGGAAGTTCAAGGCGATAATCGGAACTGGCCACGCCGCGGAACATTCCGCCGTTCATCACCCATTCGTCATTCACTCCTTCTTCAGGCGAAAAAGGCAGATATAGCTTTCTGAGGTTGATCACCGAATCGCCGGACACGGTCAGCGCACCGCCTGGTTTAACCGTCAAGTCTCGTTCAAGATCCACTCGCGCATTGTCGTATATGTTCAGAGCCGAGCCAGGATAGACATTCAAGTACTTGGCCGTCAAGTCAGCATTGCCCTCAAACGACACATCTGCGGTGCCTCCTTCGGAAGTGCCGATGTAGAAGTCATAAGCCGGCCCGATGTAAAGGCGTTTCTTGAACGTGCTGCCGCCGAGGACTGTCTGCCCATGGGCGGACACGTTCGTCACGATGACGTCAAACGTCAGGTGACTTGTGCCTACATTGGCAATAATCGAACTCTGTCGATACGTCTCGATAAGCCCCGACCCCGTAAACGTCACGTCTGCCGTTCTGCTGCTGGAAATGTCAAAGGCATACACCTTGACCACGTCGTCAACCGTCACCGTAAGCGGCGTGTCGTACGGACTTCCGAAACGAGCATACGTATTTTCATTAGGCAA
>Ga0310690_10008247_pt1 | contig 13249 bp, 11 predicted proteins | sample AusTroGonzalo_MG_2_FD_207661 | JGI IMG/M metagenome (GOLD analysis project Ga0310690, IMG submission 207661) | Bovine rumen microbial communities from tropical cattle in Woodstock, Queensland, Australia - Gonzalo_04 (v2) (version 2) | ecosystem: Host-associated > Mammals > Digestive system >... | reverse complement strand
TAGCCAAAAACATCCCGTCGAAGTTCTTCAACTGGACCACCCGCCGGAAATCGGGCATCCAGCTCCACGACTTCAACTGCGGACTCAAAGCATACAAAAAGGACGTGGTGAAGTCCATCGAGGTCTATAGCGAGATGCACCGCTACATCCCGGTCCTCGCCAAGTGGGCGGGTTTCAACAAGATCGGGGAGAAGGTGGTCATCCACCAGAAACGCAAACACGGGGTTTCCAAGTTCGGCTGGGATCGCTTCATCAACGGCTACCTCGACCTGCTGACCGTCAATTTCATGTCGAAATTCGGCAAGAAACCGATGCACTTCTTCGGCAGCCTAGGCAGCCTCTCATTCCTCATCGGTATTATCATCACCATCGTGCTGATCGCGCAGAAGCTGTACCGGCTGCACCATGCCGTGCCCGGTTTCCGTCAGGTCACCGAGCAACCGCTCTTCTACCTCGCGCTCCTCGCCATGGTCTTCGGCCTCATGCTGTTCCTCTCGGGCTACCTCGCGGAACTCATCGTACGCAACGGTGCCGACCGCAACAAATATCTGATATCGGATAGAATCGAATAACCCTTTGTAGAGACGTGCCATGGCGCGTCTCTACGATAGACGCAATGCATTGCGTCTCTACAATCGACACAAATCCGACCACATAAACATTGATTATGAACACACTCAATATCAGAACATTGGCGACTGCTATCCTTTGTAGCGTCGCCATTTTTGCAAAAGCCCAGCCGCCCGTCAAGGATTGCGGTCCCGTGACCGACATCGACGGGAACGTGTATCAGACCGTGATGATGGGCGACGAATGCTGGCTACGGGAGAACCTGCGGGTAATGCACTATGCTGACGGAAAGGCCATTAGCCCTACACCCGCTGTACCGAACGCAGACTCATCACTGATAGCCACCTACGGACGACTCTACACATGGTTTTCCGTTCTTAACGGAGCAGAACCAACGGAGGAAACCGACGGCCGTGTGCAAGGCCCTTGCCCCGACGGATGGCATGTGCCCTCGAACTTCGAGTGGATGGGAATTGAAGACTACGTGGGCTACAAGGACTACTACCGCTGCGGCACGGACGTGAACAATGTGGCCAAGGCGATGTCATCCACCGACGGCTGGCAGTTCGACTTCCTGACACAAGGAGCCGGCTGCTGCGTTATCGAAAACGTCGCAACAAACAATAGCACAGGATTTTCCGTACTTCCAGCGGGCAGTGTATGGAATGGACAAGCGGAAGGCTTCGGCACCAACACAGGCTTTTGGACCTGCTCCGACGGCAGTCCCGACACCTCCCCAATCCACCGTTTTTACTACACCAACGCAACGGTGGAAATCAACTGCACCCCAAAGGAAGCGTTTTACTCGGTCAGGTGCGTCAAGAACAAAAATTAATGTTCCCTGTCAACAATGGAGCATGACTGAAAACCGATGAGCTGATCGTAGGAGGAACCCTCCTCCTGGTAATACACGTAAATATTGTATATATTACTAGTTTCGTAATGAGATCCCTCTACATACGTGGCATCAATCGTGCTGCTGCCGTACGGGAGATAGACATATTGGTAATTATACGCGCCCTGCTTTAGCAAAAGTTCCGTTTCCCAGAAGTCAAACTCCTTGTTATAATGCAACTTAGCATCTTCTTGAAGTTGCCAGTCAGTCAGTTCTCCAAACACATAGACATTACCTTCATTATACGGGGTATTGCTCTTCAAGGTAAAATGGGTAAACACGTAATCCTCTGAATATTCGTTGATTAAGTCTCGATTACGATAGTAGCAGTGGCCGTTCATGTTGCCCCGGCTCTCGTATGCTGAGAACGGGCGTGCATCATCCTGCAACACGTATGCATGATTGTGTCGATTGACGAAAGAGATACCCACAATGCGGTCGGCGTTGGAACGCAGCGTGGTGATGTCGAACGTGCGGAACTCGGAACTGCCTGGAAATGAGTTGGAACCGTCCATGTAGTTGAAATTCAGCTCGGAACCGACACCTGAATGGTAAATCAGCCCCATCTTAGCATTATCCCAACGACCGTTCTGCTGGATGGTGGCGCGAACCGACATCTGCGGGTTGCGAATCCGGTAAGCGCCCGTAAAGACCGTAAAGTCAATATCTTGATGGGTGAATTTATTATTCACGTCGAAAGCGGGATGCACATCGCAAACAATCTTGGCAGGCACCGGCTCGACAACCATGAAACGACGGGTCAAAATCGGATTGTCCGGGGTGTCATCATAAACATATAGGATATAATTTCCTGATTTAGTGAATGATATATTCTCACTCGGAAAGACAGCCTCATAGTGCATATAGGGCTCTATTGTGTTGAACGAATGCTCATACTTCGTAATGTCCTCCTCCATGAACCCCTCAATATACTCAATCGGATTGAGCTGCGAAAGCTGCCAGTCGTGAGTACAGTGGATGAAAGTATATTTCAAATGCCGAACCTCGACATTCAGGTCATCGAAGGAAATCCGGAACAATGTTTCGCCCAAAACCCCGACCGGATCGGCAAGCTGGTCGTCGCCTGCGGTAAGCTTTATACTGGCGATGCCATCTGTATAAATCTTATTATCTAACTGAATATCATACTGTTGTGCATTTATCAAACCCACAACAGCAAATAAGAAAAGAGCTGCAAAAACAAAATTTTTCTTCATAACACATCATTCTATTATACAAGTGCAAAGATACTTTTTTTGAGAAAAGTTTGCGCATCGTAAAAAATTTTCCATAGAAGACACTTGGTATTCAAAAAAATTATATTTTTGCAGCTCAATTAAAAACAATCAAGGCATTATAAGTTAAACCTAAAAAGGAACCGGCTATCGAAAAGACATCTACTTTCTGAATTTAGTACAAACCTTTAAGAAAGGAGCATATCATGAATTGGAATGCCTTGTCCGATAACGAGTTGATAGCACGTTATCAAGTTGGTGAAGAAATGGCTTTAAAAACCATCATCCTCCGTTACCAACGGCGGCTGTTCTCCTATCTCATTGTGTCCGTCCGGAACAAGGAGCTGGCCGAGGACATTTTTCAAGACACCTTTATCAAAGTCATCAATACCATACGATCCGGAAATTATCACGAAGAGGGAAAGTTCTTCCAGTGGATCATGCGGATTGCCAACAATCTGAAGATCGACTATTACCGTCGGCTACAGCACATGCCCACAGTGGATGGCGGGGAGGATTTCGACATCTTCACCATCATCGGGTCGAGGGATGAGTCAGTGGAAGAGAAGATGATCCGCGAGCAAACCTACGCCGACCTCAACCACTATGTGGAGTACCTGCCCGAGGAGCAGAAGGAGGTGCTGAAGCTGCGGATTTACAACGACTACAGCTTCAAGGAGATTGCTGAGATGACCAACGTCAGCATCAACACAGCCCTTGGACGTATGCGCTACGCCCTCATCAACCTGCGCAAAATCATGGCCAAAAACCAGGTCGTTCTGTAGTACCTTCCGATTCGGTTTTTGCAACCGAACCCCAAAAATCTGCGAAATCTGAACTCAAAAATTAACTAATCGACCTCGATTAGTTAACGGCTTTTGTGCAATTCGCTGAAATTCAGCGAGAAAAAAATTTTTCAAAACTCTTGACAAACGCTTTCCGATGTATTATCTTTGCCATGTTCAAAAAAGGGTTGGCGACCCTTGCTGATCAAAGCTGTGAAAACAGTTATTGTTAAACCAAAATAGAAGACTCGCCGCAACGACAAAACAAAACCTTAATCCACCTATGTGAGAACAAAGTCGATTAACGTAAGCAGGCAACTGCGCCCCCGCGAAAAGGAGGCAACCTAACAAAAAAACAAACAAATCAAACAAAATTACAAACTTAAAAAACAAAAGAACTATGAAAAAATTATTATTATTCATCGGATTAACTATCTTTACTTTCAGTGCTTTCGCGGAGAAAGTACCCGCGGTTGTTGTGAATAAGTACAATGGCGGCTGGACAGCAATTCTCAACTTGTACAACTACGTCACCTACACGCCAGCTGAGCTCAGCGCCACCGGCATCGGTCAGTTGGACTGCTCCGGCGGCGGCTTCACCGCCTGTAGGGTCCCGAACTGTACTCACTTGACGGTCAATGATGGCGGTGCGGCGACCACCATTTCGGAATCCAGCAAAGTGAATGCCCTGCAAACGGCCATCAACAACGTCATTATCCAGTATGAGGCAGCTCAGGAGCATAGTATGGATGCCTCTGTCAAGCCTAACGCAAGCAAAGGAAGCTCAATTCCAAGCGTTTACACAAAAACCATTGCATTTGCTAACAACGCCGGAGGTTCAAAGACGAACCAGACGGAGACCTACGTGGTGCGCGGGGTGGTGACAGCCAGCGATGCTAACTCCTCCACGATGAAGATCTACATCGAAAAAGTGAACATTCTCCCCTCTGTAAGCAGTAATTAATCCCACACTTTCTGAAACCGAGCCCTAATGAAAACACGAATAATCATCCTCGTTAGCGCCGTGCTGACATCACTGAGTGTCTGCGGACAAGAATGGATTGGCAACCAGTTCACATTGGATACGATTGTTGCATTTCAAAGCTCCCATACGCCTGGGAGTCAGAACCTCATCCTTTGCAGAATGATTGGTAAGACGTTCTATTTCGTTGAACAACAAGGATTTCAGAACATGAACAACGGTTACTATGCGGTTGTTCACACGCTTTCGACGGATCATTATGAACAGTCGGAAATCGTGCTTCCGATGCCCGATGGCGCCCGTAACAAAGAACGGTACGCCCGCAGCCTCTGGATTTACGACTTCTGCCTCGACGGTGACCATATCTTACTGACCACACAGGAAGAACTAATTCTTTACAAACAAATCCAAAACCGAACCTACCGTGTGGAAGCGACGTATCGTCATCCGAACCTTTTCATGGGATACCTGCATGAAAACCGGATCCATTTCTTCGAGGAGGACCATGACAAGGGGTTCAAGTGGTTTCAACAGGACTTAGGAGGCGACTCGGCGACACTGGTGCGGAAATTGCCATACGAGGCACCCCACATCGTGCAGATCCAGCCGAACCGCTACATTTCCCACAACAAACAATCTGTATTCTTCCTAAGCACGAGATACCCCCGCGTGGAGGTTTATGACCTGGACGGAATGTTTCGGGACACCCTCCGCTTCGACCTACCCCTGTGGAAGGCATTCGAGGACGAGTATATCCAGAAAACGTTGTCCGTTCCTTACGGGATCGAGCGAATTTATGCCGTCAAGGACGACCTGAACGACTACTCCTACCCGAAAGTTGTCATGCCGATACGCGGGGATCTCCTGCTATTCTACATGCAATTTGACACCACCAATGGGAAATCGGCGCTGCAATACGCCATCCGCAAAGAGAATGGACCAACCACCCAATATCTGCGAACAAACCATGAAGAAAGCACCTATCAGGCAGCCCGATTCCCCTTTACCCTTTTTCAGGGAGGTTTCGACAAAGGGAATGCCACCGATGATGGAATAATCGTACAACTCACCTACAAGACAGATGTCACCTGGCAGGGCAAAACATCGTCCGAGTATCTATCAGACGTCAACAGGTACTTTTCGGAACACACGCCTGTTCTGGCCTACAAGGTGATGCGGTACACGCCTCAAACATCATCGTTCGATGAGAAGCAGCTACACACCACGTCCGGGGACCTCATAAGCATGGATGCACTACCGTCCGACAAAAGCGTACTGGTATTGCACAGTAGTTTGGAGTGTTCCGGCTGCGTGAAGGCCGTGTACAAACTGTTGGCGGAATCGGTCTCAGAGGGCATCCACATTGGGCACGTCTATCCCACACCCCTTGGCGGGATATCCGCTTACGAACTCGCAGCCCGAATTCGTCGGGACCTCAACAAGCCGTTCACCCTCTACTACGACACCTCCGACCATTATGTACAACTATCCCCCACCCCACCGCTCCAAGAAAGCGACTTTCCCTGCGTAATCCTCTACGCGAAAGGAAAAACTCCGAAAATCTTCCGCAACAGCGACCTTTTCACCCCCAACTACAGCCTCACGGAGTTCCGCGAGAGCTTCCTTGATGCATGGTACTCCTTCCTCAAACCTTAATTCACTACCATACTGCCTACTACCTTATCACTATTGCCTGCTGCCTATTGCCTAAAAAATTGTACCTTTGCGCCCCGAAAAAATTACGATATGGCATATACGATTGACTTGACGCAAATCACACAGTTCGACCACGTGGAGTTCGTGGCCAAACAGGTCGTGGAAGGTTTCATCACGGGCATCCACAAGAGCCCCATGCACGGATTCTCAGTGGAATTTGCCGAACATCGGCCCTACAACACAGGAGAGCCGATCCGGCACATAGACTGGAAACTCTACGCCCGCACCGACAAACTCTTCGTCAAGCAATACGAGGAGGAGACCAACTTGCGCTGTCATCTGGTCATCGACAACTCGTCCTCCATGTATTTCCCCAAGCGGGACAAATACACCCTCGCACAGCCGAACAAGATTTTCTTTGCCGTATATGCTGCCGCCGTGCTGATGCAGGTATTCAAGAGCCAACGCGACGCCGTCGGGCTGAGCCTCTTCTCCGACAAGCTGGAGCTGCACACACATGCACGTGGTGGCGATGCCCACCACAAGATGATCTACCGGGAGTTGGAGAAGGTGCTGCAACCTATCGGTGAGGACGTACAGCGGAAATCCATGGTGACGGACACCCTGCACCAGATCGCCGAACAAATCCACCGCCGCTCCTTAGTCATCATCTTCAGCGACATGCTGGAAAGCTCCGGCAACCTCGAAGAACTGCTGCTTGCACTGGGACACCTGCGCCATAACAAGCATGAGGTCGTCCTCTTCCACACCTTCGACAAACAGTTGGAATACGACTTCGCTTTCGACAACCGGCTCTACCGCTTTGTCGATATGGAAACCGGGCACGAGGTGAAAGTACACGCCAACAATATCCGTGAATACTACCAGCAAACCGTACGCGACTATTTCCAGGAGATCAAAGTCAAATGCGGGCAATACCAAATTGACGTCATCCCAGCGGACATTACGCAAGGATTCGAACAGATACTGCTACCATACCTGCTAAAACGATCACAAATGTACTAACCAAAAGAAATGAACCCAACCAACACCTACGAAAACAAGAGACTGACTATCAAACAATGGAGTGTCCAAGACAGACCTCGCGAAAAATATGCCAAAGGCGGTGCCACCGCCCTCTCTGACGCAGAGCTGATTGCGATACTGCTGCGCACGGGGAATCCCAATGATTCTGCCGTGGAACTCGCCAAGAAACTTCTCTCAGAATCCGGAAACAGCCTTAACACGTTGTCTGGAAAATCCCTGCGTGAGCTGTCGCAAATCAAGGGCATCGGGCAGGCGAAAGCCATCTCCTTGCTGAGTGCTTTTGAAATCGGGAACCGATTGCGTGCCGAAAAGGTGGAAGAGTGCCTGCAAATCCGAAACAGCCTCGATGTAGTCAGCTTGATGCAGGACAAAATCGCGCACCTGAATCACGAAGAATTCTGGGCCATCTACCTCAACCAAGCCAATCGCATCCTTAACACAGTACAAATCAGCAAGGGCGGCATCACCAACACACCGGTGGACACCCGTATCGTGATGCAGCAGGCCGTCTTGAACAAAGCCACTCAAATTATCCTATGCCATAACCACCCGTCCGGCTCTGTCACCCCCAGCCATGCGGACATCCAGCTGACCAAAAGGCTACAGAAAGCCACCGAGCTGATGGACATCCTGCTCGTGGATCATATCATCATCCACAAGGAAGAGTATTACAGTTTTGTTGAGGAGGGACGGCTGTGAATCTCTTGCCACCTTGCGCCCCTTCAAGTTTCAGGTCCCAAGTCTTAAGTCTTAAGTCCCAAGTCTTAAGTTCCAAGTCTAACGTCTCTTACTTCCGCCATTAACGAGCGTCCGGATGAACTCCTTGGCACTGCTTTGCATATTGCCGAAGTCGCTGCCCAAAGAGGTGGTGCAGTCAAGCACGAGAACGATCATGGCGCTGTTCTTGTCCTCCGTAACAGTGGTGGAACTTGCCGGGTTGAACTCCGTCTCCTTGTCCCAGGCACCCGTACTGGTCTGCTTCCACAGCTTGATGTTGCCCAGATCTGATTGAGAAAGAGGAGTGCCGTCAAGATAGGCAAGGCCTTGGAACAGGAACTGGTAATAAGCACCCTGCGGGGCGGAAGAGGCTATCGACGACGGACCTTGGGTAAGGCCGTAATAGATGATATTGTCCAAGGTTCTGGAGCCGCCAGAAGTGCGACGGTAGGTGGCCTCAATGAACAACGTTGACTGATTAGCCGCCGTCACATCGTCGAATGTGAAACGGAGCTTCTGACCCTCATCATAACCGCCGGGCACCTTCACGCCCAAATTCACAGAAGTGGAGATGGAATAGAGGCTGGAAGCAATCTCCGAGAAACGCTCCATCGCCTCAGCCATATTGGCCACCTGGAAGACATTGTTGTCGCTGCTGGACAGTTTGCGCAACGTCTCCATAAACTGGGCCTCATCGGTCACGTCAGCGCCTTTCAGTCCGATGGAATAGGCCGAAACATTCAAGCCATGTATCGGCTGGTTCATGATCATGTTGTGCAATGCATCGCGATAGGCGCTGGTGCTGCCAAAACCTTCCGGATCGTACTGGTTGTTGGCGGTCGAGATGTTGTCAAGACCGTCAGTGAAGGTCACCAAGGCTACATTTGTCAGTTCCTTGGGCCGAGCAAACGCCCTCATTTTCTTCAAGGCCGTGTAGTCGGCATAGTACAACGCCGTGCCATTTCCAGGCGTCAGGTTGTTAATAAAACTGGTGAAATTGTTGTAGGTCGAGCTATTCAGAAGACTGATATCCTTGACATACAACTGGTCGTTAAATCCAATTACGCCGAGATAGATACCCTCGGTGTTAGCCGGGTTGTCGGGATTCGGGGTCGGCTCGACGGGCTGGTGGTTGCAAGCACTGCCCAGTACGGCTATCAAGACTGCCACACAAATGGAAAATTTGATTTTTTTCATAACAATCAGGTTTTAGGTTTAGGTTTTGCCTACTCTTTCACCACGGTTTTCGGCACCCCCGCTATTTGAACCTCCTTTAACGAGGTTTTTGCATTTTTATTATATCGGTGAAAAAATAATTGATTTTGCGTCTCTACTTCCCCGACATCTTGCTAACACGCCGCGTCGCAGCTCGCCAAACGAAGAAGAAGAACACGAGGAAACCGACGTAAAGGGCGCTGCACAGGGCATCCACATCCTGCGGCAGGTCTGTGCCGTTGAGATTGTTCATGTACATCAGGACCCCGTCGTATGTGCCGTGCAGAAGGACAGGCACAAAATAGGCCAACGCGAGATATTTCCGGCGTTGAGCATAACGGAATCGGGCCAATCCAAAGAAATAGCCCATGAAGATGGCAAAGAAGAAGTGCGCAGGCACCGCAAACAAGCCGCGACCCAATGCCAATCCCAGTCCACCCTGCATGATGTAGAGCATATTTTCGAAGCCCGCGAAACCGAGGCCCACGAAAGCCGCATACTCCAACCCGTCGTAATATTCGTCAAAATACGGGTTTCTCCAGATGCAGAGATAGAGCATCAGCAGCTTGCAGAACTCCTCGGGAAGAGCCGCACTCACAAAGGCGTTGTAGAGCGCGTCACCCAGCAGGGAGTTTTCGGGCTTCGGAATGATGTAGTTCAGCCCGCCGGCGACAAAAATATCGAGCAGCGCGGACAAGATGCCGAAGCCGAAGGCTTTCATCAACAGCGGCCACGGTTCCTTCTGGAACGTGTCGCGTTTGTAAATGTAGCCCATCAGCAGAACCACGGGGAGCAGGGAGGCAATTAGGAGTATTGACATTTAGGGTTTAAGGTTTAAGGTTTAGGGTTTAAGGTTTAAGGGTCCGTAGAGACGCGCCATGGCACGTCTCTACAACGGCAAACAACATCATTCGCCGTCGTCAAAATAATTTTCTTTGATGAAATCCAGCTGCCGACGGTCGCGTTTGGTGGGGCGGCCCAGGCCGTGGGGACGGAATTCCTGTGTCTTGAGGGTCTTCATGCGGTCGTATTCGGCCTGCGGGGTGAGATCGGTGCAATACTGCGGCACCAACGGCGCACCCACGCGGCTCTTCGGCGCATCCACAACCTCCACGGTCTTGTGCAGGGAGCCGATATGCACCTCATACACCTCGCCCTTGCGCACATCGCGGGAAGGTTTCACGTTATCGCCGTTCAGCTTCACCTTACCGGCATTACAGGCCTCCGTAGCGATGGAGCGGGTCTTGAACAGCCGCACCATCCAGAGCCATTTGTCGATTCGAACGTTCAGGTTTTCCATGAAGGTTTAAGGTTTAAGGTTTAGGGTTTAAGGAGTTCGGGGTTAAGGGGTTAGGGGTTAAAGGGTTGTAGAGACGTAAAATTTTGCGTCTCTACAACAGGTTTCTACGATAATTTCTTCCAGGTCATGGTGCGACCCAATGCAGGTACGCCGATGTAGCCGCGCACGCGCAGGGTTTTGTCGTTCTCGAACCACATCTTGCACTTGTAGGTTTTGCCGTGGACGGGATCGTAAATTTCCCCATCAACCCATTGATCCTTATTCGCATCGTACCTGAAATGGAAGATGAGCGGAATTTGGTCGCCGGGGGTGTTGCGCTTCGCCGGATCCGGGTTCTTGATGTCGCGCTTGGGGGTGCCGTCCTTGAAGTAGGGATTCTTCACCCAGATGATACGACCGCTGTAAGTACCTGACTTGTCCTTTGTTATCTTGACCTTACAATCTTCATCGGAGGTATCGTCCGAGATGTAATACGTTCCCAAAATTTTATCTGCGGCCTCCGTTTGGGCGACCGCAGACAAAACAGGAACTATAAAAAATGCACAAAAGATTAGAATCGATTTTGACATTGGTATCGGTTTAAATTGACATTGCCTTTGACCTTAACTTTGGGCTATAGTTTAGTCATCGTCAGGGTCACAGGCAACGTCATGGTAGATTACACTTCAGCGGGAGCCTCAGTCTCGGCAGCCGGTGCAGCCTCAGCGGCGGGAGCCTCAGCCTGTTCCGCAGCCTTGGGGTTGTTCATCATCTTGATCTTATACTCCAGCTCAGTAACCTCCTTCTTGGCGGCCTCGATCTTCTTACGGAACTCGGCAGTCAGGATTTCGGCGTTCTTAGAGTTGGAGAAGAAGCCCAAGTTATTCTCCCACAGCACGATATCGTCTTTCAGACGAGCGAGCTTGGTGGTGAGGAAGTTCTTCTCTTTGTCGATGAGCTTGTCGGCGTTGGGGTTGCGCATGATGTCGTCGATGCGCGACTGGTAACGGCTCTGACGCATATCGTCGGCGCTGACCTTGAGCTCGGCAAAACGCTTATTGATGGCGTTGCGATACTCGGTGTAGATGCGATCCTTGTCGGCACGCGGCACGAAACCGATTTCCAACCACTCTTTCTGGTAAGCCTTCATCGCGTCGAGGTTGGCGTTGCGGTCCTCACCGAACTCGTAACCCAGAATCTTCTGAATGAGTTCCTCCTTCTTTTGGAGGTTCTCGTTCTCCTCGCCTTGGACATTGCTGAAGAACTTGGCCTTCGCTTCGAAGAACTTGTCGCAAGCGGCGCGGAAGCGTTTCCAAACCTGATCGGAGTATTTGCGCGGGGTGGCGCCGATGCTCTTCCACTCGGTCTGCAGCGCGAGAATCTCATCGGTGGCCTGCTTCCAGTCGGTGCGGTCAGCGATGCCCTCAGCCTGGATGGCGAGGTTCAGCTTCTGGTTGTAGTTCTGCATCTGCGTGTCCTTGATCTGCTGGAAATGCTCCTTCTTCTGCTGGAAGAACTTGTCGAGGGTCGATTTGAAGCGGTTCCAGATCTCGTCGTTGAGCTTGGCGGGAGCGGGTCCGAGGGTCTTCCACAAGGTGAAGAGCTCGGTCAGCTTGTCGCTAACAGCGTTGTATTCAGACACTTGCTCAACGGGCTTGGCCACGAGTTCCTCAGCCTGCTCGCACAGCACGACCTTGGCATTGTAGTTGTTCTGCTCCTCAGCGAAGAGCTTGTCGTAATGCTCGCGACGGCGCTGGTTGATCTGGTCGGAAGCCGTTTTGAAACGCTCCCAAATCTCCTCTTTCTTGTCATCCGGAACGGGTCCAATCTCCTTCCACTGACGGTGGAGTTCCTGCAACTCGTTGAATGACTGATTGATGGATTCCTCAAGGAGAAGCGACTCTGCCTTTTCGCAAAGGAGAAGCTTGCTTTCGAGGTTCTTCTTGTAATCGAGCATACGCATCTCGCGGTTCATGCGGACGATGTCGAAGAACTTCTCAATATAGAAATGGTAGTTCTGCCAGAGGTTGGTGGACTCGGTTTGCGGCACGGGGCCGATGGCCTTCCACTGTTCCTGGAACGCTTTCACATGGTCGTTGAGGACCTTGAGGTTGGTTTCGGTTTCGAGGAGGCGTTTCAGTCCCTCGATAATATTGGATTTTAATTCTAAATTCTTGACTTTCTGCTGTTCGAGCTCTTCAATGAAGGCGGCCTTGTTGTCCTTGAAGGTCTGGAAGGCGGCGTTGAAGCGTTTTTCCAGCTCGTCGGGCTCATTGTTGAACTCGGGAACGGCGGGTGCCTCTTGTCCCTCGGGAACTTCGGCGGCAGCGGCTTCAGCAGCGGCTTTCGCAGCCTCGAACTCAGCCTGGCGTGCACGTCTGCGCTCACGCAGGAACTCTAACGCTTTGGCGCGGATCACGCCCACACGCAGCTTGATAAGGTTGAAGTTGGGCTCCACGATCAGTCGTTCGAGCTCGGCGACACACTTTTCGAGGTCAAAGCCATTGTATTCGGCTTCCACCTGCTCTAATGTTTCCTCCGGTTTCTCGGGTTCCTGGGCCTTGGGTTCCTCTTGCTGTACAGGAGCTTCTGCGGGGGCTTCCGTCTCAACAACGGGCTCAGCAGCAGGCTCTTCGGCGGGCTGCTCAGCGACGGGCTCGGCAGCGGGCTCTTCAGCGGGTTGCTCCACAACGGGGGCGGGTTCTTCCGCGACGGGCTCGGCAACGGGCTCCTCAGCGGTCGTTTCGGGTTGCGGTTCCGCCACGGGTTCCGCGATTTCTGATTCCACTGCGGATTCGGAAGTTGCCATTTCATTAACAGTCTGGGTCTCTTGGGAGACCTCGGGGTTCACCTCATTGTTCTGAATCT
>Ga0310690_10008246_pt1 | contig 13252 bp, 8 predicted proteins | sample AusTroGonzalo_MG_2_FD_207661 | JGI IMG/M metagenome (GOLD analysis project Ga0310690, IMG submission 207661) | Bovine rumen microbial communities from tropical cattle in Woodstock, Queensland, Australia - Gonzalo_04 (v2) (version 2) | ecosystem: Host-associated > Mammals > Digestive system >... | reverse complement strand
CGTATGCTACCGCATCCTCCAGGTCGAGGCCGCGTTCGTAGTTCGAAATTTTGGACGCAGGTGCCTCGATGCGGATCTCCAGCGCGTCGGTCAAGTTGTCCTTCGTCATCACCGCGTTGTGCGTTACCTGCACGCGTTCGTTCGTGGCGATGCCGAAGACATTCCACCCGAAGTGCCCGCAGCCGAGCGGCAGCGACTCACGCTCCCATCCGCGCAGGGAATCGTCGGCCGGCGAACGGTAGTTCAGCCGGTGAGCCGGAGCGGCCCCGCCCGCGGCGAACGCGGCAAGCACAAGCACTAGGGCAGCCAGTTTTGTCGTCCTTCGTTTCATAGTCTCTAATGTTTTCCTGTTGCGCACTGGCGCATTATACCATATTTCACGTCGTCCTCATGCGATGGTCAGCGCAAGAACAATGTCTTAGCGCAGAAGCGTGGCCGCATCAATCAGTGCGGCAAAATAGCCGCTGCCAGACACTATCGGATCTATACTTCCGTCATAGACCAGAACAGGCCGCACGCTCAAGCCCTTCCGCAGCTTCAGGCGGCCAATCTTATCCTCCATCTCCTTCTCCACTTCGTGCCCGATTCTGCTCTTCCTCTTAATCTCGACCGCGTAGACGGTTCGAGGCGTCTGTATCAGCAAATCGAACTGCACCCCTTTTGACTTCTCTGACGAAGAACGCCTGAATGGCGCGGCAGACTCGACTATGACATTTTCGATGCCGATGCGAGGCAAAAGCTCCGTCCAGTTGTTGACGATAAGGTTCTCGAACGCAAGACCGATTATCGAGTTCCATCCTGGAAGTTGCTCGACGGACGCAAAACGATATCCGCCGACGGAGATTGCGTCCTTTCTCGGCTCGACGCAGCGAAGGTAGAACCGTGTGTAGTTGTCCTTCAGCCGATATCGGCTTATGCGTGCACTCCTGCCTGTCTCGGGATTGATGCCGTTGTCGGCGGCGATGAAACCTCCCTCTGCAAGCGACCGAAGGTGTTCCGCGAAGTGGCCGGTGTTGGCCAGTCCAAGTTCAACCGACAGTTCCGCTCCGCTCTTCGGCCCTGCGGCAAGCGCCATCAGAATCGCTTTCTTCGTTTTCGCGACGTCTCCGAACACGGCGGAAAACATGTCGTCAAACTCCTTGAACAGCTTGCCCTGCGGCGTAAAGAAGAGCCGACGGATGTTCTCTTCCGCCGAAAGCGCGGGATCGATTTCTTCGAGATACCGCGGAACGCCGCCCGTGACCGAAAGAACATCAAGCATTTCGCGCGACGAGATGGTCTTCGATGCCTTTCCCCAGAACGCAGGGCAAACCGAAAGCGGAAGTTCCGGCAGAATGTAGTCGCGGGAAAAGCGTCCGGCAAAGCCCGTATTGTCCAAGATGTTTTCCTTGATCCAGGCCGACACGCTGCCGCAGACAACCATCACCAGGCGATCATGCCTGTGGAAGAGCTTGTCCCAAGCCCATTTGAGATGCCCTGCGAAATCCTCGTCGTATCCGCCCATCCAGGAAATCTCGTCAAGGAGAATCACGGTTCTTGCCGAATCGTCAATTGCCTCGTTGAGCCAAAAGAATGCGTCATGCCAGTTTTCCATCACGACACGAGGGCGATTCGTCTGCCGGGCGAGGCTGGTGCTGAAGTTCTCAAGTTGCTTGCGATTTGTCATTCCCTTGCGCGGCGGCAACCCCTCAAAGGACAAAAATCTTTCCGCAGTCTTGTTAGAGAAATATTCGATCAGCGTACTCTTTCCAATACGACGACGTCCTCGGCAGGCAACCAGCGAAGAGGATGGTTTCCGCCAAAGCGACGACAAGTCATCAACGTATGCATTTCTTCCAACAAACATAGAGGCTCCTTTACTGGACGTGAACGCGCGAATTATAACATTTCACGTCCGTCATTGTCAACGCAGAATGGACGTGAAATCATCAAGTACAAGATTTCACGTCGTCAGCATCCGACAGTCAGTGCATGGCGTTCGATAGGATGGTAGCTCCAGCTGGTGAAGACGCTGAAAGAGGGAATGTGGATATGATCAGCTTGCCCTTGCCGTACCTGAACACGGCCAGGTTGAACGAGCGACTGTAGACCGCCGGCCCGCCGACGTTGAAGTTCACCGACGCAACGCTTTCAGGCTTCGTGTCAGTCGTGAAACCATAGCACGGAAAGCATCCGTCGAAGAAATCCCAGTCCATGAAGCCCGTCTTTGTTCCTTTGCTAAGCGCATGGGGCAGGATCAGCGTATCATCATGATACAGCCAATGCTCGCGCTTGACGGATTTCAGATTTTTCATGGGAAGAAAAGTCGGCGGTTTCGTCCCCCACTCTTCAAGGTGGACGAGAGCCGTCGCACCTTCCGCGACGCGCTTCATGACGTCTTGGCCGCGTTTTTCGTCCGCTTTGCCGATTTCGATCAGCGAATTTTGCGCGACGGCGGGACGAGCCGTAACATAGAAATGCTTCTCGAAGGCAGCCGCGTAGCCGCCATGGTCGAGGTAGGCCCGAAGAAAGTGCCTGCCGGGCCGGAATTTCCCTTCTGCGCGCAGTTTCGCCACCTGGTACGCGACAAGGCGTCGTCCGTCGGCGTCGGTCTGCGGCACCTTGAGGGTGATTTTCTCAGACTGCCATTCCTTCGTGCCGTCGGCATCCGCAATCGCGAACGCAGCCGTGTACTCCCCGTCGCGCAAGGCGTCGAAATCGGCAAGGACGGCCTCAAACTCCACGGCGTCGCCTTCGAAATAGTTGCCGCGAGACAGGAACAGGCACCACCGCAAGTCGCTCCATCCATCGCGGAAAACGTCGAAATTCTCGTCCTTTATCCGGCGGAAGAGAGACATCGGGCCTTCGCCGCATATTGCATGGTCGAGCGCACCGGTCAGGTTGAAGCCTGCAAACCTCGGATTCGAACGCACGAGGTCGAAGCCCTCGCGCCTGCTCCGCGCGTTCATACGCTCCGATTCGCGCAGAAAGTCGACAGGGTCAGCGAAGAATCGCGAAAGGCCGAGTTCCTTCCAGTCGGCGATGTAGCGGTCACGGATGTCCGACATAAGCGCATAGTCCGGAGCGTCATGCCTGATGCCGCGCCGTTCGAACTCATGGCAATGGTCGATTACGTCCAGCAGGGAGCCTACGCCATATTCAGAGAGGAACGCAGGCTTTGCATGAGCGCTCCATTTCCGGATCTTGCGCACCTGATCGGCGTCATGCGGATAGCCCGGATAGAAATGCAGATCGCCGTATGCTGGACGAAGCGCGTTTGGCCCGTCATACGGCGCATCGTTGTTCGCGACGTCGCCGTCTTCCCCCCACACGCAGTCCCATGACGCGCTTCCCGGGTTGGACGCGGAACCGACGCTCCAGTCCGGACCGGGCTTGCCGTCAAACTGGTACGGCCAGTTGGTCTTGCCCCCCTTCGGCTTCCTAGGCCAGAGATCCCAGCGCCCGGAACTGTAAATCCAAAGCCGCGTGGGGTCTATCCGACGCATTCCCGGCAGCATGTCGCGCGCGGCGGCGACGGCATCGCCCTGGCGCATTTCGTTTATAGCGCCCCAGATCACGATCGACGGGTGGTTGCGGTCCCGGAAAAGTTCGCACCTGATCGAATCCAGATAACGGCGCTTCGCCTCCGACGAGTCCGCAAGGCTCCACGAGGCGTACGTCTCCTGGTAGACCATGAGTCCAATCTTGTCGCAGTAATCAAGCTGCCGCGGTGTGGCCTGCGTCGCGATAAAGCGCACGCAGTTGAATCCCATCGCCTTCATGTTCTGGAAATCGCGGAACTCTAGTTCTGGCGTCTTCGGATCGAAGACGGAGAGACCGCCCGGCATGTGGTTGCCGGTATGGGCGCTCTTCAGGAACATCCTCTTGCCGTTCAGCGTGAACCATCCGTCCACAAGCCTGAAGTCGCGGAATCCGAAACGGGTTGCATGGCCGTCGACCGTTACGCTGTACACGTTGGGCACGTCGACGCTCCAGAGCTTGAATCCTGGAACGTCCAGCGTTTCCTCGAACGTAGTCTTCCCCGTCGGAATGACATGGTGCCGCATGGCGGAGCAGACCGGGCGGGGGGAATCGTCGTGGCGGACCTCGATGGGCACGTCCTTCTTCTGCTCTTTCCCGGAGTCGTTGACGAACGTCACCTCCATCGCAATTCGCCCGGTCTGCCAGTCGGCCTTCACGAACACATCTGCGACGCGCACGTCAGGCACTGCCTCAAGTGCCACCGGGAGGGTAATGCCGCCTGTGTTGTAGCACCAGCCGGGATTGAATTCCATTTTCTCGTACTTGTTGCGGTGCGGAATGGTCTTGCAGGTGAATCCCTCTATCTCGTCTTCGCCGGGATTGACCACGCGCACGGCAAGAAGCGAATCCGCCTCGAGGCTGCCCGTGACGTCGAACGAGAAGGCGTTCTCCGCCCCCTCGTTGCTTCCGATCTTGCGTCCGCCGATGTAGACGTCGCAGAAGTAGTCCACCGCGCCAAACTTCAGGATCAGGCGTTTGCCGTCCCCCGCTTTCGTCGCCGGCAGGGTGCGGTAGTACCACGCCACGCCGCAATAGCGAGGGTAGACCTGCTGTATGACGCCCGGCACGGGAGCCGGCTTCGCGTCGGGCCTTGCCGCCGCCGCCCACGAATTTGTCTTGCCGACGTTCCCGGGGTCGAGGGCGAGCGTCCATCCGCCGTCCAGTTCGACCGCACACGACACCTGCGCAAGCACGACCGCGACGGCGGCCAAGATTCCAGACGCTCCTGTCTTCATGCAACAGTTCTCCATACTTCGAGCACGCGGCTACCGGATGTGAATGATGCTTCCAGTCTGCCTGCTCTTGACGCGGATGTTGTCAAAGTAGGGCTGCAAGGATGTATCAAGGGCGTTATTCCACGTGTGCGTCGCGTTGATGGCCATGCACGAAACGCCGCCTAATGCGGCATTCGCACGTCTGAACGTCAGATTAGCGAAAGTCGCCACAGGCTCGGCGGGTCTCGGCGTCGCCAGCGTCGGCTGCGACGCGCCCATGTCGTACACCGACAAGTCGTACACGCTCTCGTCCATTCTCGCCTTGACAACGAAACGATACCAGTGCGACGGGTCAACAGCAAGACTCGACGAACTCATTGAACCGCCGCCGCTTCCGTCACCAGCATAGGCGACAAGCGTGACGTTCGTGAACACGCCGCATTGGTCTTTTGCGGCATTGGCACTCTTGAAGCCAACCACGGCAGCGACCCAGTCGAAAAAGTTTGCGTCATCGTTCTGAGCCCCTTCAAAGAGCTTGTCGCCGCCCAACCGCAGATAGAGGCATCCATTGCTTGCCATCCATCCACGAGGCGGACGGATGTCGATCTGCGCGACGAGACTGCCGGCATCTACCGTCTGCCCCAGGTCGTGTACGGCATAGCCGTAGTCGCCATTGTCGAACGACATCGCGGGATTCTCGCCATCCGTGATAATCGCGTTCTTGGTGCCGATGTTGATGGCCTTCCAGCCGTCTTGTCCTTCTGGGCGGTATCTCAGATTACCAGCGATTGTCCCCATCCGATGTCCTTGTGGATAGACGTTGCGGTATCTCATCGTGTTGTAGTAAAGGAGCGTCATTTCTGCCGCACCGGGCATCGTGTGCCATATCTGGATGTTGTCGAAATAGGCGGTCGCAAGAACGCTCCACAGGGCAAGTGTCGAGATTGTGTTTACCCCGCTGTTCATCTTCTGGATGTTTCTCGCCGCGAAAACCGGCAAGCCGTTTGCGGCACTGATGGATGGATGGTACGACCCTTGCTCGTAGAGGACATAGCTGAACGTCCCCGCATCAAGGCTCGCCTCCAGTTCCACGCGATACCATGTGGACATTTTTGTCTTGTATTCGCCTATGACCGTCCCGCTTGACGTGACGTACCTTGGGAGGCCGTTGGTGCTGCTGTCGGCGCCTATGCCGACATGGGCGAAACGGCCGTTCATGCAAGCCGTTCGATATCCGTTATACAGCGTATCGTTGCCAAGCGTCACCCATAGGCGGCTATATGTCGGGTTCCACGAGGACGGCACGCGCATGTCCGCGACCATCCGGACTGTACCGTTGCTGAGCGTGGAACCTATCGGACAGGCAACGCCGCTATTTGAGCCGTTGTCGTTGGAGAATCGCATGACGGGATCGTTGCCAGTCGCGCTGGACATGCAGATTTGAACGGTATTGGAGGCCCCCGAATCATCAATGTGCACACGGCGCCAGCCATCCACGCCGACAGGCTCGATATCCGTGCCGTTCGCAACCTTTGGCGGAACGAGAAGAATGCCCAGCCCCGATTCGTTCACCGTGTCTGAATATGTCTCGGTCCCGACTGAATTAGTCACTGCACAATCCGCCACATAGATTGCAGAAGTCGTCCCCTCGGCGAGAATGCGGTAACGGCGCGAGGAGAAGTCGTTCACGTAGCACTCGTCGCCGTTGTGGAAGATGCGGATGTTGTCAAAGCATCCGGCACGTTCAGGGAAAGTAACCATTTCCGTGCCGGAGCCGTCATCGTGCCAGGCAACACCATAGGCGCACAACCCTATGGAAGAGATTGACTTGATGGCCGCGTCGGCGAAGGACAGACCGGAAATCGTGTACGCGGACGTGCCTGGCGTGGATGTGTCAAGACCCGGATGGCCCGTCCCCATGTCATATATCGAAAAACCGAACGTGCAAGTGTCAAGATCGTTGGTAGCCAAGACACGGTACCAGTGAGATGAGGTTATGCCAACTCCAGTCATCACCGCCTCCCGGCCTCGATATTAAACTTGGCGACCGTCCTTGAAGCCAACGCCGACATTGGCCGCCGTATGTCCGAATATGGATGTCCGCCCGCTTTCCGGCGAGTAGAAATCCTCATCGCCCACGCTCAAGAACATTCGCCTGTCGATGTCTGGAGTGTAGTTGTCCGACCACTTCTGCGGAGAAAGAAAATCAAACTGGATGGTGACGGTGCCGTTCGTGAACGTGTTGCCGATGCGTTGCTTCACTATGACGGCAGCCACATCCGCCTTTGGGCCTGTGCCCAATGCAACCATGTTGTTGCCTCCGTCCCAATAGACATTTGCATTGCCAACGCTTGCGGCGGCGGCCACCGAGTAAACATGGTCCTTGATCCAGCCGTCCTGCATCTGCTGGCTGCCGCCGGCTCCGGTGCCTGCAAACGGATTCACATAGTTCGTGTTCGCCATGATGCCAGTCGCATAGTCCTGTTGGCGCCATTTTCCGGAAGGAACGGCACCCATGCTTGAACGGGCCGAAAAATCGTTTTCGTAGACTGACAATCCCGCGAACGCCGGAGCGGCGACAACGGAACAAGCGAATATCAATACATTTTTCATTGCCGAGAACCTTTCATTTTTGACAAGTCATTTTGCACCCCGTAGGCTTTCGACGCCTACGTGGAAGCCTCCGTACGGCATCGCCTCCTTCGGCGGCGCGGGCGTCGGCGTCTCGCGGACGGCTCCGTCCTTCGCCGTCTCGCGCAGCAGGACGGGCTGCGCCATGTACGCCTGGAAAAGGTAAAGGTCTGCCGATACGTTAGACCCTTTCGCCTCTATTATTGCGCGGTCGCGCCACTTCTTCGAGTTCCAGTGGAGGAGGCTGCACCCCGATGCGTCGAGAGTCGTGTTCTCAAGACCAAAGAGCGTCGGCGAGTTCTCGCACTTCGCGCCGAAGATCCAGGCGCGGCAGTTGCGCATCGTGAACATCGAATCGCGACACCACTCCGCGTCGAGCAGCCGCCCTTGCAATTCGATGTTTTCAAGGGCTTCTCCGCCGGGCGAGAGAGTGCCTGCCGGACAGAACTGTATCGAGTTGAACGCGAAGACACGCTTGCGGCCTTCAGTCGTCGCGTTGCGGTAGGCGTACCAGGCGCGGCGCCTGCCCTCGACAGGCACGGGAATGTAGAAGTCGGGGCGATACATGCATCCGTATCCTTGCGGGAATTCGACAAACACGTCCTCGATGGCGACGACGCGATCCGACACGTGGTCGACGAGGACGCCGCCGACGAAGTAGAAGTTGCGGAAGACGACCGGGCGGGACGATTCGCCGGTCACGCGGAACACGGCATCGGGGTTCTTCGCCGAACAGCGGACAACCGTCGCGTTCAAAGCATCGACGATTTCCACTCCCGCCGGAACGTCGATCGACCCGTCTATACGGTAGATTGGCCGAGAGAAGACAACTGCACGCTTGCCCGCTGCGCAGGCTTTCGCGATTGCCGCCGTGTCATCCACAATGCCGTCGCCGACGGCGCCGAAGTCCTCAACCACTGCCGCGTCGGCGAGCGAGAACGGCGCAACAAACGGATGGTCAACCACCACGACAAGCGGCGCGTGAGAATCCGCCTGAAAATTGCAGTCTCGTGTCTCCAGCAGCGCGCCCGGCGAAACCCACGCAGGAGTCTTCACGTTTTCAAGCGCGATCTTGCGGAGGCAGAGGACGCTACCGCAAATGCGCGGCAGCTTGCCGACGGAAAACGCGACATCCGCGTTGCGCACCGTCAGGTGTTCGGCAACGACAACGCTCTCTCCGCTCGCACGGTGACAGATACCGGTGGAAAAGCCGTCGACTGTGATGTCGCAGAAGTAGCCGCAGGCGTTCCGCTTCGGCATGAGTATTCCCGTCTCGCCGCCGTCACGCGATACGACGGTTACGTTGCGGATGCCGCCATAGTTCGACGAATTCCACTCGACGCCAACGGCACCGGGATTGCCACGCCCAGCATCAACCGTAACGTTCTCAAGCATGTTGCCGATGTTGATGTTCGAGCCTCTCGTCGTCAGCAGGAAGTACTTGAGAATCGGCTTTGCCGCGCCCGCGCCGAATCCACGCGCGCCGTCATCGAGGCGGATGACCGTCTTCTCGCGGCTCTCGCCGATGATCCTGATCTTCCAGTTGGCCTCGGCGTAGAGCGAGCACTTCTCCGGGTCGTTGGGATCAACGGTGTCGTGCTTCTTGAGCGAGACCTCCTCGGCGGGAGAATGGACGTTCAGGTACCTGACCTGCCCCCAGCCGAGCTGGATGTTGATGGCAAGCGCAGGCCAGCCCTGCGAGAGGGTGTCCGTCACGCGGTAGACGCCGTTCGGGAGGTAGATGGTCCAGTTGTTCGTCTTTGCGTGGTCGCAGGTGACGGTTCCATCGCCGCTGCACGCGACCTTCCACTGGTCGCGCACCCAGCGAAGCGCGAAGCGAAGAGCCTGAGTGTCATCGGCAACGCCGTCTCCCTTCGCAAAGAACGGCGCCTTGGTGACATCGACCCAGTTGCCGCCCTGCCCGTTGTGCCAGAAGGCCCGCGCGGGAATCTCGCGGCGGACGCCCGGCGACCTGTCGCCGGACGCGACGGCAGACTCCGACACTACAGTCGCGGCAAATCCGAGAATGCACACGACCAAGGCCGTTCGCGTCTTCAATATTGTTCCTACTGCGCTCATAGAACGCTTGTATTATCGCATATCTTGCATCCGTTTACAATCTACAAATCCGCAGAAAGCAATTTGTATAATTGCGCAATCAATGGAAATTTCATAGCCTATTCCTTGTGCCGGAAAAAAGTTGTTTCAATGCATGGTTTCCAATCATCAGTAGACACGGCGGTGAATTGCGCAGATATACTTGTGAAATCTCGGAATTGAAATTCGACATTGCACGATCGTCCGGAATGTGATATCATACACTCCGAGGAGGAATCAGAAGATGATAGCAAGAGAACTTTCCGCAACTGTAAAAGAAATTGCAGGATACTATCCCGTCGTGACCATCATGGGGCCTAGACAGTCTGGCAAGACAACGCTTGCCAAGGCCTTGTTTCCTCGTCATGCCTATTTCAACCTCGAAACATCCCACATCCGCGATGCTGCCCTTGCCGATCCCCGGGCGTTTCTTGCCTCTGCACGAGGGGGGGGCATGATCCTCGACGAAATCCAAAAGGCACCGCAGCTGCTGGAATCGGTACAGGCGTTCGTGGACGAAGAAAAGCGAAACGGGCGTTTCGTCATCACCGGCTCGCACCAGCCGGAACTTGCGCAGGCGATAAGCGAATCCTTGGCGGGCCGAACCGGGATTGCGGAGCTTCTTCCACTCTCGGCGTCTGAATTGAAGACCGCCGGGATAGATTCCGCGAAAAGGGACAGAATGCTGTTTGCCGGTTCCATGCCGCGGATATATGATTCGCGCATTCCGCCCACGCGCTTCTACTCGGACTACTTCAGGACATACATCGAGCGAGACGTCCGAAAAATCCTCAACATCGCAGACCTGGACCGTTTCGAGCTGTTCGTAAAGTTGCTTGCGGGGCGCGTCGGGCAGTTGCTCAACCGCCAAGCGCTTGCCTCGGATGTCGGCGTGAGCGACAAGACCATATCCAGCTGGATAAGCGTTCTTCAGGCTTCGTACATCGTATTCCCGCTAAAGCCCTACTACCGGAACCTTGGCAAGCGGCAGACGAAATCGCCGAAGATATATTTTTTCGAGACGGGGCTTGTCTCGTACCTTCTTGGCATCCGCTCGTCCGAGTCCATCGCGACGCATCCGCTCATGGGGAACCTCTTCGAAAACTTCGTGGTCGCCGAAGAACTGAAATACAGGTTCAACAGGGGAGAGGAAGCCGACGTCTATTTCTTCCGCAATTCGTCAGGTACGACAGAGGTGGACCTCGTTGTTGAACGCGAAGGCAGGATACATCCAATTGAGATAAAGGCATCGTCCACCTTTTCGGGTTCGATGGCAAAGGGTCTGAAGTCGTTTGCCGCAATATGCCCGGAGGCCGAACCCGGGCGCGTCGTATATTCAGGCGAGACCATGCCGGCCGCCGCCAACTTTTCCGACACGGCCGCCTGGTGCGCGTGAACCGACAGGAACTTTCGAGGACACTGATTGCTGCCGCCGACCTGAGAGCATGAAAAAGCGCCACAAGAAGCTGCCGCGCGTCGCGATACTGCTTGACGGCCCGTACTCCACGAACGCGGAAATGCTGACCGGCATGTTGCTGTTCACCAAGATGCGGACGCCGTGGGCGACGGAGATCCGCATGGGGCGCATCGGCGAGAAAGTCACGCACGACTTCGACAGAAACCCCGTGGACGGCCTTGTCGCCGCCGGGCGCTTCGCGTCCGTCCTGCGCGCCGCCGTCAGGAGGGGCGTCCCTTCAGTGGCGATCGACTCTCCCGCAAGTCTGCCCGGTCTTGCCGTCTCGCTCTCGTGCGACAACGGGGCGGTGGCCAGGCTTGCCGCGGCGCATCTCGTTTCCGTCGGGCTCTCCAATTTCGCGTTCCTTCCGGAGCCGAGCGGACAGCCGTTCTCGCGGGCCCGGCAGAAGGCGTTCGCCGACGCGATCGCCGTGCGCCCCGGCACCACGCTCAGCGCGTTCAGGCGCGGCGAAAGCCTCTCGCGCTGGCTGTCCGCGCTGCCGAAGCCGGTCGGGATCTTCGCCGCAGACGACATACGCGCAAGGCAGATTTCGGACATCGCGCACGCCATCGGGCTTAAGATCCCGGACGAAGTCGCCATCATCGGCGTCGACAACGACAGGATTCTGTGCGAGACCGCGTCGCCTGCGCTATCAAGCGTCTGGATGCGGACGCAGGACGCCGCATTCCGCTGCGCCGAGCTGCTCCACGACATCATGACCGGCGAAAGGCCTGCGCCGCGCGAGCCCATCGCCGTCAAGTACAGCGGCGAGGTCGTCGCCAGACAGTCCACTCGGTTTGTCGAGGCTAGCGACTCGCTTGTCCAGCGATGCTGCGAGCTCTTGGAGGCGAACCTGCACGCGCCCCTCAGGATCGAGAGACTTCTGCCCGCCCTGCACGTCTCGCGCCGGACATTGGAGACACGCTTCAAGGCCTCCGTCGGCCGCACGATCCATGAGGAGCTGACGCGAATGAGGATTGAACGCGCGAAGACGCTGCTGAAGGACAACTCCCTCTCGCAGGCCCGTGTGGCGGAGTGCTGCGGCTTCCATGACGCAAGCCACATGAACAGCGCGTTCAGGAAGCACGCGAAAGCCATCCCATCCGCGTTCAGGCTGGCGAGGGGAGAATGAGGCCATGAAGCAGTCGCACCGTCCGCACGAACGCCCTTCACGCGTGCCCTTTCAGAACACGCGCTTGCGCGAAAGGAAGATGAACAGGGCGCCAATCGCGGCGGCGAGCATGCCGGACAGCCCCATCACGATCGAGAAGGCGTTGGGGTGGCCCTGGAACGGCAGGCCGATGTTCATGCCGTAGACGGACGCGACGAGCGTCGGCACCGCGAGGAGAATCGTCGCCGCCGTCAGGTACTTCATCACGTTGTTGAGGTTGTTGTTGATGAGCGAGGCGAACGTGTCGAGCGTACCGTTTAGAATGTTCGCGTGGATGGTGGCCGTCTCCAGCGCCTGCTGGTACTCGACGAGAGCGTCCTCGAGGAAGTCGCGGTCGTCCTCCGAAAGCGTCAGCTGCCGAGCGGTATTCGCGCGGGCGAGCGCGATCGTGTCGGCCTTGAGGCTCGTCGTGAAGTAGACGAACGTCTTCTCGATCTGGAAGAGCTTCAGTATCACCTCGTTCGAGATCGACCGGTGGAGCTCGTCCTCGAGCACCGACGTGCGCGCGTGGATGTCGTTGATGTAGCGCAGGAAGAGGACGCCCGCGTGCCACAGCAGGCGGAACGCGAAGCGGTACTTGTCGCTCGGCGGGCAGACGCGGCGTATCTGGTCGAGGAACGCCGTCGTCACCGGCGTCCTGGCGCTGCAGACGGTGATCACCGTCTGCCCCGTGAGGATGATGCCGAGAGGCACGGTGCGGTAGGGCACCGCGTCGTCGCCGCCGTCTTCGCCCGGCGGCTCAAGGGTCGGCACGTGGACGATGAGCATCGACGCCTCGTCGTCCCAGTCGAAACGCGGGCGTTCCCCGGCGTCGAGAGGGTCGGTGAGGAAGTCGCGCGGGACGCCGGAGTGCGTCAGCACCGCCTCCAGCTCGGTGGTGGAGGGCTCGACGAGGTTGATCCAGCAGGACGGCGCGAACTCCGGCGTCTCCCGGAGCCCGCCGTTCTCCCAGCGGTAGATCGTCATCATTGGCTACCTCCTTTCCCGTCGCAGGCCGGCCGTTTATGCCTCCGCCGTCCCTCAGCCCAGCTGGCCGAGGAACCTCATGTCGTTCTCGTAGAGGAAGCGGATGTCGGGTATGCCGTACTTGATCATCGCGATTCGCTCAACGCCGAAGCCGAAGGCGTAGCCCGAGACTTTCTCGGGATCGTAGCCCACGTG
>Ga0310690_10008244_pt1 | contig 13254 bp, 13 predicted proteins | sample AusTroGonzalo_MG_2_FD_207661 | JGI IMG/M metagenome (GOLD analysis project Ga0310690, IMG submission 207661) | Bovine rumen microbial communities from tropical cattle in Woodstock, Queensland, Australia - Gonzalo_04 (v2) (version 2) | ecosystem: Host-associated > Mammals > Digestive system >... | reverse complement strand
AACCTTCCTAATTAGACCTGATTCAGTTGTTATAACTACAACATCAACAGGAGTGATAGCTTCGACTTCTTTATCTTCTGGTTTAATGTCAATTTGAGCAAGCTCTGTTCTACGCTCGTCTCCATATTTATCAACAAAAGAATGAAGTCTTTTAAGTAGTTCTACTTCTGGATGTTCAGCAATTTCTTTTAATTTAAGTAATAATGCATTTAGCTCTTTTTGCTCTTGTTCAAGTTCTTCTTTTTCTAGTTTCGCTAAACGAGATAATTTCATATCAAGGATAGCTTTTGCCTGAAGTTCTGTAAAACCCCACTTAGTCTGAAGAGTTTCTTTTGCGGCAGCCGCACTTGTTGAAGATTTAATCATAGCAATAATATCATCAATAATATCAAGTGCTTTGATAAGTCCAACTACAATATGTAATCTATCCATAGCCTTTTTAATATCAAACAAAGCTTCTTTTACAATACATTCTTTATTATGTTCAACATAAATTTTAATACAATCTTTAAGATTTAATTCAGTAGGGGTTTTATTAACCAATGCTACTTGATTATATGAAATTGATGTTTGTAAATCTGTTTTGAGAAATAATTTATTAACTACATCGGAAGGAGAATAGTTTTTATCACAAGTGATTACAATTCTAAGACCTTTCTTATTACTTTCATCTCTTGCATCTGTAATACCTTCAATTTCTTTAGCTTCGCACACTTCTCCAATCTCTGCAAGTATTCCTTCTATTGTTGTCCCATAAGGAATTTCATAAAAGATAATTTTATCTTTTTCAATATTATATTTACCTCTTATCTTAACAGAACCATGTCCTGTTCTCATAATAGAAGGAATATCATTTTTATTAATAACAATTCCACCTGTAGGAAAGTCAGGTCCTGGAAGCATAGGTTCTTTATCATCAAGATAATCAAATATTGCTTGAGCAACTTCTTTTAAATTATGCGGAAGCCAGTTACATGCCATCGCTACACCAATACCTGTATTTGGATTGCACAAGAGGTTAGGAAAGATTGCGGGAAGTGTAACTGGCTCTTCCATTGTCTCATCATAGTTAGGAATAAAATCTACGTTCTTCTTTTTTAATCCTTGAAGGAGACCATCTTCTGCTAATTTACTAAGTCTTGCTTCTGTATAACGATATGCAGCTGGACCGTCTCCACTAATACTACCTTGATTTCCATGGAAGTCTATCAAAGGATATCTTAATATCCAGGGTTGAGATAATCTTACCATAGCTCCATAGATAGAGCTGTCTCCATGCGGGTGTAGCGCGCCCATTACATCACCAACAATTCTAGCACATTTTACATGAGGTTTATTAGACGTCCTTCCTCCATCTAACATCCCAAACAGAATTCTTCTTGCAACAGGCTTTAATCCACTTTTAGAATCAGGTAAAGCTCTATCTGAATTACACGCTGCTGCATACTCTATAAAATTAACACTTAATTCATTAATTAATTCATTTGTATTATTCATTTTTCTCCTCTCCCGCATTTATAATATATTTACTTGTTTCTAATAATAAATCTTCTAAAGAAACAGTATCATAAATAATATAAGGAATTCTTATTAAAGGAATTTTATTTTCTTTACACCATTTATTTTTAATTTTATCATTATTTTTAACTTTTATCAAATTTTCTTCGTTATTCCAGCCTGAGCCATTACAAAAATAATGAACATTTCCATCATATTCTATTAAATAATTTTTATTTGGAATGTAGAAATCAAATCTAGCTCGAATGTTATTTCCTACTCTGCAAGTTTCAAATTGTTTTTGCTTTTCAAAATTAATATTATTTTGTTCTAAAATAGATTGAATTTTAGCCTCTCCCCTAGAAGAAAGACAACCGCAACTCATTGTTGAATTAGAAGTTAATTTTGATGCAGAAATTTGACAATGATTTCCGCATTCACATTCACATTCCCATAGAATGGAAGTGCCTCCTTTTTCCGGAACACCTAAGCTATATAAAGCGGTTAATTTTCCAAATTTTTGATTTGTTAAATCCAACGCTAAACTTTTATTCCAATTTGTAATAGTTTTAGAAGCTATTTTCTTTTGTAAACATCCACAAGATTTAGTGTGCCCTGATTTAAGTGCGTCTGCCCTAGTGATAAATTCTTTCCCACAAAAACATTTACATAGCCATTGAGGTTTTGTTCCTTTATTTTCAACTCTTTTAATAACAGTTACACCACTTTCTGTGGTGTAACCTGTTAAATCTTTTGCTTTTCCTGCCATAATTATACCTCATAAGTAGCTTCATGGCTATGCTCTTTAATAAATTGTTTTCTAGGGATAACTGATTCTCCCATAAGATTATCAAATAAAATATCTGCTTTTTTTGCATCTTCAACAGTTATTTTTTTAATAATTCTTTTATCTTCATCGACAAGAATAGAAGTTTCATCTACGCTCATCTCTCCTAATCCTTTAAGACGATTTACAATATATTTTTTATTAGCATTTTTTTGTCTATATTCTTCAAGAGCAGCATCATCTTTTAAATATATATAAGTATCTTTATTTTCAGTAATTTTATAAAGTGGTGGCACTCCCGCATATACATATCCATCAATGATTAGCTGAGGACAAAATGTCCAAATAAATGTATAGAAAAGATTCTTAATATGACTTCCATCTACATCAGCATCAGATTCAATTATAATTTTCCCATAACGGAGATCTTCTTCCCTATAAGTTAATTTCATTGTCTTAGGGTCTACTGTTAATCCAAATGCATCTATCATTGTCATAATTTCTGCATTTTTTTGGATTTTATCTAAAGAGGCCTTTCGTACATTTAGAATTTTTCCTCTAATAGGCATTATGGCAGTATATTCATTATTTCTAGCCATTTTTAGGTTTCCAGCAGCACTATCTCCCTCAACTACGTAGATCTCACACTTCATTCTATCTTTAGAGTAACAATCAGCCAATTTGCTATCAAATTTAACAACTTTTTCTTTCTTCTTCTTTTCACTTTCGCGGGCGGCATCTCTAGCTTTCTTTGCAGCCTCTCTAGCTTTACGAGCACTAGTTGCTTTATCGAAGATAATTTTAATATCTTTTTCATTAAGAGATAACCAATTTTGAATACCTTCCGCAATAGTTCCCATAAAAGGAGACATATCAAGTTTTACAACTCTAGATTTTGTTTGAGCATCGTAGCTAACTCCTGGGGCGGTTAAATTGAAAGCAATAACCATGCCTTCTTGAATATCTCCACCTTCAAGATTAGTTTCTTTATCTTTGAGCCAATTTTTTTCTCTAAAGAATTTATTAAATTCTCTTGTAATACAAGCTTTAATTAAGGTAATATGTGGTCCCGCATCTGTCTCTCCTGTATTAACATAACTTGTCATATTAAGAGAATAATTAGTTGTATATGTTAATACAAAATCAAGTTTAAGCTTGCCTTCCGCAAAATTAATATTTAATCTATTCTTGTTAATTTCATTATCTTTTACAATGTCATCAACTAAATCATTTAATCCATTTTTAGCTTGATATGTAATTAAATCTTTTCCATTATGAGTAAGATTAATGGTCAATCCTTTACATAGACAAGTAAGAGTATGAAATAATTTCTTTATTCGTTCAACTTCAATAGAAGAAGTCCCAAAAAACTGAGGATCTGGAGTCCATTCTACAATAGTACCAGTGTGGGCATCACCTTGTTTACCAACATCTCTTTTATAAAAAACTCCATCTTTAAAAGCAACTCTTTCTACCTGTCCATCTCTATATGTATTTGCTACAAGTCTTTTTGATAAGAAATTTACAAGTTTACATCCAATACCATTAAGACCAAGAGAAGTTCCTTCATAAACACCATCATCTGAGAACTTACCAGAGGTATTTAACACATCAAAAGCAGCCTGAAAAACAGTCTCTCCATCTTCTCTTTTTATATTAACAGGAAAACCTTGTGCAAAATCTTCTACTCTACAAGAACCGTCATCTTTATAATCTACATTGATTGTATCTCCATGTCCTGCACTCCATTCATCAATTGCGTTAGACACCATCTCAATCAATAGCTGAGTGCTATAATCTGTGCTTCCGCAATATACACCTGGTCTAAGTCGAGTAAATTCTAATGGAGTTAGTGATTCAATACTTTTTTCGTCATATAATTTGCTCATTTATATCTCCTTCTACTTTTATACTATATTTCTTTATTAAATTCCAAAAACCTTGCTTATCATCAGTAGCTAATCTGTCTGCTAATTCATTTCCCAAAATACCATTATGCCCTTTAATATGAATCACAGATACATTGAATTTAGGACATTGAATATATTTCCATAATTCTAAAACAAGATCTTTATTTTCTACATCTTTATTTTTGCTATTTTTCCAATTATTTCTTGCCCAAGTCCGCATCCAACAATTTATCATATTTGCACAATAAGCAGAATCTGTATAAATAACAAAATCATCTTCTGGATGCCAATCAGCATATTGAAAAACTTTTAAAATAGCAGTCATTTCCATTCTATTGTTTGTTGTCTCAAGAAATTGCCCCGCAGCATAGCAACCTAACTGAAGAGGAACATCTTCTTCATAATTAAGAGGGTCTTCGCAAGCGCCAAGTTCCACAAGTCCAAATCCGCCCGGTCCGGGGTTGCCTCTGCAACTTCCGTCTGTAAAAAAGAATCGTTTCATCAAATTTTTTCCTTTCAGAGTTCTCTCTTTTTTATTCTATATATATTATAACATAAAATTTAATAAAAGTCAAGAGAGTTTGAAATTTTTATGGAACAAAATTTTTACAAAAAGAAAGTGGAGCAAGTTTTATTTAACTTGCTCCACATAGTTTTAGATCTTCTGAACATATGCGAGGCTCACCCAGCCAATTCCAGAATCGAGTTTTCCAAAACCATTCTTTTCTTCAACAATAGTTACAATAGTTCCTTTTTTAACAGCTCCAACAACGGCATAAGAGGTTCCTGGACCTTTTCTTACATTAAGCACATTTGCGGTTACTTTTGCTTTATAAGAAATATCTTTAGTAGTATATTTTAAACTAATCCATCCTTGAGTATCTTTGATTCTACCCCATCCATTTTGTTCTTCTACAATAGTAACAATGGAGTCTTTCTTCAAAGAGCCGGTAACTGCATATGATATACCAGGACCTTTTCTAATATTTAAAGTGCTTGCGGTCACCTTAGCTTGATAACTTACAAAGGCCGGGGTTGGTTCTGGATCAACTGGAACAGACGCACCTGCTACTTTAGCAAGAAAAGTTCTCCAATTAATTAATGCAGATTCATTTTTACACCATGGTTGAGGACAAACTTTTCCTGTTACCATATGATGCATTATAACATGGTTAATATCAACATGATATTTTGCCATTAAATATTTTGTTAATTCAACTGCATTATTAACTGTCGCATCTGTTAAATACCAATCATTATCTGTAACTTTTAATGAAGAAGTATCTTTTTTATTACTGCACATCTCAATGCTAATTGAATTATTATTCATGCATTTACCATAATCAACTCCACCAAGAGAAGTGGTCATTGTTTTGTATTTAGAACCACCAACAGACCAACAATAACAGTTTGCGGGATCAGGATTATACTGAACTATTTCAACATCATCAACAATATAATCTGCACTAGCATCTCTAGTAGTTGTAGCAAAACCTAGTGCGCAAGCTTGGGCGCGGCCTTGCTTAGAACTGACTCCCGCAGTATAATGCAATACAATATATTTAATTTCTCTATTTGCTTTTTTAGTTGTATTATGATAATTAGTTTTTTTAATAATATTAATTTCTGCGGAGGCCTGTTCAGTTTTTTCTGGAATTGTTTGGGACAAGCCGGTTCCCGCATACTTATTATAGAATTTTTGACCATATTCTGCTCTTTTGTTTTGATTTTCTTCAGATTGATTCTTTGGCTTTTCAAACTGTAATAAAACAGTATTAGAAGCTTCTTTAACAGATTTTGCTGTTTTAAGTGTATTTAAAACACTTTTATAAGAACTTGATAATTCTTTCATAAGGAAATCTAATTGCATCTCTAAATCTCCAATAGACTTCTTCTCTTGTTTAGCAAAATTTAATAAATTTTGTTTTCTGCTCCAGTATGTCCATTGACAAAGGCCGTAGCCAGCTTTATCTTTAACAAAGTTTTTATAGCTTCCATTATCTACTGCTATTGTATAAGTTTGATCAGTATATCCTAGTTTTTTCTCAAAATTGTTTTGTAAATTTATTGGATTTAAACCTGACTCTGCATAAATATTTCCAATTAAACCTGCAACACCATAATTATTATCTAATTTATCTAATAAATAATTCCATATTTGTTCTTCTATTGTTTTTCCTTTTAAACTCATAATAAAACCTCCTTATTATAAAAAGTCCTATGGTTTGCCCATAGGACTTTATATTATAATCGCTCAGCTAATTCAGCAATCTCACTTCTATAAATTTTTACTAATTCAACTTCTCCATAACAAGAATGATTTCTAAAAATCTTTGAAGCGCGTCTCATACCATTAAAGACACCCGCATACATAGACATATCTACTTGGTGAGTAAAATCACCGTCTATAATGCATCTACTATCTTCACCAACACGCTGTAAAGCGAGTCTCATTAATTCAATATCAAGATTCTGCGCCTCAGAAATATAAATTGCGGCGTTCATCCCAGTAGTATCATATCCACGGATGTCGCTCATTGGTAATAGAACAAGATTACCATCTTCAATAAGACGCTCAACTGCACATCTGTCTCCTAGCTTACTGATAAGTAAATTACCTATCTGACTATCAAGAAGTTTTTCTGTTCGGTCACCAGGGTAAAAACCAAGCTTAGCACTACCTTTTGTTGCAACAGTATTACAAAATACAACAATCTTATCAATTTCACCTTTTTCTAAGAGCTGGAACATATAAGCAAAAGCCAATAATGATTTTCCGGTTCCCGCAGCGCCTCTTAACATAGTTATTTTATTCTTAAACAAACTATGCAATGCTATTTCTTGATAAGCATCTCTTGGTTTAATTTTCCCGAACATTTTTGAATCTGCTGCAATAAATTCTATTTTTTTATATTTATTATCTTGCCAAACATATTTATCTATAATATGTCCATTATTTTTAATTAACAAATATTGATTTTCATATAATTCATACTCATTAGTATTATATGGATATGTAAAATTATAAAAATTTGCCAATGCTTCATCATCAAAATCTACTACAATATATCCCGTATAATCATCAAGAGATTCTTCTTTGCAATATTCTGTATTTAACCCTACAATTTTAGCAAGCGCTTCACAACAGAGATCTTCTGTTACAAATATAATATCTGGAATTACTTTTTTCAATTCAAGAGCGCAGCTAATGATCTTAGAATCATTATTTCCTTTATCATCTCCATGATAAAAAGCAATTTCATATTGACCTCTATTTTCATCTAATAGATGAATAAGTTTGCGGGCTTTATACTTTGTATCTTCATCTTTTCCATATGCAGTTTTAATTGTTTCTAGTTCTCTTAAAGAAATATCAGAGATATAAAATATAGACTTGTCTTCAAAAATCTTTTGTTGAAGAAATAATAAAGAACAAGTGTCATAAAATTTAGTCATATATAAAGGTTCACTCCTTCTTTTTCTTATTCCTTATATATAAAATTTATTTATAATTATTTATTCTTTTTTGTCTTATAGTGTTTTACGGCATTAATAATAATTTTTCTTCTCATTTGCTTTTGTTCAAGTTCTTTGTATAAATCATTAATTTGATCAGTAATTTCATTAACTCTAGCAATTCTGCGGTTGACCTGTCTGTACATCACTCTTGCAGTTTTACTATCCTTAACAAAGTCTTTATAACATTCGCAAGCATGAAGAAAATCAATCGAGGCATCTGCTTTTTCTTTTAAAATTTTTCGTTCATATTTAAGTGCTTTTATTGTAGCTCTTATTTCTGCATATTCACAGCCAGCATATGAAGAAGCATTTTCCTTATCATCGGGATGAACAATAGCAACTCCTGCAAATTTCTTTCCAAGATGCTGAACTACAACCCTAGATTTTCCAGTTGATTCATCATAATAACTATCTATAAATTTCATATAATAACTCCTTTTTTATTTTCTTTTTTATATTATATCATATTTTTTTATGATTGTCAAAAAAGTAATAAAAAAAAGAGAGCAGATTATATCTGCTCTCTTAGTTGTTATTTATTTTTTAATTCCTCAATTTCCTTTTGTTGAATTTGAATCATTTTAATTAAAGCTGGTACAAATTTTGAATAATCAATGCTGTCCGCCTCATTATTTTTATATACGATAGGATAAGTCATTATTGGTTCAACATCTTCCGCAATTAAACCATATTGATTATTAGGAAGTTTATTTGATTTATAATTATATTTAACAGGATTTAGCTGCAAAATCTTTCTAGCTTCTTCTTCTGTCATATCAGAAATATTTTCTTTATATTTTCTAGAAGAGAAAGTTCCATAAGCTGTTGCTGTTAAATTACCACTCCAATCAAGTGTAAGAGCATCAGAGCGATCATCAGCACTAGTACCATTACCAACAATGACTGCAAACATATTAGATTCGTCTTCAATATTAAATGCTCCACTCACGTGCTGATATATACCATTAGCGATAGTTCCCCATCCTTCTGCATGAGAACATGGTCCATTAGCTTCTGTATAGTGTCCTTCAGCATGAGAATAATTGCCATTAGCTTCTGTATAACTTCCTTCAGCATGAGCACAATTTTTAGCTCCTGTATGATATCCTTCAGCATGTGCGGCAGAGCAATTAACATAAGTATAAGTTTCTATACCTTCAGCATGGGAAGCAGTCCCGATTGCTGTTGTTCCTTCACCTTCAGCGTGAGAATTTGTACCATTAGCCGTTGTATTGTTACCTTCAGCGTGAGAACCTGCTCCGCCTGCTGCTGTATAGTATCCTTCAGCATGAGAATAATTGCCACTTGCTTCTGTTCCATTACCTTCTGCATGAGAGGATTCACCGCTTGCTTCTGTACCACTACCTTCCGCATGAGAATTATTACCGCTAGCTGTTGTATTTTCACCCTCTGCATGAGAATTATAATCGCTAGCAACTGTACCATTACCTTCCGCATGAGAACGAGAACCGCTAGCTGTTGTGCTTAAACCTTCCGCATGAGAACAAGAACCGCTAGCTGTTGTGCTAAAACCTTCAGCTGTTGCAGACTGGCCTGGAGTGGTGCCTTCTACTTGTCCCAGTGTTATATATTGTTGTGGTTGCACAATAAGCTTTTCCCAACGATAAGCTTTTTGATATGTATTATAATATGCTTCCCAATTATAATCAAAAACAGAGATATTAGCTGCTTCTACTTCTTCAGGAGACATATTAATTGTCCAGTTATAAGGTGCAACAGTATCATTATAAGTTATATATCCAACCGCAACTGGTTGACTACTTGAAGTACTTCCATCTATTTTAGTACCAACTGTTATATTACTAGAATTTTGAACTGTATTTATTTCAAATAATGCATTGCCATCTGCAGCAGTAGCATAATCAAAACAGCTCATTAGCTTATAATGTCCATCTGAACCACCGCCACTAACTTTATTTTTTTCAGATACACATAATTTATAATTTATCCATATTTTATATGTTCCACTTCCACTTGCAGAAGCAGTAAATTCATAATAATAATTATAAGTATTTCCATTAGGAGCTGGATACTCACCGCTAGATGGGTCCACCCAGCCTTTATAAAAGTATCCTTTGGTATAATTAGCATTAGTTGTACCTATATATTGATAAATTTTACCTGTGGTGGATGCACTTGCTTCAGGCATGGTTGAAAGTTGAATAGTCTGAATTTCAGGCTTATTTTTAACATAATCAACTGCGGTATTATCACTTTGATTCCAGTCGGCTTGTTCTTGTGCTGGCGCTGTTGGTTGTACATCAACTCTTTCCCATGAATAAATTATTTCTGGAGAAGTTAAATATGCAATTAATGCTTGATTATCAGGATAAACTGAAATTGTACTATGATTAGAAATTAAGTTAGAACTTTCATAATCATTAGCAACTATTGCTTGATTATATAAACTTCCCCCCATTATCCAATAACTATTTTGATGAGTATAGGTATAATATCTATTAGTTTCTGTTCCTTGATAACTAATAGCAGCACCAAAAATCGTTTCATTATCGGCATTCCATAAATAAGCATAGCTCCTAGATATTGCACCTAATTTATAATTTGAATAAATATCATATGTCATATTACCACTGCCATATACAGTTTCACCTGTATAATGATATTTATATAAATTTCCATCAGGTGCTTCATAAGTAGGTACAATTGAATTTGCAACGCACTTATAAAAATAACCATTAGTATAATTAGCATCGGTTGTTCCAATATATTGATAAATTTTTCCTACTAATTCAGCAGCCGCTACGGGCATAGTAGTTTTTTGCTCTAATTTTTTAGCAAGTTCAGTTCTAGCTTCAGCATCTTTAAAGTTTCTAACTGAACCATCTTTTAATTTAATTTTACTAAAGGTAGTACCCATTTTGATTCCTCCTTTTTAAGATTTTTACCTTTATAATAATATGAAATTTATTTCAATAAAATTAATGAAAAATGGTTAAGACTATAAAATCTTAACCATCTATATTTTTATTATATACTGATTTAAAAAACATACTGATCCAACACAAAAGCCCTCAATCTTTTGAGGGCTTTTCAATAGTAGTATTACCACTGTTAGTGCTTCTAAAAAATGATCCAATCCAGCATAAAAATGCTCCAATTAAAGGAAGTTTATCTGGAGTAATCATAATTCCAAAAATAGCAAAACCGGCGCAGATAATCTTTCCAAAAAGAACAGAAGCAATCCAGCCGCAAATGTATCCAATTGCAATAGAAAGAAGACTGGATAGCAAAATTGATAAAGCACAAACAACTATAAAAGCAAGTATAATCATTTATTAATTTTCTCCTTTATATCTTCATAAATTTGTTCAAATGGAACTGGGGTATTATTATGAGCATCTAGCTCGCAATGATAAATAAGCCCTGTATTCCAATCATAAAACTTATCCTGTGTGTGCGTATGTCCACACAAATTAATTACTCTGCGGGAGAGGGGTTTATCTACATCATAGTTGGAAGTAATAGTGGGATAATGGCTAAGATAAAAACCTTGATTACCTAAATTAATTTTTGTAGCAAAACCAAGATGCAGAATATTAGGACTAATATTTACATATTTTTGAATGCGGTTGGCGGTATCATGGTTACCAGTCAAGATATATATCTTACCATTCAACCGCCGCAAACAATTTATTCCTCCCCTGTCATCATTCAGCATAACATCGCCAAGATGATAAACAATATCTTCTGGTTTTACAACCTTATTCCAATTCTTTATAATTGCTTCATTCATTTCTTCAACCGAGTGAAATCCGCGAGGTTCGTAGATAAAGGGTTGGTTATGACAGAAATGAGTGTCGCTAGTAATAAATATTTTAGTCATAGTGGTAAGCCTCCATATCATATGAATTTATATCATTTAAAAAACAAGCACGATAGACAATATCAAATCTTTCTGCTTTTGTAGGATATTCTTTATTAAAATTTATCTGCATAAGCTGATTTTCAGGCACAAAGGTTTTCTTTGGTCTCTTAGCATTTCTTTCTATACAAACTTTAATATGCTCATCCATAATAACACCAATAAGTTTAAAAGGCTCTCCTCTATACTTTGCTCTTACTGCTGAAAGTATTTTATTGCGGGAGGCTCTATTTATATGCGTAGCATCAAGAATAGTTACATCATTCTCATTTAAAGATCTAACCGCTTCATTTACATAATTTTTCCACACATCATCTTCGTGGGCAAAATATTCTTCTCCTTCTTGTAAAAGAGAAAACCTAATTGCATCACGAGAAATTACTTCACACTTGCGACCATTAGCATTGGTATGCTTGCACCAGGCTGCCGCAAAAGTGCTTTTTCCAGATGCCGGAACTCCTATCATTAAAATCAACTCTTTACTCATTATGCAATCTTCCTTCCTTATTTAACTTGCTTTTTAATTGTCCATAGGTCATAATCCTTTGACCCTCTGGTGTAAAATTCTTTTCTTCAAATTCAATTAAAAAATCTTCATGTGTATATTTTGTTAATGGTTTACATTCTACATGATTTACTTCTTTTTGGCATTTTAAACAAAATAATTTTTTTAAATGACCAGCTTCTCTTTCATTTCCGCATTTTCTTAGTACAGGTATTCCTCTACTTCCGCATTGGGTGCAATAAAATTCACTTTCATTATATCTCATTACTTTACACCATCGGTATCAACGAATCTTACGAAAATCTTACCGCACTTTCTGCAAATATATCTATCAATAGGAATATCTTTTAAAAGGATCTCATCATCCAACTTGGGTCCAGCTAAGTCATCTACAACCCGGATCCCGCGAGTACTAACATAAACATCTTTAATTTCATGTTTAGTAGTTAATGAATTAATTTTCTTATATCTATGGTCAATCCAAAGTCCTGAATCAAACCAATATAAAAGAGCATTAAATTCACATTTACTCCACTTTAAAAATTTTATAATTTTATAAGACAACTCTCTTAACATATTAAAGCACTTCCTTTCTTTTTTCTTTATATAAATATTATATCATATTTTTTTATAAAAATCAAATAAGCAGATTGATTTAATCAATCTGCTTATTTACTACAAACTGAGAAATATATTCTTCAAATTCTGTTGCGGAAGCTGGATATGTTATAATCGCACCGAGACTTGGGTCAATAGCAAAAACACCTAAAAAGGATTTACCATCTACCGCAAACCGACCTCTCGATAATAATACATCTCCTTCTACCTTACTAGCTTCATTAATGAAATCATATACATCATGAACGCCATTAATCATAATAACAACTTTCTTTGTCTTTTTAATAGCCACACTAACATCTCCTCTCTTGTTTTCAACATTATAACATAAAATTTTGCAAAAGTCAAATAATGAATTGACTTGTCTCAAGCTGCAAATCTTCAATGCATAAATCTTCTAAATGAGTATAAGGTATACGAATTAAAGGTATATTATTATCTTTACACCATTGATTTTTAATCATATCATATTTTTGAGTTTCTTCAAATTTTTTTAAACCTCCATAATAATCTA
>Ga0310690_10008243_pt1 | contig 13254 bp, 17 predicted proteins | sample AusTroGonzalo_MG_2_FD_207661 | JGI IMG/M metagenome (GOLD analysis project Ga0310690, IMG submission 207661) | Bovine rumen microbial communities from tropical cattle in Woodstock, Queensland, Australia - Gonzalo_04 (v2) (version 2) | ecosystem: Host-associated > Mammals > Digestive system >... | reverse complement strand
ACAGCTCGAAGCCGGGGGACGTCGTAATGGACCTGTTCGGAGGTTCGGGGAGCACATTAATCGCATGCGAGCAGATGAACAGGCGCTGCATAACGATGGAGTACGATCCGAAGTATGCGGATGTGATCCTCGAGAGATACCGCAACCTGACAGGCGAGGAACCGGAGCAGATAGCATGACCGACGACCTCGACGATATATGCGATTTCGAGCTGGACATATTGGACGGATCCGAGAGCATCACCGAGAGCAAGCCCAAGAAGAAATCCAAGCAGGATCCGAACGCCGATGTATCGCTCCGGGTTTTCAAAAGCAGGCAGAACCACATAAAGAGGCGTGCCTTCTCAGAGCAGGCCATGAACGAGGTCCTGGATTGGCACCTTCAGGAAGGGACTACATACCATTGCATAAGCGGAGGGGATGTGGACTCCCTGACATTCCTGAGAGGGATAATCAAGCAGCAGCCGCTGGATTACGCCCTGATAAGCACCTGGTGCATGGCGATGACCGATGCCGAGGAGATCAGGAATTGGATGAGCAAGGGCATCCTGAAAAGGCTGGACATGTACGTCGGGGAGATATTCACAGGTTCGTATTCGGATGTATTCGACGAGCTGAGCGAGCTGGTGAAGGGATGCGCGGGCCGCGTATGCGTGACCAGGAACCACAGCAAGGTAATGGTAGGTTACGGGGACCGCTTCGCTTTCGCAATAGCATCGAGCGCCAATGTGAACACGAACCCGAGGATAGAGCAGACGACCATCACCGTCGATAAGGGAGTGGCGGACTTCTATAAGGAATTCTACGACGGGCTCGTGCCCTTTAACGAGGGCTATGAGAGCTGGATCCCGTGGAGCGGATGATGGCACCGAAGAAGGACCGCCCGCAGAACAAGAACCTCGAAAAGGGGAAGAACACGCAGTTTAAAAGCGGCGAAGAAGCGGCGAGCAGAGGGAGAGCCGGGGGATTGGCATCCGCCCGCAAAAGACAGGAGCTGAGGAGCCTCAAGGACACCCTCGAGGCATTGATGAAGATGCCCGTGGAGTCGGGCCCTTCCTATTCGATAACAGGAGCGGAATCGCTGAAGGACGCCAAACTGAAGAACGCACCGAGCGGGGAGGTAATAGGGCTCGCATTGATGAGCAAGGCCCTGAAAGGAGACCTCCGCGCCATAGAGCTTATACAGGAGACAATCGGAGCACGCAACGTGGCGACAGTTTCCCCATTGGAGGCGCTGGCTTCCAAGCTGAGCGAATACGAGGAGGACGACGAATGAGCGAGCCGATAGAGATCATGCTGAACCCCGACAAGGAGCGCAGGGAGAAGGCGTTAAAGAGCATGGCTCGCACCGGCTACCTTTCAGTATGGGAAGGCGCGGTTAGGTCCTCCAAGACGGTCATCGCGCTCATGGCATTCGCAATATACGTCACGCGCTCCCCAGAAACATCCTTCCTCATTTCGGGAAGGACAGTGGGAACGATAGAGAAGAACTGCATATTCGAGGACTACGGATTACTGAACCTCCTGCCGGGATCCGAATACAGGAAGGTCGGAGAGAGCCGCGCGATAACCTTCTTTGCGAGGCAGGGGGACCGCATAGTGGAGAAACACATATACGTCCTCGGAGCGGCGGATATACGCGCGTATATGGCCCTTCGTGGTAATTCCTACGGAGGATGGATGGCCGATGAGGTCAACATGCATGACAAGGAATTTGTTATCGAGGCTTTGAAGCGTACCGCGGTCAGTACGGACCGCCGCCACTTTTGGACGCTGAACCCCGATAATCCCCATCATTGGGTGTATAAGGAATTCCTGGACTACTACGATTCATTGGATAAGGAGCAGAGGAAGGCCCTCGGAGGTTACCACTGGTGGCATTTTACCCCCGAGGACAATCCCGCCATGACGCCGGAGATGCTGAAGGCGTTAGAGCTCCAATATCCCCGCGGTTCGTACCTGTATGACCGCTATATCCTCGGTTTGAGGGTAATGGCCGAAGGGCTGATCTATCCCAAGGTCAACGCCTCGATGTTCAGGCCCGAGGAGGACATGGTCGGCACGGACGTCCGTTACTGCGCCATCGACTTCGGAGCGACGCACGCCACCGTTATGGTATTCGGCGGGATATACAAGGGCAATAAGAAGGATTGGCGCATAGTCGCTGAGTACTACGACCAGGGCTCAGATAAGACGACATACGACCACTATAAGGGATTCCTGGACGTCTGCCAGAGGATAGGCGCGGACCCTTCCAGGATGATAATCGCCATAGATCCCGCAGCCAAGGTGCTCCGCCAGGAATTCCTCCAGCACGGCCTGACGGTCATAAAGGCGAAGAACGATGTGCTCCCGGGCATCGAATACACCCGTGCCCTGCTTTACAGCGGAGCCCTCCTATTTTCAGATTCATGCGACGATATGCTCCCCGAATTCGCCAGCTACTCCTGGGACCCGAAGGCCAGCGAGAGAGGGGAGGAGAAACCGATAAAGCAGAACGACGACCGCATGGACGCCGTCCGCTATTTCGCATGGACGCACATTAAACCGATTTTAGGAATGATAACATGAAGGTACAATTCGCACAGGACATAATCGTCCAACCGGACGATCCGACGATGCCGATAAGGATAGAAAGCAGGACCCTGGAGGTCGCATTCAGGCAGTGGCAGGCACAGCTCACCAGATACCAGAAGCTCCTGGATTACTATATGGGGAATCAGGACTTCGGGGAGATCCACACGGGACTGAACAAGATAGTATCGAATCATTGCAGATATATCGTGGACGTGCTCACAGGCTACCTCACCGGGAACGAGCCCAGGTATAACTGCGCCGAAGGGGACGCCTACGGACAGGCCATCCTCGACCTGATGAGGGAGCAGAACAAGTGGAGCATAGACCAGCAGATCATAGAGGACCTGGGAATCTTCGGGAAAACATACGAGCTCGCATTCATGCCCGCGGACAAGGAGGAGCCGAACAGCGTAGAGCTGGACCCGCTGCACGCATTCGTGGCATTCAGCGGGGACATGGAGAGGGACTCCCTCTTCGGAGCGGTGGTGTATTCGTACACGAACGACGACCAACAGACGATATATCGCATGTACGTCTATGACAGGGAGTATCGCTCGATTTGGGAATCCAAGAACAAGGGATCGGACCCGAGGACCTGGAGCATGGTGGACCCGTTCACGCCCCACGGATTCGGAAGGGTCCCGCTCATAGAGTACAAGAACAACAGGAAGGCGATGGGCGACTTCGAGGGAATAATGGAGCTCCAAGACGCCTACAACTCGCTCCTGAGCGACAGGCAGGACAATCAGGACAGCTTCGCACAGGCCATGCTGGTCCTTTCAGGCGCGGTGATAGGAGTAACGCCCGACGAGATAAACGAGGGGAAGGTGGACCTGAAGAAGCACAAGGTCCTCCAGCTGGACGAGGATGTAACGGCGCAGTACCTGGTCAAGACCACCGATGAGACCGGAGTGCAGATCATCCAGGACAAATACGCCGCCGATATTCACAAGATGGCGATGGTCCCCGACCTGTCGGATGAGAAATTCGCAGGCAACGCTTCCGGAGTAGCCATGATGTATAAGCTGTTCGGGACGGACCAGGTAGTGGCCAGGATCATGGCGGAATTCCAAAAGGGATTCACAAGGCGCTGCAAGCTGTACGATTACCGCCTGAACAACCCGAGCATGGCCGAAGGCTATGAACCGAGGGCGGTCATAGCGGACATGACTATAACATTCAACCTGAACGAGCCCCAGGATCTGTCCTATATTGCAACGGCCCTCACCCAGCTCACAGGCTCCAACATAATCTCCAAGCACACCGCACGCAGGCTGGTCGCAGTGATCCCGGACCCTGACGCGGAGGACGAGCTGGTGGAGGAGGAGCAGAACGAGAGCGCGGAGCGCACCAGGGACACGTTCGACTACGACCTGATAGAGACGCAGAACAGAGCCCTGAAGGAACCCGAAGATGCCGAAGAAGCCGCTGATACCGAAGAATGATGCGGAGCGCAACGCCCTCGTATATCGCTCATACGAGGACCCGCTCCGCAAGGCGCTCCTTCGCTATTCGACCAGAGCGGCGAAGGACATGTTCGATGCCATACGGCACGTGCTGGAGGCGGCCGGCTATGACGGGAGCAACAGGCTCACCGTCATGGTCCGCCAGGCCGACCCTGCCACGGTCCGCAGATTGGAGGAGATAGCGGAGCGCCTCCCCGATGCGCAGAGGAGACGCATGCTCTCCAAGCTGTACGGGGAGATAGGGAACGGCAACCTGACCGTTCGCAAGGCGATCCGCGATATAACGAGCTTCAGGACCGCAGAGCTGACGAACCAGGTGTATGACGCTGGGAAGAAGGGCCTTATGGCCGTCGCCCAGGAGGGAATGATGAGGTCGGAATTCCAGATCATGAAGGGAATGGGCATAGGATGGACCATCGACGCTCCGGGAACGCAGAGGGTGGAGGCATTCATGCGCTCCAATTGGACGCTGGAGACCGCCGACGGATATGTGCACCCTTTGAATCAGGTGGTGAAGGACGAGGTCTCCCAGGGACTGCTCCTGGGGGAACCGCCCAAGAAGATCGCCAACCGCCTGGAGAACGTCGCAGACATAGAGAAGGTCAGAGCTGAACGCATGGCACGCACTACGGTCACGATGGTCAGCAACCAGGCGCAGATGGACACATACGAGAGGCAGGGCATCAAGAAGTACAGGTTCTCCTGCACATTCGACGAGCGCACCTGCCCCGTATGCGGAGCGCTGGACGGCAAGGAATTCTATGTAAGGGACCAGGAACCCGGAGTGAACGCGCCGTATATGCACCCGAACTGCAGATGCACGACATACGCTGTGATAGATAAGAGGTTGAGCGACCGCACATGGGAGAACATGAAGAAGAAACATCCCGATTGGACGCAGCAGGTGGATCCCCGCGAGACATACGAGCACTACATGGACCGCACAGGACGCACGCGCCAAGGCACATGACGACCTGGATAAACCACTTCCAAACCCGATTTTTAACGCCGTTAGTCATTATAATACTTTGACTCGTTCTAACGAATCACCCAAACATGGGGGTTTTAACATGGTCGAGGAGATAAAAGATAATCCCGGAAACTCTGATCCGAAAGAAGCAGAGGTCAAGCTGTACACCGAGGCAGAAGTAAAGGCGGAGATCGAGAAGCACGTGAGGTCGAGGGTCGACAGGCTCAACGCACAAACGGATGACAAGATCGCCGCTGCAGTAACCGCCGCCTTGGAGGAGGAGCGTGAGAGAATACGCACCGAACAACTCCAAGGAGAGGACAAGCTGAAAGCGACATACGAAGGAAAGCTGAAGAAGCAGACCGCGGACTTGGAGAAAACCGCGCAGGAACTGAAGCAGGCACGCGCCGAGCTTTCGAGGTCCCGCGCCGAAGCACAGCTCGCATCCCTGGAGCTTCCGACGGAGCTCGCTCCCTACGTTATCGGAGAGAACGACGACAGAACAACCGAGAATATCAAGGCGCTCAGCGACGCATACAATGCGGCCGTGGCCAAGGGAGTATCCGAGGCCATAGCACGCGGGACCCCCAAACTAAGCACGAACCCCGAGAGCGGAGAGGACGAACTGACCCGCCTCAAGAGGATCGCGCATATAGCATAAGGGGGAACACAGAAATGGCAGCAGGAAACGGACAGTACTCAGCACCCCAGGCGCTCCCTAACACGGTCAGCCAATCTGCAGAGTACATCAAGGAAATCATGGATCAGATCGTCGCCATCGAAGCTAAGACAAATGGCATGAAACCCGATCCAGCAATCGTGAAAGCAGCAGGACAGGCAGGCTCTGTCTACCTTGCGACATTGGAGACCACCGGGCTCGGAAACTACGACGACAGGAAAGGTTATCCTCTCGGAGCAGCGAAGAACACCTGGACGCAGTACACCCTCACCCACGACAGAGGAATCAAGTACATCGCCGACACCAAGGAGAGCATCCAGAGCGGAGGAATCGACACCGCCGTCGCAATGATGGCAGAGTCCATGAGGAGCCATGTCATCCCCGAGATAGACGCGACAAGGCTCACCGGAATATATACCGCATTGGCCGCGGCTTCCAAGAGCACACACTACTCAGCAGAGGCCAACGCCCTGACAGCATCCAACCTCATCACCAAGATCATCACCGGACTCGACACAATAGCGGACGACTTCGGAACCGACAGCGGATGCACAGTCTATCTGAACAGCGCTCTCAGGTCAGTGCTCCACACGTCCACCGAGTACACCAAGACCAAGAACATCGGAGCATCGGACCGCAGGTTCGACACCGACCTCGGAGAGATCCTCGGCAGCAACGTCGTATGGGTCCCCAAGACAAGGATGTACTCGAAGCTAACATTCCTTGACGGATTCACCAACGCTTACAGCACCGCAAGCACCACCGTGGATTATACCAAATTCGGATATGCCAAGGACGCCAGCGGAGGCGGAGTGGACATGAACTTCGTTATCACCGCACCCAACACAGCAATGGGTGTCACCGCCATCAACAACCCCAAGATCATCCTCAAGGAGAACTCGGAGCAGTACGACGCGGACCAGGCAATGGTCAGGATTTGGCATGACGTCATAATCCCCAAGAACAAGCTTGACGGCTGCTATGTCAGCCTCGCACCCAGCTGAGGTGGACCGAATGACGACAGGGCACACCATGAGGAGGCTGGCACGCCTTAACACGATTCCGTTATACAGGAATATGGGAGAGGACGCGCTCATCGTCTACCTTGAGGATGCCCTGTCTGTGTTCCTCGACTACACCCACCGCTCCGAGGATCCGGGCGAGCCCGTGGATTCCCTTATAGGCGACATCGCCAAGTGGAAGATAGGACGCATGGGCGCCGAAGGCTTGAAGAAGGCCAAGGACGGCGAGATGGAGAGGGAGTGGGAGATCACCAATGTCGGCATCCCCCGCGAGCTCACCGAACGCATGAAGATGTACCGCCAGGTTGTGGGAATCAATGCTGCCCCTCAATTATGACATCCGCATGATGTACAGGAAGCACCAGGTGGGAGACACTGTGGTGGACGGAATAGCGGAACCGACCTGGGAGACGGACGGCCCGCACATGGTGGCATTCAGACCGGGCAGGGAGATCAGAGAGAGCACGCCGCAGGGCTACGATTACGGTAAGACCAACTACATGTGCATCGCGCCCAATACCGACGCCTTCCAATCCGGAGACGTCCTGACCGACGGCACCAAGGACCTCTATCAGGTCCTCGACGTCGGGACATATCCGACGGAGCAGATATTCCATGTGAGGGCGATAGATTGACCGAGGACGGATTCGCTAAGCTGGACGCGAAGCTGGCCGACTTCGGGAAGATGGCGGACGTCATAGAGCACGAGATCGCTCCCGAAATCTGCCAGGACATGAGAGAGAAAGCCGGCTACGCTTTGAAGGTCCAGGTCTACTCCAGACCGGAATCATGGTACAGGAGGACCAGGAACCTGGAGCAGAGCGTGATGGCAGCCCCTAACATAATCGAGCGCGACGGAGAGACCAAGGTCGCGATGGGAATCGAGACCTCGGCCGAGTATGCCAAGTATATCGAATTCGGCACAGGCCCGAGAGGGTCGGCGGAATACGATGGGCACGAATCCGAAGGCGTGACCTTCAAGAACCGCATGTCCTGGCTTTTTGAGGATTTGGATGGAGAGATAAGGATCGGGAAATCCCAGGAGCCGCGCCCCTTCATGAGGCCCGCGCTCTACGATAACGTGGACATCTACACGGAATGGATAACCGACAGAATACTCGAGGCATTCCAATGATAGACATCATAGACGACGTCATACAGGCCCTCGGATCCATAGAGGCGGTCGGCGGTCGCGTATATCGCCATTGGCCGAAGAAGGGCCTCTCCTTCCCTGCTATATTGGTCAGCCGCGTCAGCGGAAGCACCAAGCTCTCCGATGCCGACGGCTCGGAGATCCTGGCGCAGGTCGCATATTCCCTGGACATCGTATGCACCTCGCAGAGGGACCTGGACGACATCGCCGAAGAAGCCGCGGATATAGTCGCGGGCTATAACCTGCACCGCACCGGAATGATGGACATGTACGATGACCAATACAGGACATATCGCACAGTGCTGACCGTTTCGGGAACGGTGGACAAAAGAGGAAACACATTTATTAATTGAGGGATAAAATGGCAACGAAAGCAGTATCCGCACAAGGCACGAAAGTGGGAGTCGACATCCCTATAACTACGACAGTGGACACCGTCACAACCACGACGTACAAGCGCTTCTGGTTCCAGGAGGTAAAATCCACCCCCGAGATCGGAGAGCAGCCGAACACAATCGACGTCACGCACCTGGGAAGCGAGATTCACGAATATATCATGGACATACCCGACCAGGCCAGCTCTACGCTCCTCTTCACGATGAACGCCCAGCCATACGCAGCAGCGACCACTGCCAGCGACGGCGACAAGGTCTCGAACCTCGGGCTCCTTCAGATGATGAGCAAGACGGCCGAATACGACTTTATCATCCTGTATCCGCAGGATAAGATCGGATTCAAGCTGAGAGCACAGTGGGCATGGAGCATGGGCTCCGCAGCAGTATCCTCCCCGATGGAGGTCAACCTGACGCTGGTGCCCAGGGGAACACCCGTCCCCATATTCCTGACCTCCAGCACATACGCGGTCACATACGACGCGAACGGTGGATCGGGAACCATGACCGACTCGGCCAGCCCATACTCGGGAGGAACCGAGGTCGCTGTGAAGTCAAATGCATTCACAGCGCCCACAGGTAAGGTATTCGCCGGATGGAACACCAGGGCCGACGGCACAGGCGCATCCTACGACGCATCGGACACCTTCGTGATATTCGAGGACACCACCCTGTATGCGGTCTGGATCGCGGAGGAATGAGCATGACCTTAGAGATGGACTTCGATGCAGTGGTCGAATATGAGCTCGAACATCCGGAATGGAGCATCATGAGCGCGATTGGCACCGCCTCCGCTTCCAACCGCATATCCGACATGAACCTTATAGTCGGGTTTTTGAGGTGCGACGGGCAGAGGATGGAGCCGGATTATATCGCGTACCTGAGAAGCGGGCACACCGTGAAGGAGATGCTCGACACATTCCGTGAGGGATTGACGCTGCTGGGGTTTATCTCAGAGGACGGCCCGTCCGCAGAGTGAGCGACGCAGTAAAAACGATTTCATTGATAGAGGGGATGCCCGCCGAGGCATCCCCCAACATGATCCTGACCGCCTGCTCCATACGCAGGGAGCGGAGCAGACAGGACAAGATAGATTTAGCATTGGCCACCGCCAACCTCATCCTGGGTGGTTTCAGTGGGAAGGGCGACACCTTGGAGGCATGCCGCCACATGTTCACGGATGAGGAATTCGAGACGATGGTCGCAGACCGCGCCGAACGTAAGCAGACGGCGGTCCGCAGGGCGCAGATAGAGATGCTCAGACAGAGGATGAAGCAATGACAGAGACGGTCACAATAAGATTCGAGGCGGAGGTCGGAGAGGCCCAGCAGGGCATGCAGGAACTGCGCGATGACCTGAAAAAGACACAGAAGGACTCCGCCAAGGCTAAAAGCTCCTTCGGGGACATAGGTAAGAACCTCGGGGACATAAGCCCCCAGCTCGGGAAGGTGACGAGGGGAGTCGGGAAGCTTTCAGCAGAGATAAAGAAGCTGGGCATGCAAACAGGCAGTAACGGCGCCTTCGGTCGCCTGAGCACTGGGCTCGGGAAGATAACAGGATCCGCAGGATTCAAGAAGGGAGTCGGAATCGCCGGGATCGCGCTGGCGGGAACCGCTCTATTTTCATCCATCCTCGGGAACGACCAGAACAAGCTGGCGGGATTCGATAAATTGAACTCGCTGGGCTCCATGACCGTCCTGGATTGGCTGGATGGCAAATTCCCGAAGCTACGCAACTTCATGGAGGACGCCGGAGGGAGCCTCGAGACATTGGTGGACCTGGTCTCCGCGCTCGCATTCGGGCTCGTCGGAAAGGAACTGATCAAGCATAAGAAGGATTACGGCGACGACGAGGAGATAGAGGACGTCACCAGGAAGGCGACGACCGAGGGGACCATAGCGGCATCCACGCTTAATGCATATTGGTCCGAGATAATAACCCAATGGCAGAGGAAGCACCAGGATATATGGCAGCAGATGCAGGCCAGCGGAATAAACTCCTTCGAAGCGATAAAGAGCTCGGCGGATTCGCTGGGCCTGACCATCGACCAATATCTGGACAGGATGGTGCAGACCGAGACCGAGCTCCAGAGGATCAACCGCGAGATTTCGCAGAGCTCATCACAGACAAGCACGCCCAAGACCACGACCACACCCAAGACGACCACGCCGACCGTCGCACCGACGCCTTCTCCGACGCCGACACCGACACCCACGACGAACCCCGACCCGGTGCCTGTCAAGGTGGTGAGCAACGAACCAACCGATGAGCAGAAGGATTACACCAGGAAGCTCTATGAGGAGATGGTGGCCAAGAACAAGGGCAACGCCGACGACAAGTCCTGGCTGGATCAGGAATACAAGGACCCCGTGACCTCGGCGATAAACAACGCCCTGGGCCAGGGGACCATAGGCAGCGGAGTATCGAACGCCACCGCCATCAGCAACTCGGTGGAGGCCCTGTCCCTGTTAGCGGGCGGAGCAGGCGGGCTCGTTACCAAGGCAGCATCCAAGGTCGGGAGCACGCTGGGGAAGATCGGAGACGCTATCGGGGACCTTTTCAAAGGAATCAGCATCCCCGGATTCGCGGAGGGCGGAGTATTCCTCCCGAACCAGCCCCAGCTCGCAGTATTAGGGGATAACAAGACCGAGCCCGAGGTGGCGGCACCGTACTCCATGATAGTATCGGCGGTCCAGGAAGCGCTCAGGACCGCAGGATCATCCGGAAGCATAGGCACCATGAGGAGCGAGGCATCGGACCCCGTGAACATAACATTAGAGCTGGACGGAAAGACGCTGGCCAGGGTGATATACGACCCGCTGACCAATGAGACCAGACGCAGAAACGGAGTCGGGATAATATGACATTCGATAAGGTTGTGATGTACATAGACGATGTCCCCCTTCCGACGCCCGCATACGGCGGATATACCACCAAGAAGGAGGAGCTCGTGAAGGCGGAGAGGAACGTGGGAACCTCGCTGAACGTAACGTCCACAATATCGTTCATCAAGAACTACGGTAAAGGCTACCTGATAAAGAGGCATATCGCCTGGAAGTACACGGTCACGGTGGAATGGAAGGGGCTCACCGCAGCGGAGAAAACGGCGATAATGGAACTGACGGGCCAGATTTCCGACGAGGACGACATAAGCATAGATTCGGGAATAAAGGTCACATTCCTGGACCTGGACACGGACACCTACCTGACCAAGTACATGTATAGAGGCAACGATCAGACCATAAGCGGTTACGGACGCCTCGGACCGGATAATAAATTCGAATACTACGACGTGAAGATGTCCCTCATAGAGCTCTGATAGCATGTATAACGCACCAGCCGGATATAACGAAATCCAGGATTATCCTTTCAGGCAGGAGGGCATATACATGTCGATGGGGATCCATATCGACAACACGGCCGCCGACGATATAACCGCCATAACCGCACAGAAACTGCCCCTGAGCAACGTGGACCAGCTGACCGATGCGATATACCAACTGACCGAGGGGATGGCCGTATATGAGGCGGAAGGCATACCCACGGCGGTCTCCGCAGGAATGCAGGCGCCGCCCATAGCAGTATCGAGCGCCCAGGAGTACGGACTGTGGTCCGCGGGCATAAGCGACGGCAACGGGGACATAGACTTCTCGTTCACGATCAGGCTGAGCGCGGTGCATACCTCGGCATTCACCATATACACATCGGGCCCCGACATAACCGCAGGAACCGTGGAATTCTCGCAGGGCGAAGGAGAGCCCGTGGAAGCGGAGCTGGACTGCCACACGGGATCGGCGGCGGCATCGGGAAGCTACACGTTCGACACCATAACGGTGCACATAACCTCGATAGATTCACCATACTGCCATGTAAGGGTGGCGGAGCTGGAATTCGGGGATTCGGTGACCATTTCAGTGGACCAGATAGCCAACCAGGTGGTGTTTATAGACGAGATAGACCCGCTCCAGATAGGACTGCCGATGCAGGAGCTGGACTTCGATTTAATCAACATTTCAGGGGACTACGACGAGGATAAGCCCAATTCCCTTTATTCGAGGCTCGCCATAGGGAACCCGATAAACCTCTCATATACGCTTGGAAGGGGGAGCACCCGCGTGACCATACCGATGGGACGCTTCATAATAGGAGAGCGCGGATCTAAGAACAACTGCGTATCGGTCACGGCCTATGATGTACGCTGGCGCCTTTTGAGCATGTATAACGCATGGGGCATCGACCCATCTATTGACCTGGCGACTTCCATCGACGCCATACTGACCGAGTTAGAGGTGGCGCATTCGATAGACGCCGGAGTATCGTCCGTATATCCGCTCGCGGCATATTCGTTCGGCACGGACACCTCGGTGCTGGACGACCTGCAGAGGATAGCCCAGGCGTATGGATTGACCATCCTCCCCGACAGAGGGGGAACGGTGGTGATCGCACAGGACTTCGAGTCGGACCAATACGGGGACCTCCCCATCCAGAACCAGATAAGCTGGCCGGAGGCATCCCAGCTGAGCAAATACAACGCCGTAGATGTGATATACGGCACCGAAGGGAACCTGGACCACTACCTCTTAGCACAGCCGCTCCCCGCGTACACAGCACGCTCGGTGGTAACGATAAACAACCGCCTGGTCGTCACGCTGGCGCAGGCCCAGGCGATAGCGAACCGTATCATGTCGAGGCTCTACGCCAAGGCCATAAAGGTGAAATGGCTGGCGGATCCGGCGCTGGACCTATATGACAGAGTCGGCGTATATTCGCAGTGGACACAGGGAGAGACCGCGGAGGTTTTCAGAGCGATAAAGCGCGAGATCACCTATAACGGGATCCTCACAGAGGAGACGACCTTCGTGAGATAAAGGCACACACTTTAAAAATATCAGATAAGTCAATCCGAACAGCCATGAAGATGTGCTGGAAATGCGGGAAATACCACCAGGACGGGGACCTGTTCTGTATGCACTGCGGCGCCTCCTTCGCATCGGAT
>Ga0310690_10008242_pt1 | contig 13255 bp, 4 predicted proteins | sample AusTroGonzalo_MG_2_FD_207661 | JGI IMG/M metagenome (GOLD analysis project Ga0310690, IMG submission 207661) | Bovine rumen microbial communities from tropical cattle in Woodstock, Queensland, Australia - Gonzalo_04 (v2) (version 2) | ecosystem: Host-associated > Mammals > Digestive system >... | reverse complement strand
CACGTTTCTGGCCGCTTCCACCAGGGCGCCCTGCCGCACGCTGACCGCGCTTTCCACGCTGGCCACGTTCACCGCCAGAGGATATCCTGTCTCGACCTTGTTCTTTTCGTCGTATCCCATCCGGGTCGATACGCTGGCTTCCGCCTTCACGCCGCCATGATCGTTCGTGCTGGCCTGTTTGGTGGAATCATATCCCGCGTACACCTTGCCCGCGATGTCGATCCCCGCCCGGGCGACCTTCACATCCACCATGTTCACGTTCGGCAGGAAGCTGATGATCCCGCCGTTCTGCTCGATCTTCGCCACCAGGATCACGTCCCCGGCGCTGTACACCGCGGCCGTCTCCCCGATCACGATGGTCGCCTCGTGAGAGACGTTGAACAGATCCACCGCCAGCGTCCCGTCGGGATTCACGATCGGCTGAGCGGTCTCGCCCTTCCCGCGGGCGTTATACGGATCCACAATCACCTGGTTCAGGCCGATGCCGTCCATCGCCGTCATTTCCACCGAATCCGCGATGATCGTGCCGTTCACTTCGATGTTCCGGGCCTTCAGCACCAGCCGCAGCCCGTTCACGGTCAGGGCGCTGCCCTGCCCGATCACCAGCTTGTTGCCGTCGCCTTCCGTGGATTCCTGATCGATGATCACGCTGGACAGCGGCAGCTGCTGGCCGTCCGCCGTGGTGATCGTCAGACTGCTCAGTTTGTTGGAGGGCGCGTTAATCACATAGTTGGTAAAGGGCTTGTCCGCCGTATATGTCAGCGTCCCGAGGGAGCCGGGGGTCAGCTGAACCGTCTGCTTGTTCACCAGCGTGTCCGAATATTCCTCAACCCCCGTGGAGGTCACGGTCAGCGTGTGCTTCTCGCCCGCCATCTGCAGGGCGTCCGTCGTCCCGGCGATCCGCTGGTCCGCTTCGACCTCGCTGTTCAGGATCCCGGTGAAGGTCAGCCGGTCGCCGTCGTCCCCGCCGTCGATGTTCACCGACGCCGCCGTTTCGGAGACGTTGATGTTCACGCTCGCTTCGTCGTTGCCCGCCCCCAGGCTGACCTGGATGGTCCCGGCGGGGCTGGCGCTCTCGTCCTGATCCTGTCTGCGGATGTCTACTTGATCGTCTCCGTCGCCGGTGTCCACCGTGAGATTCGTCATGCCGGCTTCCGCGCCCACGGTCACCTGGTCGTTGCCGTCGCCGGTATCCGCCGTGATGTCGCCGCCGGATTCGTTCCGGAGATTCACTTTATCGTTCCCGGCCCCGGCGGTCACCATCGCTGTGCCGGAGGAGGCGGTCACGTCCAGCGTATCGTCCCCCTCGCCGCTGTCCACGGTCAGGACGGCGCCGTTCAGGACGCTGGCGGTCACCGTATCCACGCCCTGCCCCGCGTCCACGCTCAGCGTCGCGCCGTCCGACGCCGTGGCGGTGATCGTGTCGTTCCCCGCGCCGGTGGCCACGGTCACGGCCGAATCCTGCCCGGCGGTCACGGTCACGGCGTCTTCCAGCTTCGTGCCGTAGATGTCGACCTTCGCCCCCGTGACGCTGATGGCCCCGCCTACCGCCAGGCCCGTCAGCCGGACGGAGATCCCGTTGATGGTGATGTTTCCCTTCACCTTCGTGCTGCCGTCCGCCTGCAGCCCGTCCTCTCCGGCGTCTTCCGCCACCAGATCCAGACCGAAGTCGTCTCCGTAGGTGGTGCTCGCATCCTTCTGGATGAGCACGTCGCCCTCATAAGTGGTGTATTGGCTGAGGGTAATGGCGATCCGGCCGTTTTTCCCGGCCGCGCTGTCCAGCGCCTTCTGAACCATCTGCTGCAGTACGCTGACCTTGGCGTCGCTGTCCTTCAGCACCGCCGCCGCGGACGCCGCGGCAGCGGATTGCAGTTCCGCGGCCATCGGATTCTCTACCGTTTCTTCCGGTGCCGGTTCCTCCTGCCCCGCTTCTTCCGCGCTGACAGCCGATTCCGACAGCACCTCCCGCGCCACATCCGCCGCGGGCGCCGCCTCTCCGACGGGTTCCCCTTCCGGTTCAGGCAGTTCCTCGAAGATCCACACCTCTGCATCTTCGATGACAGCCGCTTCCCCGCTGATCGGTTCGCTCGGAGACTCGACCACAGTCTCCTCCGGAGAAACCTCCGGGGCCGGGTTCTCAGTCTCCTGCCCGCTCCCGACCGGTTCCGGCTCCGCCGAAACGGCCTCTTCTGTATATCTCGGCATCAGATCCGTTGGCGTCGCCGCGCCCTCCGCCAGCGCGGCGGAAAGCCCGGTAAACAACTCCGACGCTGACCCGAACACCAGCGTCAGGGTCAGAATCACGGATACCATTCTCCTGAATGCGGACTGTCTGAGATGCTTCATACGGATCGCTCCTCTTTTTCTGTATCTGTGCTGAACATGATCTACTTTGCCATCTTTATATTATAAAACAAATCTCGCATGCTTTCAATACTTATATTCGATTGTTCATCGAAAAAAACAATCTGCGCGCGGTTGCATTTAGCCGCCGTGGGGTATTTGCTGGACGAAGGCCCTGCCGTGCGCGGTGCACGAGGCGGGGATCCCGCCCGCGGTGCGCGCGCGATTCCTTGTAGCCGGTTCTTAGCGATAAACGAGACGCAGTCGAAGTTTGAGCTTAGAACCGCTGCGTTCGAACGGAAGTGCGAACGTCTTCGGAAGCAAATAGCCCTACAGGCGGCCCACCCACACAGCTCAGGAAAATTATTCCCTGTCCCTGATGTTTTCCATCAGATTCCATTTTTTCAAAGAATGCATCGACCACAAGTGCGCCACAGTCAAAAACGCGAAGAGAATCCCGAGGGTAGCTCCGATCTGGAGGACTCCGGGCTGATAGCGCAGCAGCTGACCCCGATTGCTGAGCATGTGGAGGGTCGTTTTTGTGATCCATCCTCCCAGCGCCAGCCCCAGCGCCGCGGAGCCCAGGAAATACAGCACCGCGTGCAGGTACCAGTGGATGGAAATTTCCCTCCGCTGGAAGCCCATCGCCCGCAGAATGCTCAGCTCCCGCTTCTGTTCCAGCAGGTTGGTCTGGTTGATATTCATGATCACGAACATCCCCAGCAGCACGGAGAAGGCAATGGCCGCCCAGGCATACACCATATATTGCGTCATGGACTGGGTGATGCTGTCCTTCATGTACCGCATGACCACGGTAATCAGATACCCTTCCTCCCCGTTCAGCCGGTTCATCAGCTGCTGTTCCGCCCCGTCCTCCACCGATACCAGCCAGCAGGGGTTCCACGTTCCCTGCAGATCCCGCGCCTGGTCGGACGAAAGAAATACGGTCATATTCAGCGCCTGCCGCGAAAGGCCCGCCACCCGGATGGAAACGCCGCCCAGGGTCACGGTGTCCCCCGTTTTGATGCCGAGCCTTTCCGCCACGCCTTCCGGCAGCAGCAGGCCGCTTTCAGGCACCTCCTGCGGCCTCCCGTCCAGGTCCAGAACGGTCAGCTGACGAAGGCTTTTGTCGAAGACCATGGCCGAGACGGATTCGCTCCGGGCGCCGGCCGTCAGTTCCCCGGAGAAGCAGGAAACCTCCTCCAGATCCCGGATGCCGGCCATGGATCGTACCTCATTCTCCAGCTCCGCAGAGGGAGCTTCCGAGAAAAACACCAGGCAGTTGTAGTGGATTCGCCGGTCAAAAAGCTCCACGACCACATCCCGATAGGAGGCGCGGAGATTCAGCCCGGTCAGCATGATGGAAATGGCCGCGCCGATACAGAGAACCGCGCTGAAAAACCGGATTTTGTTCCGCCCCAGGCTCGCCAGGCTGTACCGGACAAAGGGCGGAAGCGTTCCGGAGACCCTCCCCTGTTTTCGGGGAGCATGCCGCCCCGCCGACCCCTGCCGGGTCATGGATTCCGAGGGCTGAACCCGGCTGATGATCCACGTGCTCAGGAGGGTGGCCAGCTGGCCCGCCCCAAGCAGCAGAAAACTGGTCAGCAGGAACCCGCGCACATCGAAAGAGGGATAATACACGGGCAACGTCAGCGCCTCGGCCAGTTCCCCGTTCAGAAGATTCCGGAACGGAAAGCTCAGCAGACAGCCGACGCCCAGGGCAGGCAGCATCACCAGCAGGCTGGACAGGCAAAACAGGCCCCGAACCTGTCCCCGGGAAAACCCCAGCGCCCGGAGCACACCGATTTCCCTTCGGCTCTGGCGAACCATCAGCGACAGGAAAAGGAACAGCACCATCAGCACCAGCACCGTGAATACGACAGGCAGCGCGTGCGCCAGCACGTCGAAGGCGGCGGTCTGCAGAAAAACCATGTAGGCGACGGAGGAATCCTCATACAGCTCCGCGGAGAGCACCTTCTTCCCCAGCGCCTCGCAGGCCCGCTGCAGCGCCGCCTGCCGGTCTTCCGTTTCCGGCGTGAAGCGGAGGTAGAAGTCGTTCCGCATGGCCTGATATCCGGGCCAGGACGCGATCTCTTCCCGGGCGTCCGCAAGGCTGCCCGCCATGGCCTGCAGTTCTTCCTCCGCCTGCTGCCAGGCGCTGTCCGCCTCCGCCTGCTTTTCCTCCAGCTGCTGCTGCCCCTCCGTCAGCGTCTCCTCGCCCTCCGACAGGCTGTCAAAAATCTGCCAGATTCCTGATTCAACCTCTTCCAGGTTCCCGTTCACGTCGTCCAGATTGCGCGGATATTCCTCCTGGAACGCGTCCATCCCGCTCAGGGTTTTTTCCATGCTCTGAATCTCTGTGGTCAGCAGCTCCCTCGCCGCCTTAATGAGCGTCAGGCTCTGTTCGGCGGCATCCAGCCGTCCCTGCAGCTCGGGCAGATAGTCGCGGTTGATTTCAACGAGCGCGGCCTGAATGCGCTGATCCCCGTCGGACATCTGCGTCAGGCCGTCTTCCGCCTGGGCAATCAGCCCGTCGAGATGCTCCGGCGTCACGTTGTTCTTCGCCAGGGCGCTCTCCACTTCGGCGACGGTCATCTCGGGCAGCTCACCCACCGCTTCCGACACCCATTCCGGCAGTTGGATCTGTTCTCCAGCCAGCCGGGCCGCGCTCCAGGCGGTCTGCGCCTGCTTCAGCAGCCAGACGCTGTTGCGCAGGGAGTCGGAGCTGCTGGTAATTTGACGCCGGGCCTGGAGCAGGCTGTCCCGCGCGCTTTCCGTCCTGCGCAGGAGCGAACTGAGCATGAGGCAGATTTCCTCCACCTCCGCCTGCCGGTCCTCCAGCGCAAGCCGCTGGGCCTGCATCTCCTCCAAAGCCTGCTCCACCGCCGGTTTTTGGGCCTGCACCGTCGCGTCGGTATCCGTCAGCTGCTTTTTCCCCAGCATGAGCTGCATCCGCAGCTGCGTCAGCACGCTCAGCTGCTCCTGCAGCTCTTCCTTCGCTTTTTCAAAGTTTTCCCCCTGGGTTTTCAGCTCTTCCCGGGCTTCGTCCAGCTCCGCCTGCCCCTGGGCCAGGGTTTCCCGGGCTTCCGAATCCGCCTCCTGCCAGCGCTGCTCCTGCTCCGACAGCTCCGCCGTCATGGATTCCAGTTTCTCCGAGGATTCCCGCACGATCATCCCGGAAGGAACATAGATGTACCCGAATTCGGAATAGTACCCTTCAAAGGCCCCGAGATGGACGCCCTGCATCGTCTCCGGGGTGGAAACCAGGGCGGACACCTTCACGGTCCGATAGGTTTCTCCGTTCCAGATCCGGATCTCCTGCCCCGAATGAATGCCGTTGTCCAGCGCGAACCGCCGCTCCAGGCAGACGCCTTCGCCGTTGATTTCCCCTTCCCACACGAACAGCCTGTGCATCGAGGCCCCGCTCAGGGAGGAAACATAAGCGTTCAGCAGCTGCCCGGACGGAGAAAAGAAATGGGACTGGACAGACAGCCTCGCCTCGGCTTCCGCGATTTCAGGCAGGGCTTCCAGCTTCCGCAGCTCTTCCTCCGTCAGAACTTCCGTCGCGATGGACGCGTCCGGAATGCCGTATTCTTCCAGATATTTTTCAAACGTTGTTGTGAGAGAGGTATAAACATTGAGCATCCCGCACATGAATCCGCAGCAGAGCGCAGAAATCAGGAATACTGAAAGAAAAATCTTCCAGTACCTGCTCATCAGCCCGCGAAACAGGGATACTTTCATAGAACCTCACATTTTTTTGAAATACCCGAAGGGGTCTGGGGCGTTTCGAGGCCGCCGCCAGTGGCGGATACAGGCCGATGAAACGTTGAATCGACCGGAAAGCCCCCAGTCAGTTATTATTATCATTTAATAATGACAATAATCTTTCTACCTTACTCAGCACCATCCTGGCGCCTTCAAAGAAGCCCTTTTCCCTGTACGCGTCCCCGATCTCCTTCGCCCCGGCGCCAATCGCCGGCAGATAGGTATCCATCACCTTGCTCAGCAGTTCCGACGCTTCCCCGGTCAGCTCCTCCACCTTCCCGGACGCCGTCTGAATGGCGTCCTCCAGGGCCTTTTCCCCATTTTCCCTGGTGGATGTGAAATCCTTCCCCAGGCCGGACAGATTCATCTCCCCGGCGTCGCCCAGGGCGCCCAGGCTCTCCTGCAGGTTTTCCATGACCGTTTGAGCCTTTTCCGTCAGTTCGGGAATCCTCTGGTTCAGTTCCCCGGAAATCCGATCCGCCGCGTCCGTTACCCGATCGCTGATCCCTTTCGCGGCCGCGCCGACCAGATTCGAGCCGGCACTCATGGCTTGCTCCATCGCCTCGCCCTGCATTTTCTTCATGTCCTCCAGCGCCGAGGTCAGCTCTCCGCTGCTGAAGGAAGACAACGCCTGCATGGCGTTTTCATACAATTCCTGAACCGTCCCCAGATCAGCAAAAAACAGATTCCCGTCGTTTGTCTGCTCTCCGGCCCCGCCTCCGTCAGCAGCGGCGCCGGTTCCGCCCTGGCCGGTCGTCTCCTGATTGATCGCGGTGATCAGATCCATGACTTCATTGGCCCTGTCGATATCCTCCATCAGCGCGTTGAACTCCGCCATCGTCAGCCGCCGGGCCACTCCCTTCGGAATGTATCCGAAACAGCCGTTTCTTCCCTCGTCCATACAGACCACCGAGTACCAGCCGCCGTCCGCTGTATTGACCTCTGCAACCAGCCCGCAAAGCTGGTCTTTCCGCAGGGTGCAGAGGGGATCTTCCGCCTTTGCCTTGGCGTATACGAAGGCGCTGTCCGCCGTGATCGCCAGAAAAGGAGAAAGCTCCTCCTCCCCGGAGGCCACGCACACCGGGACGAGCATCATCATCACCAGCGCCATCAGCCATCCCAGCATTCTTTGTCCAGTCCGTTTCATTTCCGTTTCTCCCACTCTTTTCCGGATTTCATCCCGGCTTCTTCCGCCTGTTTTCGTTATTATACCACACCCCGCTAAAATGTCCACAGATCAGTTTTCTCAATCTTTGCACTTGACGTAAGCCGCCGTGGGGTATTTGCTCTGGCCTGACCGCCCGCAAATGTTCCGCTGGATTAATCGGCACAATTATTGTATAATTGTACCGGTTCGATTCAACCCCTACCGTGCGAAAGGAAGAGCGCCATGAAATGTCTGACCATCGCCATTCCCTGTTATAACTCGCAGAAAGAAATGCGTCGGGCCATCGACCCGCTCCTCTCCGGGGGCGACGCGGTGGAAATCCTGATCGTGGACGACGGTTCCACGGACAGCACCGGGGAAATCGCCGATGAATATCAGCGGCAATACCCCGGGATCGTCTCCGCGATTCATCAGCCGAACGGAGGCCACGGAAACGCGGTCATGACAGGGCTTTCCCATGCGTCCGGGCGCTTTTTCAAGGTGCTGGACAGCGACGACCGGTTTGATCCGGAGGCCTATGCCCGCTTTCTGAAAACGCTGCTTTCCTTCGGCGAGGAAGCGCCGGATCTCCTCGTCACCAATTACTGCTATGACAAGCAGGGCGCGGCGCATCCCCACGTGACCCGATACCACCATGCCCTGCCCCAGGGCCGGATCATCGGATGGGACGAAACCCGCCGCTTCCGGGACGGGCAATACATTCTGATGCACGCCGCCACCTTCCGCACGGATTTTCTGCGGGATTGCAATCTGAACCTGCCGGATCACACCTTTTATGTGGATGATCTGTATGTCTATGCCCCCATGGCCCGGGTGCGCCGTCTGTACTACCTGGACGTGGATCTGTATCTGTACTGGATCGGGCGGGAAGGCCAGTCGGTGCAGGAAAATATCATGATTCAGCGCATTGACCAGAAGCTGCTGGTCAACCGGTTGATGATCATGTGTGCGGATCCCTTCGCCCTCCCCGATCCGCGGCAGCGGCGATACATGCTCCAGTATCTGGAAATCGTCACCTCCGCCACCTCCACCCTCCTCGTCAAAAGCGGTACGCCGGAGAACCTGCGGAAAAAGGAGGCGGTATGGGATTTCCTGCGGGATCAGAATCCCCGCGTCTATGATTTCCTCCGCCGCCGCCTCATGGGGAGGATGTTGCATCTTCCCGGGAAGGCCGGACGGCGCGTCGTTGTCCGGGGCTATACGGTCGCCAGACGCATTTTTGGCTTCAACTGACCGCTTCCCTCCGCGCCTCCTCCACCAGGATCTGCAGCCGGTTTTCGATGTTGGTGGGGCTGACGTCCGGGTCATAATCCAGCGCAAGAATCCTCGCTTCAGGATATAATTCCTGCAGCTTCCGGATCATCCCCCTGCCCACCACGTGGTTCGGCAGGCATCCGAAGGGCTGCAGAATCATAAAATATCTGCATCCCCGGTTGGCATTGCTGATGATTTCCGCGGGAATCAGAATGCCCTCGCCGGTATCGAAGGTTCCGGGAAGAATCGGGTCGCTTTCCCGGGCCAGTTCATCGAGGGAGGGGGCTCTCTCGTACAGCGGATGCTTTCCGGCAATGCTGTCCGTCACCCGGTGGGAAATTCGGAGCGCATACTCCAGCGTTTCCAGATACGCCCGCTCTCCGGCCGTTTTGCCCACCCCGTCGTCCCTCATCTGCCGCCAGGGAAAATAATAGGACTTCTGGATCACGTCCGTCATGCGGGCTTCCACGATCTCAAAGCCGTTTTTTTCCAGGAACAGTTCAATATCCCGGTTCGCCCCGGGATGAAAGTTGAGCAGGAATTCTCCCACGATCACGATCTGCGGCCTGCGCGGAAGGGAGACATCGATTTCCACCCCCTTCATCAGCCCGACGGCCTCGGCGAATCCTTTTCTGGCGCCTGCGGCGCCGCTCTTCGCCAGCCCCCCGGTCAGCGCGTCCAGCCCCTTTTCAAACGCCTGATCCGCGTCCCCCCGGTGCGTCTCATAGGGGCGGATTCGTCTCAGCAGGGCTTCCAGCGCGTCCATCATGGGCAGCGCGAAGGCCAGATCGATCTGCGTCGCCAGGCTCATCCGCATGCCTGGATGCATGTGGTGCGCGTCCGCTCCGTCGTTCGTCCAGATCGGTACGTCCCGGAATCCCGCGTCATCCAGCGCCTTTCTCAGCAGCGCCGCATAATGGGTCAGCCGGCAGTCGCCGATGTATTTCGCGATGCCCACGGCGGTTCTGTCGAGGTCGTATTTCCCGCTTTTCAGCGCGAAGAGCGCCTCCCCGATCACCATCTGTGCCGGGAAGCAGCAGTCGTTATGCACGTATCGTTTTCCCAGGGCGATCGCCTCCTCCCGGCCCAGGGGCAGGGATTCGGTCCGCACCCCCTCCCGGGAAAGCGCGGCCGCCATCACCCGGCTGAATGCGTGGGAGGTGTTGGGAACCAGCAGCGTCCGGATCCTCCGGTCCTCCCGGGTAAACTGGACGGGATAGGGCGGCGGCAGCGGCGAAGGATCCCGCCGCTGTTTCGACGTCATTTTCAGCGTCTCCAGAAAAGAGCGCACGCGGATCCGCAGGGGGCCGGGCGTATCGCTTTCATCCAGCTTCAGCATCAGGGGAATCTTCCCGGAAACCGCGCCCATGGCCCGGGTGATCTCGTCCGTCAGATAGGCGTCATGCCCGCAGCCGAAGCTGACCATCTGAACGTATTCCAGATGGCTGCTCCGGGCGGCCAGCAGCGCCGCGCTGAGCAGGCGGCTGTGATAGTTGTTCACCGCGTCCAGCCGCAGATTGCTCAAATCTTCCTGGAAAATCCGCCGGATGGCGTCCGCCGTCAGCACGGGAATCCCCTGCCGGGTAAACATCCGGGGCAGATCGTGGTGAATCAGGGGATCGTTCTGGTACGGCCGCGCGCCGAGGATCACCGCGAAGCCGCCGTCCTGAATCACCTGTTCCTCTACCCGCGCCCCCTCCGTGAACAGCGCCTCCCGGAAGTCCGTCTGCGCCTGATCCCCCTGGCGGATGGCTTCCCGCGTTTCCTTTTCGGGGATGCCGAAGGTCTCCCGCATGAACCGGCAGAGCTGCTTCTCCCGATCGGCGGGGCTGTGCCAGTGGAACAGCGGCGCGTCCAGCGGGATGCCCTTCCGCTCCCGGGGATTGTCCCCGTTTTTGATCACCAGCGGCATGCCCTTCACCAGGGCGCACATGGATTCGCTGGTCTTCGCCGTGTTTTCGGACCACAGGGCGGTCATGGCCGGCAGGAAAATCCGGTCCGCCCCGTGCTCCTCCAGCCACCGGATCTGCCCGTGCACCAGCTTGGCGGGCAGGCACTCCGTGTCGGACGCCACCGCCTTCAGTCCGCTCTCGTAGATGGCCCGGGTCGTGGCCGGGGACAGCATCACCGAAAAGCCCAGGCTTTTCCAGAATACCTGCCAGAAGGGATACAGATCCCAGAAGGAAAGCACCCGCGGGATTCCGATCCGGACGCCGCTTTCCGCTCTCACCGCCCGGCATTCCCGGGGCTGAAACACCAGCTCCTCCCGGATCCGGAACAGGTTCGGCGCTTCCCGCCCCGCTTCCTTCAGCTTTCTCCGCGTCTCCTCCGCCGAGGCGGTCTCCAGGATCTCTCCCCTTTCGCACCGGTTCTGCGTCACCAGGGTCTCCCCCGTGGAAAACCGAATCACCGAGCGCCTGCAGTGATTCTCGCAGAAGGGGCACGGTACGTCTTCCTCCCGCTTCCAGGTCAGGCTTTCCAGCCGGTCCAGGCCGATAAAGGAGGACGCGCCCCCCTTCCGCGCATAAATCGCGGCGCCGATGGCGCCCATCAGGCCGGGCCAGGGCGCCCGAATCACGGCTTTGCCCGTGTATTCTTCCATCGCCCGCAGCACCGCGTCGTTCAGAAACGTCCCGCCCTGCACAAACACGCGGTCCCCCAGCGCGGAGGGGTCCGGGATCCGGATCACCTTTGTAAACACGTTCTCGATGATGGACCGGCACAGGCCGGCCATCAGATCCCCGGGTTCGCTCCCGTTCCGCTGGGCGGTAATGACGCTGCTGTTCATGAACACCGTGCACCGGCTTCCCAGCACGGCCGGACGGGGGGAGGCAAACGCCGCCCCGGCAATCTTTTCCGGGGGAATCCGGAACGCCATCGCGAAGTTCTCCAGAAAGGCCCCGCATCCGGAGGAGCAGGCTTCATTGACCTCCACCCGGGTGATCACCCCGCGGTCCAGCCAGATCGCCTTCATATCCTGCCCGCCGATGTCCAGGATGAAGCTGATATCCCCGGCGAAGGACAGCGCCGCGGTCGCGTGGGCCGCCGTCTCCACCAGGCCTTTTTCCATCTGAAAGGCTTTCATCAGGATCTGCTCCCCGTATCCCGTCGCCGCGGCGGAGACGATCTCCAGCCGGACGCCGGCAGCCCGGAAAGCGTCCCGCATCTCGATCAGGCCCTCCCTGGCCACCTGCAGGGGATCCCCCTCGTGCGGCGCGTAGAAGGACCAGAGAAGGGTCCCTTCTTCATCCGTCAGCACAAACTTCAGCGTCGTGCTCCCGGCGTCCATGCCCAGAATCCCCCGGAGGGATGCCCGGCCCTCCGGAATGCGGCGGACCCGGGTCTCCGGCTGCGGATGGCGGGCAAAAAAGGCTTCCTTTTCCGCCTCGTCTGCAAAATACAGCGGTCCGTGTTCCGCTTCATCCATCCGGGCGTTCGCCTGCGCCGCCCCGCTTTGCAGCCGCTCCACCAGGTCCCCGGCGGTTTTCGTCCCGCTCCCCTGATCCCGTGTTTTTCCGACCAGGGCGGCCCCGTACGCGGCGAGCAGTTCCGGGTGCTCGGGCAGGATCACCTCTTCCGGCTTCAGCTCCAGCTGCTCGGCAAATACCCGCTTCAGCACGGGGAAACTGGTGGCGACGCCCCCCGCCAGGGCGATAGGGGGTCTCATTTCCCGTCCCCTGGCCAGCCCCCCGATGGTCTGGCGGGCAATCGCGTGGAAGACGGACAGGGCCAGGGTTTCCCGGCTCACGCCCTGATTCAGCAGGGGCTGTACATCCGATCGGGCAAACACCCCGCACCGGCCGGAAATGTCCCGAACCGTCTTTCCATTTTCCGCCGCTGCGTTCATTTCGTCTTCCGGGATATGCAGGATCTTCGCCATTTCATCGATAAAGGCGCCCGTGCCGCCCGCGCAGGCGCCGTTCATCCGCATATCCGCGATTTTCTTCGGCCCCGCCGGCGAATCCTCCGCGAAAAAAATCACCTTCGCGTCCTGCCCGCCCAGCTCGATGATCGTTTGCGCCTCGGGACACAGCACCCGAACCGCCTCGGCGTCCGCGGCCACCTCCTGCACAAACGGCAGCCCCAGCTCCTCCGCCAGCGGTTTGGCGCCGGACCCGGTAAGCGCCGCATGCAGGGGCGCCTCCCCCGCCTGCTCCCGGAGCAGGGAAAGCGCATGGATCAGACTGTCCCGCAGATGCGCGTGATGCCGCGCGTAATCCGAATAGAAAATCGTCTCCGAATCCGGCGCCAGGGCAACGATCTTGGTCGTCGTGGACCCCAGATCGATCCCCACCCGGAGGGCTTCGGGCTTTAAGCGGTTGGTCTGATCCATGCTTGGCTGCTCCTGTTCATGTCCCGTGCGCCGGTACGAAACCCGGGCACAGGACCTTTTTTTCTGCTTTTCAGGCTGATCTGTTTTCAATCCGAAAGGATGCCGTCATTCAGGCGGCCGGTTGCAGCGCTTCCTCCCGCTGCATGGTTTCCGGGTTCACATGGATCAGATGCAGGATATTCGTCTGGGTAACCATCAGCCGCGTCTCCTCGTCCAGCAGATCCACCAGCGGGTAATACTTCCAGATTTCCTTCTCATATCCGTCCCAGTGGCCGACCTTGTCGCTGCCGATCATGAACCGGTCCGGATATTTCATCAGCAGATCCGCCCAGGCGGCCAGCAGCGTTTCGTCATCATCCTGGTAGATATAATCGTCATAGATCACCCAG
>Ga0310690_10008241_pt1 | contig 13257 bp, 28 predicted proteins | sample AusTroGonzalo_MG_2_FD_207661 | JGI IMG/M metagenome (GOLD analysis project Ga0310690, IMG submission 207661) | Bovine rumen microbial communities from tropical cattle in Woodstock, Queensland, Australia - Gonzalo_04 (v2) (version 2) | ecosystem: Host-associated > Mammals > Digestive system >... | reverse complement strand
ATATTGCCAATTATAATTGCCACAATGAACACATTTCAGTTTATATTTTGTGCCAAATCTCCCTTTCTTTTCATTTGGATATATTCCTTTCATTCTGCCTCCAACGGAAGAATTTGTCAATATACTTGTCTTCCATTGCCTCGTTTCGTTCTTCTGTATCGGACTCTTCAAATACGAACTGACTGAAACTTTTAAGGAACTCTCGTTGATTAAATGGTTCTGAACTGTACTCTTTAAGTATCTTTTTCAACCCAAACAATTCTTCAATCTCCCATATATTATCAGACCTTTCAATGTATCTGTCAATCAGTTCCAAAATCTGTTTAAGTTCAGACTCTTTAATTGTTATTTCAACATACTCTGCCATAATTAGCACTCTCTGACTTCAAGCTTTTCAATTATATCATATGGAATTGGATAATAACCATGATTATGCACTTCCATTATATAATCAGTAAATAGGATTTCACCATCGCAGACTATTATTTCATTTGGATAATTGTATTTTAATCCAGACTGTTTTTCAATAGTGTCTTTCTTGCTTCCATCAATAGTAATTTTCAACTCTTCAAATTCAATACCTTTTTTCAATTCATCAATACTGATTTCCTTTACTGGTTTTTTAATTTTAACACTCATTTCATCACTTTCCTCTTTATCTTCAAATACTGATGGCTCATATGGTTTGCAATAACCAGTTTGTACCATCTTTATGGTTATATTTCTTGCAAATGATGGACTGGCATCATACTCCACTTCAACCAACTCACCATCTATATCTATTATGTGGTTATCTTCATCATCGTACCATATGAATTTACATTTCCTATTCATATAACAACTCCTCAAGACTCTGATGTTGAGTATCTATCAGTTGCTTCTGCTTGTGATTGATTTCCAGTAAGTGATGTATCCTTTTATCTCTTACTGCAATCTCATGCTCTTTCTGTATTATGATGTTGGCTAATCGCTTATCTTCCTTGATTGCCTCATTGTATAGTTTCTCATAATCGGTTTCCATTAGTTATCACCATCTAATTGTATATTGAACTCATCACATTCAGTCATCTCTTCAATAAAGAAGTATTTCTCTGTTCTTGCATTAAAAATCACATAACCATTCTTTGCCTTATAGAGTTTCACATAGTAATCATCTCTGTATGCTTCAAAGTCATAAGTCATCAAGGATATGCTCTTTTCAAGTTCTCTTATGTCATTGTAATACTTATCGTGCAAGTCAATGTGTGCCTTTTCGATACCTTTCCAGTAATCGACATTGTTCTCTAATTTAAGTTGTTTCAACTCCTCATTCTCTTTCTTCAAGGTTTCAACAACTTTCTCCAACCAGTTAATCCTTGCAACTCTTCGGTCAAGTTTCTCGCCTAATTCTCTGTTAAGGATTTCAAGAGATTCAATCTTCAAGTCCTTTTCCGATGGCATCTAATCGCTCCTCTAACTTATCTATTCGTTTCAGTAAGGTATCTTGTACCTTTACTGTATGTTTCAGTTCCATTATCTCAAAGTTTTTAGTGTTAAGCAGTTCTTTAAGGTCATCAATGGTTTTGCCTTGAACATTGACTCTCTTTCGCAATGCAAACAATTCAATGAGATAATCTAATGAATTTTTATCCAACTGGTTAAGCAAATCACTAATGCTTTCCCAGTCATCATAATCAACATCACTCATAGTATCTCTGACACCAATGACTGTGTTGATGTGCTTTATCGGTTTAAATCTCATTTCAGTCATAACCTATCTCCTTTCTTAACCTATGGATCTGCCCATCAGTCAAGTTGCATTCATCACTCATCAACCAATGTGTACTGACCTTTGCAATCAGATACCATCGGTTTAAATCGTTGCAGATGTTCTCTGCACTCATCGGCTCATCATTTGGGTCAAGATTGTCAAATACCCATTTGCGACCATTACTGTCCTCTGTAATGATGTATCTTCCAGTCATATTATCACCTATTATAATATTCATAAACATATACAAGTCCAATCACTATTGCAACAATTATAACGATTGCTCCAACCAAATTGAAAAACAGTTCAGTCATCTAATTCAACCTCTTTGAGATAATAATATGGACTGTCTAACTCTTCAAGCTTCTTTTCTGCCTTTTCCTTACTTGAAAAGGTATATTCTCTTGAATATGTAGTGTAATTAGTATACCATATTTCATATATTTTACTCATTTTCAATCTCCTTGTAAATCTCTGCAATTCTATCTCTGTTTCTGTTCCAAAAGGACTCATCAAGACAATCCACATCACCAGTAAGCATAAAAGCGACTCTTTCAAGTGGAATGACTTGCAGTTTATCACTAAACCTATCCAACTTATCCAAATTCCTAACGATATAGGATAAATCGCTAAATGCTTCACCATAATTGTCATCAGACCAGTCCTTACTGGTTACTGCTTCCTTGCAGTAACTTACTGTTGCAGAAAGACTGTCAAGGAAACATAAAGCTTCGTTACTCAAGTTCATCACCATAATAACCTATTGCAGTACCATCTGCCAACTCTTTAACCAAACCTATCACCCTTTCGTTTCAGTTCAACCATTTTATCACATCAATGTACTCTGCTTTTCAACTTTCTTCGCCACATATGGCTTGTCATAAGGTCTTGGATTATAATCCTTGTTTCTGCCACATTCATTGCAAGTGATACCATCGCAAGTGATGTAGCAACTGGAATTGATTTCCCAATACCTTTCTTGATGTTCGTACCCATTGTATTCTCTTTGATTAATCACATAGAGTTCAATGCTCATCGCACCAGTAGGACATTCGCAACCCTCACATCTTCTGCACTTACAAGGATTGAAATAAAGTATGTTCTCTTGAATAGTCAAGGCATTTTCATCACATATATCCACACAAGTGCCACAAAGAGTACACATTTCTTGGTCTAAATTGAACCTCTGCAATATATCGCCGAAATATGATTTACTCATCTACATCAATCCATCTCTGCATAATACTTTGTACTCTTAACAACACGATTCTTATTCACATTAATCACTTGGAAACTTGGCAACTCCTTTTGCAGATACATACTGTCGGCATAACCCTCATAACCCAAGAAACTGCCACAATGAGCATAATAAATCCTCTTGTAACCATTCGGAAACCTTTTCAACTGATCCCAAAACAGTAAACGATGTTGGTGTCCTTGAATATACAAGTCTGCATAGATGTCTTGACATTCCTTTTCCATCTTGCCCATCGCCAAATGCTTTCTCTGACTTGACCCTCTACCATGTCTTGTATAGACAGAGAAGTCAAACTCATTGATTCTGAAAGTGTCGATGTTCTGATTGTAGTATGGGATTTCAAGTTCTCTTGCAATGTCTTTTACGATATTGAAACCAAATTCCTTGTTGATTCGTGATTCGTGATTCCCAATGCAGTAACCAACAATGTCATCTTTGAATGGTTTGAAATTATTGATAAAATACTCTTTCTGCTCTTCTACTGGGCAGACTTGTTCGTAACTGCTATTTGCAACATTCTTTGAAGCCACTTCCATCATATCGCCGATGAGATATATCCTTTTTCTTGGCAAGTCTTTGATTGTTTTTATCATCTCTTTGAAGAATTTGATGTCGAATTGTGGACTGCCGATATGTGTATCGCCGATTGGAATGATGCTTACTGTTTCATTGCTCTTCAAAGCATATTCTGTTTGGATTTCTACCACCTCTTCACTCTTCTTAATTCATTCCTAACTATTCTTCTTTCCTTGTTGAAGTCCTTATTGGCTTTGCCACTTATCTGACTTGTGCCTAAAGACTCCTTATGCTTATGTTCTCGTTTCCATTTCGCTTTGTAATCTCTCCGATGGTTCACATAACACTCATCGGAGCAGAATTTCTGCCGATGATGTGTTGGAGTAAAATACTTCCCACAATACTCACATAACTGAATTTTAGTCAAGTGTAGTGGGTTTATCTTACAACCAATCGTATTCTTCTTCATCTCTTGAAGTTCTTGAAAGGTCAATCTCATTGTATCCCAACATTCCAAAACATATCTCATTAATGATTAAAAAGACTACAACGAACACACACCAGTAATTCCAACCAGTTAAGGTTGTAAAAGTCAATAAATAGTTACTGGCTACGAATATGCAATACTCAACGAAAAAGAAAACAATAAAGATGGGCAATGCAAAGATGGGGTTCATTCTACCCCACCTTTTGCATACAAGAGCCTTTTCTTGTAATTGACAAGCACTTCTGCTTTCTTGTAATCATCTTCAAGGTCTGCAAGTCTTGTCTTGATGTAATAGGTCTTGTCCTTTTCAGTTGGTCTTGCCTTATTCAGTATTGTAGCCCAATCAGTATTCAACCACATCTTCGCTTTCGCCAATTCATAATCTGCTTTCTTGTCAATGAAATCAATTTCTGCTTTCTTGATTTCCTCAATCAGTTTCAAGGTTTCATCTTCAACCAGTTCCACCATTTTAATCACTCTCCAATTGTATCAGTTTCTCAATATAGAATTTTGCTTTGTTGTAATCGTTTACTGCACTCTCACCATCTTTCAAACCACTTCTGCAAATGTATTTAAGGATATTTCCCTTGCAGAAACCGACATACTCATCTTTACTGAATATGCCATCTTCCATAGCTTGAATAGGTGTAATGCCATATGCTCCATAGTGTTTAGGCACTTTCATCACTCCTATGAGTCAAGACATTCATACTGCTTTTTGCAAGTATCTTATCCCTTACCTCAAATCGCTTGTCATAATCCCAGTTCAAGAGATCCATCTCATCACAGTAGTTTTGGATTTCCTCAAGACTGTGGAAACTTGAAAAATATTTGCTCTCACGAATGCCATAATAGTATTTCCTTATCTCATATGTACCATGACTGTTAAGAGATATGTTAATGCTCCTATCAACATTCAAACCATATTTCTTAAGCAATTTTCTCTGCAATGACTTTTTCTTTTTATATGGTCTTCTTTTTATCTCGATTAAACCTTTTCTTGCAAGTATTCTGCGAACAGACTCTTTGTTGATTTTATGTTTCTTTGCAATCTGTTCTATTGGGATATTATCCTTATACATATTTGCAACATCATTGTTTCGCAATTCCCATATCGTAAATGCCATCTCACTCACCTTTCGGAATAAAGTAATTTACACCATTGAACATATTCTCATATTTGGACTCTGTTGTCCTTACTTGATTTTGGTAATAATTGGTGTCTGTATCGTAGTCTTGTGTATTAGGACTTTCAAGTTTCTCAATAGCCAACTGACATATTCTGCAACCATCATCAAGGATTATCGGATAACTGTTCAAGTTTATCACTTCAAGTGTAATATGTCCATTGAAGTTTGGGTCTATAAATCCAGCTGTTATATGCACTTGTAATCCAATTCTACCAAGACTGCTTACTCCTTCGACTCTGCCGACATATCCTTTTGGGATATGGACTGTTTCATCGGTGGAGAGCAAGACTAACTCGAATGGTGGCAATACAACTCTACCAAAATTCTGCACAACTTCCTTGTTTGATGCAACTGGTGGGCATATAACACCACATTTCAAGCCCAAATGTAAGTCATATGAAGATGGTTGAAGATAGCTTGTATCAAATGGATAGATTAAATCTTCAAACTCATTTCGTAGAGCCAAAATGTCATTATCTGACAGTATGCTCATTCAATCACCTCATCATTTGCCCAGTATTCTGTAACGATTCGTTGGTTCTCACAAGGAGCAGATTTCCATAACATAATGGTGGATTTTTCACATTTCTTATCTCTGCAAGTTCTCATCTTCACCAACTCATCGCCACAATACTCTTTCACTACATAAATCATTTTTCCATCTCAAAATTAATCATCAATCCAGTTCCGATGTTGCTACATTGGATAGACTCTATCTTACCGAACTGTTGCTCAAAAGCCTTGATGACATTAATGGATATGCTCTTACTATCCCACATAATCACCAATCCATTAGGAGCGAATTTCAGTAATGCAATCTTCGGACTGAAACCTAATTTACTAACAAGCTTGTCACAATCTTCTTGGAATGACAGTTCAATCTCTGCACATTCCCTTTTCATATCATAATATTCTTTCAAGGTTACCATCTCTTACGAACCCCTTATCGCTTTCATTATCTCATCTGCCAATGTATCGCCAATTCCCTTAACTGTCAACAAGTCTTTCTTCTTGACATCTAACAGTTCTTTCAGATTAGTCAGTTCAAGAGCATCAACGATTGCATTGGCTCTCTTGTCATTTATTCTTGGAATAGAACGAATGTAATTGTAGCAAGGATTTCGGCTCATCTTGTCAATAGGCAACACAACTCTTCTCTTGTCATCATTACACTTCTCAAACAAGAGTTTCATCAAGTTAAATGCAGATTTCTGATTATCCACCATAAGCACATTAGTATATGTGGATAGACTTGCAACACTTGAATAAAAGTGAGTATCGAAGAAAGATGGTTTGTAATCAATCTTCTTCGCCCTCTGCAAATACATAGCATAGGATTTGCAACCCATATGCACATTACCCTCAACAATGACAAAATGGAAAGGAAAAGTGTTCGCTTGATTGATAGTTTCCCTTTTCAGTCTGCCATCATACATTGAATGGCAATAATCCATTACAGTCTTATACTCAACCACAGTATTGCCACACACATAGTCGCCGATTGGGAGTTCCTTGACTTCAGACTCCCAACCCCAACCTTTACATCGCCTTTGAGCATAAGCAATTCTGCTCTGCTCTCTGCTATCAATTAACAACTTCATAATTTCACTATATCAAATTTTAGGAAGTTATCGACCAATCCAACTGATTTGCCTCTTCCACCAAAATTATAAGCAGAATTAAATTCCAACTTGTAGCCTTTGGTTTCAAGAGCATTGTTGATATTTTTAAGATTGATTTTTGGATCAACCTCATTGCATATTCTATCAACCTCATCATCTTCGATAACTTCATTTTCAATGAGAATACTGTCCTCTTCAGAGAACATCTGAACTTCACAACCAGTTACTTTCTCAACAACATCTGCAATGATTTCTTTTTCTTCAAGTTTGCATAAGTCATTGTAGAAGCCCATAATGTTCTCATCATCTTCAAGACCATCTTTCTCAATCTCCTCTTTCACAAATTCAAGGAAATCTCCCATTTTACCCTCTTTCTTGATTATTGCAAGTCCAAGAGCCAGTTCCATTCTACTATTCATTAATAATCAACTCCACTTAACTGTGGCACTAAAGTTTCCAAATAGGATTGGTAAGCATCTCTCTTTTCCTTGAGTTCTGCACCTTTCTTATAGTCCAAATGCTCATTTTCAAGCATATAATCTATCCTTTCGATTACAGACCTTACCACTCTTGCAGTTTCATTCTGTTGGTTCATACTTGCTTTCTCCTTTCGCTTTTGCCCTTACCGAAAATTCAGTAGCACATTTCTCACATTCTTGCACAATGCCATATTTATCTTTTTCAACAAGTCTGCCATTGCAGATAGGACAATCAGACATTATCGTTCACCTCTTCCGAAAACCAAATCGTATGGTTGGTAGTTTTTCAATACATCGTTCAGATAATTATCCATATCCTTGCTTTTACAAGCATTTGATAGGATTTTCAAAAATTCCTTATTGCTTAATGTTGCCATTGTCTAACACCTTTTTTGCACCATCGGTAAGCCACAATTCTTGTTTCGGTGGCTCTACAAGTCCTTTCTTAATTAATGTGAATATATTGCCTTTCTCTCCACAACTGGAGCAGAAATAATGAGTTGGAGTAATGCAAAATGATGGATTGCTATCGTTGTGAAAAGGACAACAAGCCCAAATCACATCACCATACTCTCTGACTTTCTCCAAATGGAAAATGCTCTTAAACACATCTCTCAAGTCAAGACTTAATAAATCATCTTCGGTTTTTAAACGATTGGAATACTGCAATCGCTTTGTTTCAATATCATCAAGTTCCCTTTTGTAATTCTTAAAGGCAACTTCGTACACTTTAACATGAAATCTCATCGCATTCTCATAGTAACTGGGATTTTCAGTTATATCGGTAAATTCACCTAACTTGATATAGACTTCTTTATCAGTCTTTGGGTGTCGGCTACCTATTAAACGAATATTCCCATCAAGACTTGCATTATAATTAACTTCATCTAAAGATTTGAATTTAAATGCACCTAACTGGCATAATTCAGACACATAGTGTTTGAAGAATAATGATGGCTCTTCAATCTCTGACATTGCGAACTCTCTGAAGTTAGTCGGTGGTATCTCAATATACAAATGATAGCCTTTGTTTGTGCTATCAACGATTACTGCATTGATACCTTTCCTATTCAAGAAACCACGAAGAGTCAGACAGTCAGTATAAGCCACTTTCTTATCTTTTTCACAATCGAAGTCCAAAATGATATTCCACACCACATCAGACTTTGCATACTTTGTAATATAATAGTCTGTATTTGGTGCTTGATTATCCAACAAAGTCTGCAACTGATTGCAATTTCTTATTCGCAATCTCCTTGCATTCTTACGATGGGTTCTATCCACCACAGTTAGATAATGCTCCTTATCTTCAAATATGCTTAAAGTTTTCATTGTAAAACTTCCTAACTTCTGCATCTGCATTCTGCAAGTTTCTCTCAAGTCTTTCATCGAAACTGGAACTGTTATCCCAATCATATGAAGCAATGATTATTTCAGATAGTTTCTTACATTTCTCTGAAAAATCAATCTTAATCACCTTTGGTAAATACTACATAAAAATCGTAGAGATTTGCATCAAAATCATCTCCAATCAAATTAACAATATCATCAATGTCTTTGATTCTTGTATAATAATCTACACCATTATCATTATCAAATTGCAACTTGTAAAGATATTCTTTACCACCTATTACATATTTTAATTTGAAATCTACTACAGTATATTTTTCAAATCGGAGCAATTGCCTCACTAAATCTCTTGTTTTAAGATCATGCCCATAAAACAATGCCAATCTATAAAAATCTCCACAATTACCTATAAAAAAATGCTCACTTATATCCATTTCAACACCATAACAATAGGAAGTCATCATAATCAGTTACAACATCTTCCTCATCAACTTTAACTCTATCATCTAACTTCACCACATTAATAAAAGGATTACTGTTCTCTGATGCAATCCTTAAAGCTAATTGGTAATCTTCAACGAAGAAGCTATTACCAATCTCATCACTTAACTGAAACATCTTGGCTACCTCTCACAAGTAAAATATATCAGATACATCTGTTGCAGATCCATAAGTAAATCTTCAACATCGTACTCACTAAATTTTTTAATTAATTCAACTGCCTTTACACTTCCATTGTTTCTTTTAATGAAAGTGTATACTCTTTTTAAATCATAATCCAATCTTTTGACTGTAATCTTATTTACTCCCTCATTCTCAAGATGAACAGTAATACCTTCACAGTCATTAATATTATCAACAATCATTGTATACCTCAAAGGTTTACAAATCACTACCACTAATGTACAAGATTCTCCAAAAAATGTTCAAGTTTTCACAAAAACTGTACAAGTTTCGACAAAAGTTGTACAAGTTTTCACAAAAACTGACAAACGATTTTAGCAGAATGCTCCCTTTTCAATGAAAGAAGCCATATGACTTGTTTTCAGTAATTTGAATCTTATAATACATAAGAGATATAAAAATAACATACCCTTTTATGATAGCCAACCTAACTTGTAGATTGGTTTTTCATTCATCAGTTTTTCTAAAAACAATTCGCTTGTATGTCGCACATATTTGTTTTCATTGACAAATGATTCCATCTCTTCCTTGCAAGATGGATAATTATCTTCAAAGAGTTTCTTACCCCTCTCCAAATTCTCCTTACTGAAATTAGGCTCTATACGATTCACTTTTGTACCATCATATAAATGCCCATTGATGCCATATACTGGTTTCTTGTTATCTTCACCGACCTTGATGAGATAATTGTTGTCATAGAGTTTCTGCAGTTTCAAGTCCATGTTTTCATGATTGTTACGATACCATCTCTGACTTCCACATTCTGATTTCAAATATCTCTTTGTAAAGAAATACTGTTCCTTGTCATTCATTGAAAGCCAGTCTGCATCTCTGCTTCCCTCTAATGTTCCTACTTCAAACTTCACCAAATCCTCATAGTTTGCAGTTGATTTGGTTTTACCTACTGTATATGGTTCGAAGTTTGAGAAGATACCATTGATGAGCTTGACTTCATTAGGCAACAGATTATTATTGTTGTCGAATATAGTCAATGCAGTTCTGACATCTTGCTTACTTGCCAAGACAAGTGGATAACTCTCATCATAGTATTGATGATAAACAGTTTTCGCCTTGTTCAGAATGCAAGAAAGTTTGAGAATGCTATCAAATTCATCGACTTTTCGATTAAAATCATCAATGTTACCGATGTAGTCTACGATATCGTACATATATACATTGAATATATCAACTTCGTTCTTTTCCATTGACATATAATGGACTAATCCCTGAATGGCTTCGCAATCCCTTTCAACCTTTTCAATCTCATCTTTATAGATTCCTTGATTTTTCATAATTGATTTGAAAGTCATCAGTTCTTTAGGTTCAATGTTCGGTGGAGTTATGATTATACTCCTTGACCTTTCTTGCTCATTGATTATCTCTTCGTGAGCAGTTGTATAAGCAAGGCAAGGATAACCACTTACCCATTGCTCTTCTGCAGTATTGTCATTCAAATTATCGACAATACCTCTTTCGACATAGCCATCGGTGGATAACTGTTTGAGTAAATCTCTCATAAGGATTGTTTCTTGGTTATCTAATTCACCACCTAAATCTCCAAGCATGAAGATATGTCCAGTCAGATCCATATGATTGTATTTTCTGAAGAAGTATGCTACAGATTTGACACCATAGTGGACTCTTTCCTTTGGAATGAATTTAAGTGCCATTTCAAGTATATGAGTCTTTCCACTTGTCTGCGAACCTATTGCGATTACATTTGTACCTTTATATCCCAAATAGGTCTGCAAGAAACCGAAGAAAGCACGAAGCACTTCAATGGTTAATCCAACACCTAATCCATCACATACTTTTGTGATAAACTCTAATGGAGTAAATCCAAATTCATCACATCGTTCTTTGAAGTGATGGAATAATGGTGGGTATTTCCTACCCATACGAATAAGCTCCTTGATGTGTTCTATTTCAAGCAACTCATCAGAAGCGACTTCTTGGGCTTCCTTGTAATTTCCACAAAGGTTAGACCTTTCCTTTTCCAACTCTGACAATATATGTTCGATATAGTCTGTCTTGTAATCTTCTGCAGACATACCGATGGAGCTTTCATCTTCTTTCATTAAGTCAAGGACATTATGGTGTCTAATCTTCTTTTCAAGATACTGGATTACTTTCTTTCCACTATTCTGCTTGGAGAATGAAGTAATACTCTTATCACTTGAAAATAAGATAGACTCCTTGTTACCACGAATGGTAACGATGTTGTATTTCTTTGCAGATGTCGGTTTGATAAACATCTCCAATGAATCAGTTACTTTAACCATAATATCACATATCTAAAAAAAATAGCAGTAAACCATTATAAGTTTACTGCTACTGGGTGTGGGTGTTTTTTCTTCTTGTTTTTACCATATTTCACAATGCACTCATACCCATCAAGACAATCCTCTAATTCCTCGATAGTGCATTTGAAACCATTCTTATGGTCTGATGGCACAAGCCCACTTGCTACAAAGCAAGGTTTGAGGAAATCACATTCTGCTTGGAAACTTTTGATTTCAAGAAGCTTATCATTATCCTTATCGAATTTTGCATTAAGGAATAAAGTAACTTCTTGAGGATCGGTGATAACCTCAATCTCCTCAACCTCATTGCCTAAATTGTCTTCAGTCATTACTACTTTGCCATCTTTACCGATGACTCTTGCTCTACATTTCTCCATATCTTCCAGTATGGAGCATTTTAGAGCTATGGAAACATATTTGCCCCATTGTCCTTCTTTTTGATTGACATAATACTTTTCAACACCTATATGGACTCCATTTGGTTTCCATGATTTTATAGATGATAGAAAAGTTTCTTGAGTTACTGCATCTTCTTCGTAAGATGATTCGTTTTCGATTAACTCGACCATTTTCAATATCTCCTAATAATTTTTTTTGAAATAATTGTAATCTTCTGCCATCACTCATGCACAGAAGATGGATAACCTTATAGCAGAATCGAACTGCTACGAAGCTTCCAAGCAAGGTTACATCGAGCCAAGGATTATAAAAAATATCCCAATAAAGGGAATGAGTATGGGAGAGAATCGAACTCTCCTTGCAACACCAGTATACTCTTCGAAGTTCTAACATGAATCAATTTAGAGCTTTTATGCTCAAGGTGGAAAAAATTAGCAAAAACCACCTAAATGTAGTGGGAATGTATTTGCAACATTCCTTAATACCTAAACACTACTGGATTTATAAGGTCGAAATTTATTCAAGCAAATTCATATTTTAAATCAAATAAACTAATAGGTGTGCTTATTCTTTTCAGTAAATCACAAGTTGCTTGATGTAAACGATGACTTGCTTGATTCGGTGTGTAAAATATGAAAGTTAATTGATAATATGAAACTTGATGATTAATGACATTAAAGTGCAAGTCATCATCTACATCAAGCAACTCATAACTTACTGATAATGCAAGATAGGAATCGAACCTATCCGAAGACTCCAGTCTGCATTGTAGTGTTTTCCACATCTCCTTTAATATGAAAAGCAACAAGGCTTTCCAAATAACCTTGAGAGAGAATCGAACTCTCTGAAAACACCAGTCAAGGTTACATCGACATATCAATTTATCCTAAAGATTTTATACTATTTTGTTGAATGATCTTGCAGATATTCTCTATCTGCAATGAGCATAGGTAGGAATCGAACCTACCATTACTCCAAATGCTCAGTAAATTGAAGGGGTCTTAATATTTTTTATTTTATAAAAAGGGGTGTTATGCTCCTTTAAAAAGTAATAAAAAAAGGAGCAATGGCTTTATGGCAGAATCGAACTGCCACGAACACACCAGTAAAGCCTAACGGAGAAAAACTATGAATAGCTTATTATATCAATGAAAAATGAAATAATAAGATTAATAAAATCGTATAAAAAAGCTTCCAACCTTTCCGAAGCCTAAAGCAT
>Ga0310690_10008239_pt1 | contig 13258 bp, 13 predicted proteins | sample AusTroGonzalo_MG_2_FD_207661 | JGI IMG/M metagenome (GOLD analysis project Ga0310690, IMG submission 207661) | Bovine rumen microbial communities from tropical cattle in Woodstock, Queensland, Australia - Gonzalo_04 (v2) (version 2) | ecosystem: Host-associated > Mammals > Digestive system >... | reverse complement strand
CTCTGAGTACAGCATCGTGCCGGTACACCCGATTACAATGCGCTTCGCTATCTTGCCTGTACGGCGCTTCACTGCCGGCGATTCGATGAACGGAATTGAGTACTTGCTCGACACGCCTTCTATGTCCCTCATGTCGAGGCCATCGACCTCCGGTTCCTGGGCCGGGTTGGCGGGCAGCTCGACGGATACGTTGCCGCGTATGGCGTCGATAGTCTTCTTGGATATGTGGGCCACGCTCATGTATTCGGAACCAGCCCTTGCCGCCGTGTCGGGAGAACCTACCGGCATGCAGGTGAAAATGTCTATTGTTCCCTCGGTAAGCACCGGGAGGGACGGTCGTCCAGCCTCGTCAGACGAATCGCCGGACGTTACGATGACCTCCCCGGTCTCGTTCCAGGCTATCTCTGAGTTGTTCCCCGGGTTCCTGATGAATGACGTGTGCGACACCCTGTTGTGGGTGTACAGGTAGCCTTCCTCGCCCATGTTCATCACGGCGACGTCAGGATACCCGAGAACATACTCGTCGGGGAGGAACTTAGTCGTCTGGGATACGCCGCAGTATAGTCCCTCGTTGATATCCCCGTGGGAAAAGCTGACTAGTAGCCATTCTCCCCTGGTGGGCACCTTCTGCATGCCGTAGCCGAGCCTTGGGTACACCCACGGCTGGTCTTCGTCCGCCCACTCGTCTGTGATGCCGCAAATCTTCGCCTGGACACCGCCGCTCCTGTTCGGGTCGACGGAAGTCCCCGTGACCTGCGCGTAGTAGTACGGTTCTGTGAGACGTCCGGCCATTTACTTCTTCTCCGTTGCAGTCTGCATGTTCTGGCTGATGTCGGAATAGAGCTGTAACACCGCCTCGTATTCCGGGCTCTTCTCTTCCAGGTAGTCGTTCTTCGCCATCATCGTTATTTCCGACACCAGTTCCGAGCTCTGGGTGTGCTTGGTCGTGCCGAGCAGGCCCTCGCTGGTGGTGGCATCCTTGATAATCCTCTTGTGGGTCACTATGTAGCGTGCGGTGAACCTTGGGTCGGGCACCATGTTGCCCATCTTATTGTCGGTAGAAGACGCGCAGAAGTACACGCAGGAACCCACCGGCGGGCCCGGGTGGTTGTACACGTCGGTCGTCACCGTGCGGCTGTACGATGACATCAGGTATTCCCTGATGAGCGGGGCGATTGAATACATCTTGTGGGTGTTCATCGGGTACGGCTTGACCACCTTGAGCGGCCCGAAGAACCCGGGCCCGTCCATGAACACGGGCTCGGCGCCATTTTCCATCACCAGGTTGAACCACGATATGTCGTTGCACCGACCGGTATCCTTGCTGCCTTCCGGGCCGGTACTGTCCATGAATATGTTCGGCTTGCGGAACTCCCTGCGGGAACCGGTGATGTCTTGGGGTTCATAGGTCGAGTAAGGCCACACTATGGCGTTGCACCCCTTCGGGTAGTAGAACGCGGTGGAACTGGGCTGTATGGAATTGGTCGAGCTGATGAGGCAGTTCTTCATCTTGCTATCGTAGGAGCTGTTGAACGACCCGACCACGAAAGTCCTCACCATGTCGTCGAACGCCCAGTACATGATGTCGCCGGGTATGGTTGAGTGCTCCACTATGTCCTTCAGGTGGTCTTCCAGGGTACCCTCGACGAGGCGCCACGTCATGATGTCGGCCTCGTTCTTCTTCTTGATAAGGTTGGCCGCCCCGATACCCGCGATGGACAGGAGTTCCGATATCGCCTCGGTGCTGTTCCCGGTTACCGCCGTGGCTGGCATGATTGCATGCATGTCCGGCGTACCCATGAGGAACGTGATGTCCATCGCGATAACATTCGCCGATAGTATCTGCCGGTTGTACGTCTCGCTGACATAGATGGGAACCTGAGCGTCGCCCTCTCCGTTGGGTGCACCCAGCCCGAGGTAGCCATAGCCGCCGCTGACCGGAAACGTCCCATTCGCCGGGCCGGTAATCGTCGCCCTGCCGGTGGGCAGCCCATTCAGCGGGATGTCCATCGTGAACTTCAATATGGCAGAATCGTTATATACCTGGTACTTTCCCGAATGGCCCTCGCCATCGGGAACACCCAGCGCAATGCCTATGGTATATCTCTGTCCGTTCCTAGACTTTGCCATTACAGTTCATCCTCGTCGACTTCCGCCAGCGTGTTGTACCGCTCGTACCAGGGTATGGCCGTGTCAGGCGTTGGCACCAGCAGGGTCATCCCGGGCGATACGTCGGTAATGTTTCCGGTGGACATATCGGAGTAGCTCAACCAGTCGCTGTCGCCCAGCCTCCTGATTTCGTCTATCTCGTCGGCAGACTTCTTCGCCGATGACCTGCCCACCCCACGTAAAACTAGTTCGTTCTGCAATGCCTCGTTAGCTGGACGGATGCCCGGACGGCATGCCATGCAGTCGACGATGCTGTTGGCCGCGGCTATGGTGCGGTACGCCTTGGGGTCGGCGTACTTGTCCGCGCACACCAGGTCGAGCCTGCCTCCCTGGTAGGTGGGGACTTCTACCGTGCCGACCAGGCTGAAATCCATCTTGCGAATTCTGGGAAAGTGTTCCTTTGCCATGTCTCATCCTACCTTAGAAGATTGGTGTGTTATAGGTGTAGTCCTGCGTGGGCTGCCCGGTCTCCGGGGCAGGGTATTCGCGCATCACCATCGGCGTCGGCTGGGTTGGCGCCGATGTCTTGTTCGGGTACACCGGGAATACCATCGCGTCCGGGTTCGCCGCAGCCACCGCTGCCTTCTTGTCCTGCTCCTCCCTCGCCTTGCGGGCCGCTTCGTATGCGTTCTGCGCGGCACTCGGGGGAGCCGGCGGTGCCGGCGTAGTCGGGTCGTAGCTCTGCACCGGGGTTGCCGCCTTCTTCTGCAGGTCGACGTCCTTGTCCTTCCTGGCGTTGGTGTATGCCATGTTGAACAGGTTGTCGCCAAGGTAGCGCACCGCGCCCTTGTTCGGGTCGGGAACCATCCACATAGCGACGGAAATCTCCGCGTTGACGAACAGCGGGATGTTCGAGCCATCCGTAGTCATGAACTGTTCCTGACTGCCGGATATCTTCAAGCCGGTGATAACCAGCGGCTCGATGTCTATCTGGTGACCTAGCGTGAGCCTGATGGGGAGCGGGTTCAGCGTGAGCGAGCCGCCAAAGAACTCGTTGGCTATTAGACCGACGTTGACTGCCTTGTCGAAGGCGTACCCCAGCGCGGACGCACCGGCCTCGGCACCGGAGTTAATCCACTGGCGCCCCTGGCCCTCTGTCCAGAAATGGTATGTTTCCTTTGCGGTGTTCTTTATGTAGTTGGTGGCAGAATCCCATGCCCTACCGAGGAACCCCGGCTCTTCCGCCTCGGCTGCCTCCGGGGGTGTTTCCGGGGCCTCCGTCTCGGTCGGTTGCTCGTTTCCATCCTTGAAGTCGGTATCGTTCAGCTTGTACTGGGACTGTAGGTTCTTCATTGCCTCGTAGCTGCGTTTCAGCAAGTCAGCCAGCTGGGCAGCATACTGACCCTTGAGCTTCGATGTATCGAAGTTCTTCACGAAGGCAAGCTTGATAAGCCTGGAAATGGACACTCGGGCCATGTTCTCCATCTCGGGCATGTACCAGCTGCACTTGATGGTCTTGGTGAACTGGAAGTCCGCGTTCCTGAAAGTCTTCATCGTGTTGGAACCGGTGCTCTCGTTGTCGATGCCCATCATGTCAAGACCCTTGTTCAGGATGTTCTTGGACTTGTTGATGACGTTGGCCACACCGGATGTCGGGCCGAAGTTCTGCAATATGGACGTAACGGAATCCAGCCCGGTATGCTCAGCGTTAGACCACGACGCGTTGACGTCGAAACCGAGGTCGCCGTTCGTCTTGGGGTCAAAGAAACCGTAGAACGGGGCGATGCCGTCCTCCCCGGACATCATCTCGATGATGCCGTTCCTGAACGTCTCGGCCATCCCGTGGAATGCACCGAGGTACCTCGCCCTTGCCTCGGGGGAAAGCACCTCTATCCTCACCACGTTGGGAAGCGGGAGATGCGCCGAGTGGTACCGGGTGTCCCCGTGCTTTTCGAAAAGTTCGTATCGTTTGATTTCAGCCGGCTTCATACACTATCTCCCAACCAACCTGCTGTTGATTTCCCTTCCCTGCAACTTGGCGTTTTCCTCGTTCTTCCGCTGAACCTCTACGTCAAGGAGAGCTCTCTTTGTTCCCTGGAACGTGGCCTCCTGTATCCTATCCAGTTCGGCGGTGAAGTTGTACATGCCCTCGACCTTGGTCTGCGCGCCAGGCGTCTGTACCGTAGGCGTAGAACCCTGCTCCATGGAGCCCGCGGCAAGCTTGGTCGTATCGGCCTTCTTCTTGGCTTCCGCGTCCGCCTTCTTTTGCGCGATGTACTTGTCTCGCTGCTGCTTGACAAGTTCTTCGGAGGCGTCAGCTGCTTTCTTCAGTTCGTCGAGCTCGGAGGTCATGCCAACCGCATGCGCAGCCTTGTTTTTAAGTTTCGCCCACAGGCTGTTAGACCTGGCGGTATACTCGGCCACCTTCTTGTTGGATTCCTGTATGGCCTCGTAGTAAGCCTTGTTCTTCTCGTTCTTGCGGGCTTCCAGGCTGGCATTGTTCTTCTCCGCGCCAGCCTTTATGGTCTTTTCCTGCTGGCTGTTGGTGTACGCCAGCTTTCCCATACCGTATGCAATCTGGCCCACGTCGGCTGCGGTCAATACCCAACCGATGCCCGGTATGAACTTTGCCGCAGTCTTACCGGCCACCTTCGCTGCACCGACGGCCGCGGCCTTGGCACCAGCCTTTGCGGCAGTCTCAGCAGCGGCTTTGGCGGCTACCTTGGCCCCAGCCTTTCCGGCCTGCTTGCCGCCTTCCTTGGCAGCAGTCTTTGCGCCGCTCTTTGCCGCATTCTTCTCGGCCTGCCTAGCAGCTTTCTTTTCCGCCTGCTTGGCCTCCCTCGAGTTGGACTTCTTATTTTTATCCTTGTTAGAATTGTCCTTGCCCTTGTCCTTGCCGTCTTTGGATTTCTTGTCCTTGCCCTTGTCCTTGTCCTTGCCCTTGTCCTTGCCCTTCCCGGCAGCCTTCGCGGCTGCTGCCGCGGTGCCGCCGCCCAGTCCCATGGCGCCGAGCATCTGGGCCAACATAGACCCAGAGCCCCCACTACCGTCACCGCCTACCAGCGCACCCAGCATGCCAGCGCCGGCACCACCGGCCAGCATCTTATCGAATACCAGCGTGCCCTTCTCGTAGAATTCCGGTTGCAACTTAGACTTCAGCCTACGGTCGAGGTCGGCCATCTCCTTGGGGTCTGTTCCGCCAGGATGTGTCCCAGCCTTGGTGGCAGCCTTGCCGGCAGCGACATCCTGGGCGGAACCCATCTCGATAAGGTCTTGGTACGGGTCGCGCCTGCGCCGGTCTATCCTGGCCTCCGCCGTCTTGACCCGATTGCTCGCCCCCTGTATCTTCTCCATGAGCGCGGCGAGCTTCTCCTCGGATGCGCCGGATTCCTGCATCTTGCGGTACTTTGCCGCAAGCCGGTTCCGCTCCTCCATCGCGCGCTTGATTTCCACCTGGTCTTTCCGGGTGGCCTTTTCCTCCTTGCGGATGTTCCTGTCCTGAACCCACTTGGTGAGCTTATTGATACCGCCCAGGCCCACCTTGTCTAGCATCTTTTCTGAAAGTGTGCGGGAATCGACATTGCTACCCATGGCCTCCTTGATGGTCATGGTGCTGAACATCTCCTTCACTTCCTTGCTGGACATCGCCTGCTTCATGGCCTCTGTCTGGGCCTTCACCTGGATATCCATGGCAGAGAGCGGCGTCATGGCGAACAGCTTATCGTAGAAGTCCGGGTCGTTCCTGTCAGGGCCCGATGCCGACTTGTTGGCCGCGCGCACTTCCTCGTGCTGCTTGATTGCCGCATCGAGTTCTCTGCGGCGGGATTCGTTCTCGCCGAGGCTCTTTGTCATCGCGCTCTTAAACGAGTCGTAGAACGTGCTGGTCTTGCCGGTGAGCGCGTTGCTGACGGTCTCCATGTTGGCGACCATCGGGGCGAGTTTCGCCTCCAGGCTCTGTATTGCTGCGGCAGTCTGTGTATCGTTGTTGTTCGCCATGCGGTAATTCCTGTTTTCTGGAGTTTATATCCGCCGGGGTACCCATACGCGAAAACGGCCGGGGAGACCCGGCCGTCAAATCAAGTAGGAAGCCCAGGCATGTCGGATAGCTCCACCTCCGCTCCGGACGAATACGAGCGCTGTCCCACCCTCTCGTTGACGTACTTCACCAGTTCGAGGAACTCGGGGAGGAACATGTTGTCGCAGTCGGCGAAGCTGTTCGCGGTCAGTTCCGCGACCATGCACTTGTCGCGGACTATCTCCTCGCGGCTATATACTGGCCAGAAATAGCTTCTTATGAAAGGGATACGGCGCTTCGACCGCACCTCCGCACGATGGGCATTTCAGGTTCACGAACGTGTTGCACGACAGGCTCGCCTCGGCGATTGCCATGTAGAATGCCGTACGGCAGGCTGCCGGGTAGTTGAGTATGAAGTCCACCTTCTCTTCCATCGTCGGGCAGTCCTCTATCTCGACCAGGGCGGCAAGCCGCGTGGGGAAATTCCACTTGGCCGGGTATTCCTCGTCGTGGGCTGCCTCCCACTTCGTGATGTGCTCGCGCACTATGCGCTCATGCTTGCGGCGCCTGAGATAGATGTCGCATTCCCTGCCGTCGTACATCATGTACTTGACGAAGCCGGCGGGATTGTCCGGTGTGGCGTTGGCCGCATGCATCGCGATTACCTTTACCGGGTCGAGGTCGCACTTGAACGACAGGTTCCTGAAATTAACGCCACCGAGCGCAGTCTCCATGGCCTCAGGGCCGAAATCCTCCCCACAGTGCGGGCAAGTGAAGGCTACCGAGTACAGGTCTACCTGCGGGAATGACGACGCCCTGAGCCAGTGCATGATGTATTCCTCGTCGCAGTACAGGATGTCCTCCGGGTTCGCCCCGCGGAGCCTCTTGGCGAGAACGGCAGTGGTGTTCTCGTTCTCGTCCTCGTCATCCATGTCGTCCAGCATGAGGAGGTCTACCGTCTTGAATGCCTGCCCGCGGAGCGGGCCGCCGTAAAGTAGACCCCTGGACGGGAGACCCCTGATGACAGTCCACGCCTCGTAATCGGGATGCTGCACACTGGGGTCGAAAGCCGACTTCACCATAGGCGGGTTGTCGAAATCCACGTCCGGCTCGACAGCTTCCATCTGCGCGGCGAAGCCGGCCTGCACATCGTTTCCCCTTGCCGGGTCGACATGCGGGCTGAACGCGTACTGCGGCGGGTCGGTGTCCAACCTCACGTGCATCTGCTGGTTCGCCGGAGCGGCCTGCTGCGGGTAGAACGCATACTGCGGCGGGTTGGTGTCCAACTGCACGTGCATCTGCTGGTTCGCCGGAGCGGCCTGCTGCGGGTTAGCACGGAGTACAGTGATTTTAGGGTCTACCGGCTGCACCGGGGTAACAGGCGCATTGGTAGCGTAAACGGGCTCCAGTCTCTCCGGCAGCTGCAGCTGCACCTGGGCAAACGGGGAAGCCTCCCCGTAACCCGGGTTCCCCTGTCCGTTGACTGTTGCCATTGCCCGCTCGTTGAGAATCTGCTGCTCCTGGTAGGCAGGCTGCTGCGGGACTACCGGGGTGGCCATCGCCATGGCTATGCTCTCCTGTACTGACGGCTGTGACACCTGGGGCATCCCCGGGGCGTCCTGGGCAGGAGCCGGGGGCATGGCCATGCCGAACATCCTGCGGGCCGCCATGACCTTGTTCGAACTGTCCCGTTTCACCTGCTCGATGAGCTCGCGGTCGGCTAGCGTCATGCCGCTCTCCTGCACGGGCTGTTCCACCGGCTGCGACGAGGTCTGCTTGACCATGCCCCTCTTTCGGCGGGACTTCACCGGCTTCTGCTGCTGGTCTTGCACGGGGGACTTCTTGGTCTCCTGTTCGGAAGCAAGCCTTGCCGCAATCGCGGCATTCTTGCGTTCCATGTCGGCATTGAGGTCAGCCTGCTCCTGCGCGCGGTAGTCGTCTGCGCCTATGCCCATGGACTGAAGCGCCGCCTGTGCGGACATCGCCTGTGCGAGTATTGCGCGGGTCTCGTCGCTGGACACCCGTCCTTCCTCTATGTTATCCAAAGAAACTGCCATATTAATCTCCTGACACGCCGACGGCGTAGTAGTACCTCGGCCCCTTGTAGTGCTGTCCGTTGGCCAGGTCTGCCTCGACCTCGACTCCCCGGGCGGTGGCCATCAAGACGTCCACCTGCTTCTGCGCCTCCTCCTCGGTGGCGAAGTCGGGCTCCAACGGGGTGGGAGGCTCAATCTCCATGTCCCCGTAGGTAGTGGAACGCCCCGGCCTATCAGGGTCTGCCTGGAAGGCTAGGGCGTCATAGCGTATAGCGTAGTACCTGGTCTCGACGGCCATTACTTCTCGTCCTTCATGGCGGAATCGAAGCGTTCCTTCATCGCCGTGCTGACCTTCTTGCCGAGCATGGCGTGGAAGAAGCCCGCAAGCACGTTGGGCGAGGACACGAGACGCTTCTCCATGAGTGTGCGCTGCGCCTTGTAGGCGTTGTCCCACTCGACACAGATGCGCCAGCGTTCGACCATGCTGCGGATGCCGGACACCGGGGTGGACGCGCCGAACACGAAGCCGTCGCCGCACTCGTTACAGAGGTGGATGCCCTTGTCGAAGCCGGCGTCGGCAATGCCAGCGAACACGACTGAACCGGAGGCAATCGCGAGGAGGGCGTCCGTGTCGGTCACGGTGATGTTGTAGATGTCGTCGGCCACGTCGACCGGCTCAGTGAGGATGACGAAGTCGAAGCCCGCGTCACGCTCCATGGCCATCGTCTCGGCCATGTTGGACGAGTTGACGTACGGGTTGGCCCAGTGCATGATATTCCTTACGATGGGCGGTTCCTTCTTGTTGCCGACCATCCTCGGGCGCATGAGGTTCATGAGCCTCTCGTCGAGCTCGCCGACCGTGCACACGGTGAACTGATAGGAGTCCGTGCCGTGGATGATGAAGTTCTGGACGTTCTTGGGGATTTCCGTACCCTTGACGAGGATTTTCGGCTTCCTGATGCTGGACACACCGAGAGTGGAGCGCTCGAACATCTTGTGGGTCGGGTAGAACTGGGTGGACACGAATGTCGGGATGACGAGGACTTCCTTGCCGTCGGTGACGAGCTTGAGCTGTTTCAGGGCGGTGACCATCTCGTTGTTCGGGACGATTACCGTGTCGGCGATGGACATTGCGTCCTCGACGGTCAGCGCGTCGACGATGGTGCGGTTCCTGGCTGCCGGTGCGTCCCAGACGAACTCGTCGAGGGAGTAGATTACGCGGAGCGTCATGGCGCGGTACTCGTTGGCGTCGGCCATGTACTCGTCATGGGCATCGCCCTCGAGACCCCTGGCGCCGTCGCGCCAGCCCGGTTCGAGCGCGTCGAACACCTTGCCGACCCCGTCCATCACGGCGTCGTTGAAGCGACGGCTAATCACGTTGTCAATCCAGAGCACGTTGTACCCGGAAAGGTCGGGTCGCGCGTCGCAGAAGGTCGCGCTGTCCATCGACGTGATGGACACGTTGGTAATCCTGCTGTAGAACTGCTTGAACTGCTGCATGGCCGTGTAGCCGCGCACGCAGGACAGGCGGGAATCCCCGTCGCTAACGTACAGCACGTGGAAGGTGCGCTTGGTTTCCAGCAGTTCGCTGACCCTTGCCTCGATTTTCTTCTTGAAGTCCATCAGACTAGTCTCCTGTATAATTTCTCATGCAGGAAACTAGTACCTTTCGCTAACGGTTGAACGCGTAAGTGCGCAAAATGTCAAGAATTTTTTCCTTCGGGTTCTCACCAGACCAGAAAACCGGTAGGTCGCCGGGGTACTTGTCCATGTACATCTCGGCCATAGTGATGGTATCCGCCCCGAGTACGCGCCTGGCCTCCTCGTCGTCGAGCCTCCTGGCCTCCTCGATGGTGTCCACCTCGCCGCCGTAGAACACGGTCTTGATGTATATGGGCTTGGCCTCCTCCAGAACCTTCTTGCGGGCCCTAGCGTCGTCGAAGTTGCGGTCGTTCCTGGCGTAGTACCTGACGAAGCGGTTGGACAGGTCTCCCAGGCCTTCCAGGTGCTCGTCGTCGACGTCCACGAACCGGGGGGAGTCCGTGTTCTCCACGAACTCGATGTTCATGTCGTCGTCAAGGATGTAGTACCCGCAATCGGTGCCGACGTGAGCGAAGCCCAGGTGGTAGGGGCTCCCCAGGTACAGTATGGAGGAATCCGCGGACGCCCCCTTGTTGAAGGAGCGGCAGTGGTAGTGTCCGCTTATCACGTGCGGGGCGGCCGCGTAGAACTTCTCCGGGTCGAGCCCGGTGGTGGACGTCTGCCCGGCCTCCATGAGCATCCCCGTGATGTCGAAGTGCCCGAATATGACGGTGGAGTTCCTGGTCTTCGCCGGCTTCCTGGCCAGCTTGTCGAGCCAGTCCGCGGTGGCCTGGTAGTTCCCCGGGAGAACCCAGGGCACCATGTACCATGTCCTACCGAGCAGCTTCACCGACGCCACCTTCTTGCGGTATACGTGCACGTTTGGGAGCAGCTCCAGGAGCACCAGGGAGGACAGCTCGTCGGAGTTGTCGTATACCAGGTCGTGGTTCCCGCAGATTACGTGTATGTCGAAGTCACCGAGGATGTCCCGGAAGAGCCTCACGGCGTACTCCATGATGCCTATCGTCATGAACGGGCGGACGGTGAATATGTCCCCGCTGAACAGTATCGTCTTGATTCCCCTCCCGCGGAGGTCGGCGGCCAGGTTCTTGAAGAACCTCTCCTGTCCGGCGATTACCGCGTTCCTTATCTGGGACTTCTCGCACTTCGGGCCCAGGTGTATGTCACCAACTACACAGACTTGCATTTGCGCTTCCTCTTCTTCTTGCGTTTCGGCTTATCTACCTCTATGTGCCACCAGCCGCCGGGGCTCTCCTCGTGGGCGTGGGCTACACACAGGGCCATCCATTCGCCTGTAATCTGCCATGTTTCCATGCCACCAAATATAGCAAATTCCCCGGGAGCATCCGGTAAGCGTCCAGGACTGGCACCGCAGGTCTGACCTCGGGTGGTGGTCGTAAGTCGTTGATACTCAATGAGTTACGTGCACTACGGGTGCCTAAAGCGATAAACATTTATGCGGGCAGTCAAACAGGCGCGCTGCCCGAAATTCCGGAAAAAATGGTCTTTTCCGGGGTTAAACCCTAGTGCCTGGAAGAAAGGATAGCATAATGGCTACATACGAAAACAACGAATCCTACACCTCCAAGGGCGTAGGCAACGCCGGGCTCACCCTCGGCATCATCGGTACCACCCTCGCCTCCGGCGTCCTCGGCGGAAGCGGCCTCGGCGGTATCTTCGGCAACACCAACCCGACGGCATCCGCCGCCTACCAGCTCTCGACTAAGGATACCGAAATCGCGCAGCTGAAGGCCGAGCGCTACGCCGACGGCGCAGTGAAGGCCCTCACCGCCGAGGTCTCCGACCTGAAGACCCGCGTCGCGGCAATCGAGGTGGCCGAGCCCCTGCGCGAGCAGATTCTCATGCAGCAGATTGGCTGCGTGCAGAACACGCTCAACAGGCTCGTCCAGCCCATGATTCCTAACGCGAACGTGGCTCCGGGCTGGGGCCCTGCCTTCGTCAGCCCGTTCCCTCCCCCGTCACCGGTGGTGCAGAACGGCTCCACGTCAACCCCGGCAACCACATCCAGCAACGGCTAAGGAGTAGCGTATGAAGATAGGTCTTGACAAGGCGGTGGACGCCTTCATCGGATACATGGCCGACCAGGTGGCGCTCATCCCAAAGCTCGGCGACAGGTTCCTGGGCTTCGCGGCGCTCGGCTCGCTCAAGGCGAACCCCGACGTGCTCGTGGCCAAGGTCAAACCCTGGGCCGAGATGGCCGGGATAGTCTCTGGGGACAAGGTGGACTTCGACCTGCTCAAGGCCGCCTTCGAGGAGGCGTTCGCCAACGTGCCCAAGGTGAGCTACTTCGGCTTCAGCTTCACCGCGGAGGACGCCACCTCGCTGCTCAAGCGCATGCAGAATGCGGAGGGATAAGCGATGGACGACAAGATGAAGGAAACGCTGGAAAGGACTAGGTGCGCCCTGCACGGGCACCTCGTCGACCTCATGGACGAAATCGACCAGGCCGGCGGGAGGATTTCCTCCCGCGAGCTCCTGGGAGGCGTCCACGAGGCCCTCGAGGGGCTGTCCTGGGTGGACGCGCTGTCCGGGGCCCAGAAGGCCGGGACTAAGTCCGCCTAGCGGAAACACGGGGAGGCTCCTCAGGGGGCCTCCCTTTTTAGACGGAGGTTACTCATGGAAGACGAAATACCCAGGGAAGTACTCTACGCGATTATCATAGCCGCCATGTGCGATGACGACTCGGAGTTCTACGACCCGGAGCCGCTGTGGTACGACGAGCTGGACGACAAGTAAACGAAATTTTACAGTGTCGGGACACTGTGATTTCCGTCATAAATTCCTAGTTTACCGATAGGAAAAAACGATACCACGGATACTACATGATTAACGCCATCCAGCATTCGATAATCTGCGAGACGCTGACCATATGGGCCGCCGAATTCGCCGCCGGCATGCCGACGGTGCACGAGGCGATTTACGAGATTCTATCCATGCTCGCCATAGAGTTCGAGACATGCGCCGCCGCGGTGACCGAGGCGGTCGAAGTCGTCGAGGAGTGCGAGGAGATAGGGGCCGAGCTGGTCGGCGTGGAGCAGGCCATAGGCCTCGGCGGCTCCATAGTCCCCGTGCTCACCATAAGGAACGACGAGATGGGGCCAGGCCTGTTCAGGCACCGGATGCCCCACTGGGGAGCCCTGGAGCACCTGGGGCTGCACCGGGGATGCCGCCTGAAGATGAGGAAGAGGATAGGGAGAACACCGGAGCTGGCCGAGTGCGTCGACTCCGGGAAGTCCCTGGACACCTACGGGCAGTGCCCCCAGGGGAACCACGGGGAAGGCACGTTCAAGAGGCCGACCGAGTGCCCGTTCTGCAGCGCCCAACTGTACTGCTCCGGGGGCGGGGACATGGTATGCCCGAATCCCGAGTGCAAGACCAAGATAGGGGACAGGATAGTACGCTTCGTCACCATAGGCGGGATGGGGATACCGGGAATCACCGAGAAGGTGGTTGAGCAGCTGCTGGTGGGAGGGAA
>Ga0310690_10008237_pt1 | contig 13259 bp, 14 predicted proteins | sample AusTroGonzalo_MG_2_FD_207661 | JGI IMG/M metagenome (GOLD analysis project Ga0310690, IMG submission 207661) | Bovine rumen microbial communities from tropical cattle in Woodstock, Queensland, Australia - Gonzalo_04 (v2) (version 2) | ecosystem: Host-associated > Mammals > Digestive system >... | reverse complement strand
CATCCTGTGCCATATATTTTTATAATATTTTTCTATTTTATTTATAATTTAGTCTCTATTGAAAATAAGATTTTCATCAATAACATCATGTATATCATTCACATTTAACTTATTATTCCATCTTTCTCTTTCTTTTTGTGTTATATGTATGACTTTATTGTGAATATGATCATCTAATAGTTCAGCTTCATGTTGTCCAATGAAAGCCAAGTCTTGCACATATGCATTTCCTGTACCAACTTTTATTCCTGGATATACAAGTCCAGACTGATCTGTATAATAGTCATCATAAATTATGAGTGTTCCAGGTTTTGGAATATATCCTTTTTTTGAATTCCAATATTCACGTGTGCCATGCTCTATGCCAAGATCAATCCATTCTATTCCTGTTTCTGTTTCATTCACAGCAAGAACTTTTCCGCCATTTCCTGCAATTACTGGAATTGGATATCTCATTTTTATTTTTCCAAGACCCTTGTTGTCAACATTGTTGTTTATTTCAATTCCATCTCCAGCAAGATATGGCCCCACAAACACTGGTTTTCCATTCATGTCACCAACAAACATCCTTGGCTGACCATAATACTGGCTTTTGAACCAGATAGGCTCACCATAAGAAGTCTCATATTCCATTTGTGCAAGAAAATCATTTACTGATACAGTACTGACTTTTCCATTTCTCAATAGACTTACTTGTGTAGAATCTTTATTTTGTTGTTGATTTCCCATGTTTTATTTATATGAAAATGTTATAGAACACCACCATCAATATGTGTGACTTTTGCAACAATTACACTGTTTCCATCAGCATCAAATTCAATCATTGATCCATGACCGTCTTCTCTGTCTTGATGCTTCAATTGAATTGTATCAGTATCGGCTTCATTGTCTGTAAGAACAATATCAACAGATTTTTCATCTTTTTGCTTAACATTAATATCGTAATTTGTATCACCAAGTTTCTCCCAGTGGTATGAATATACACCATTATTGTTTATTTTTACAGTAATATATTCATTGTACATATTTTCTTCACGAGATCTTGGTGATTTTACAAGATATATGATATTCATACTGTTCCAACCAGGATTTGGAAGTTTTTCAACATATTTGTATACAACACCACCAACAACATATTCTTTTTCATCTTTCTTTTCTTCATGATGTTCGTGAATGATATATGATTTTTTGACTGTACCAACTGGAACACAACTTATGATTCTAACAGAATCAGGTTCTGTTGGATCATATTCATTGAACTTGAGCATTATTTCAGCTACAAGATTTCCATTTATAGTTGGTATTTTTGAACCATCATAACATAATTTGATAAGTCCTTTGTTGCGATATCCATTTGAACAAGTAAATTCAATCATATCTAATTTAGCTATACTTGGTGTATAATTGTTATCAAAAGATATAATAGAAAGTATAGATTCATCCCTGCCAGAAAGAACATTTATCAATTTGTTTTTCTGATTGAATTTTATATTTTGTGGAAGTCCATTTAATGTACAAATGCATGTTCCATTGTTATTTTCATTTGGTTTTATTTCAAGATATAAATCACCAGTATAGAAAAATGGATTGAATGTTATTTGTCCTTGACTTATACAAGTGTCATCATTTTCTTTTCCAAGAACTATAGCATGGTCTTCATCTGGACAAATCAAATGTTGATCATTGTCTGTCACTTTAACATTGTGCAATTCAAAATACAAATCTTCTTTGTCCCAGAAATTGTCAGGTGTTATAGTGAACAGTTTTCCATAATAGTTTGTCTGCATACTTTCAACATTAAGACCATCATCTGTTGTCATTACAACACAATCAAATTCGTTTCTCAATGCTATGTCTATTTTGTCAATTCTATCTAAATCTAATGGATTTCCATCTGAATCAACAAGATATATTTCTTGACAAACATTTACACCTGCATATAAATCAACTAGACATTTTACTATTGCATTATATCCACTACATTGTTGTGGACCATTTGAACAGCCTTTGTCGTTATATATATCAGGTTTGACAACAGTTGTTGTCGTTGTTGTCGTTGTTCTTCCAAATGCCGTTGATGTGACAGTTGTGGTTGTTGCCATTGTCTATCTATATAATATACTTGTATTTTCAATTGGCATATCACAAAATATGATATTATTGTCTTTTACAGAAAATATTTTTATTCTTGAATCTGAAATAGAAAATTTTGCATTTTCATATTCAGTAATGATTTCTAATTTGTCATTCAAAACTAAAACTCTTTCTGCAACTTGTTTTATGAACATATATTGATATATACCAAATATATTTATAAAAAGAAACCCGGATTTGATGTCCGGGCTTATTTAGATTATACATGATAATATAATTAACAATTAAATGCCAAATTCAAATTGTTAAAATTTGTCAATTTGCCATGATGCAGTTCTTCACCCATGACAAAATCAGGATTTATTTCATCAAACACTTCAATACTAAAGATGTCTCTCTTGAATTCGTCATTATAAAAGTTAATGAATTTGACGGCATCTCTTAATGCATCTTCAGGATTATCAAAGAACTGTTCTTGTCCATCGGTGAATGAAGTGTATAATTCTTTTTCAGTTTCACCATTAGAATTTGCACTAAAAATACGCCAGCTGTATTTGCCGCGGTTATTCATTTCATCAACTCTCATTACATGATAATTTTCTCTTAAACTATAAGGACTTGTAACACGTCTGAATTGATATTTGTTTGTTTTCCAGTCAAATGATGCCATGTGATAACTGTCTTCTTCATAATATTCATCTTCATCATCATAATACCCATCTTCTTCTATGCATTCTGCAAAATCTTGTTGTTCAAAACCTTCACCCAATCCATCAGAATTCTGACCAGATACCCATTCTGATATCATATTTAAAATATTATTTGGAAGAATATCGGTTGTTGTCAATAAAATATATCCAGACTGTACATTTTGTAATTTCCATTTTATATCCTTTATCTTAGATATTTCTTTTTCATTGACATTGTCATCACGAAGACTATCAATGAGATATTTTGTCATGTCATCTTCTAAAAGATACTCTTGTGCGGCTTCTAAATCATTTACCGGCCATTCAAGTTTGAAATCTGTCTTATAATAAATTTCTTTTGTCATATGAATTATTATTTTATTTTTATTTATATCAAAAATTCAAATGTGAATCTTCTGTCACAAATTTGTATTCCATGTTATGTTGTTCACAATAAGTCTTGCATGCTTTTGCTTTTTCCATATTTCTTATATATGTCTGTGCAGCTCTTTGATAGTTCTTTATGGTTTTTGGATTTTCGGTTTTAGGTTTCTTTGGTGGAGTCAGATCTTTTTTGGGTTTTACTTCAACAATGATTTTTCTTATATTTTCTCCAGTTTTATATTCAAAATAAAAATCAGGAAAATATTCATGATATTTGTTGTCAAGTGTACAGAAATATTTTACACTAATACATTCACTACCCCATTTTACAACAGACTGTGATTCATCAAGAAACTTGCAAACCTTATATTCCCAACTTGATCTATATATTATTGGAGCTCTACCATAATATTTTTCAGGAAACAATGGTATATAATACCCCTGTTTATATGGGGATTTACTTGATCTGAATTTGTGTGGTTGTAGTGACTTTATATCCATAGTTTATTTATAAAAATTTGTCCAAGAAAATCCCTTGGTCTTTAGCCAAGCGGTAGTTCACCATATATGATGTTTAAAACGACACATATAAAAAAGGACACCCAAATGGATGTCCTTACTAGATAAAAATAAAAATTATGAATACAAACTTTTGTTTGTTAAATCATGTTTTTGATAGAATCAATTGGAGCATCATATCTGTTGCCCATTAGGACTTTGACAAGAGCAAGATATGGGTCAGTTTCATTAGAAAGAACCATTTTACAGATTGCTGCAGAAAAACCAGAAACCAAAATAACACCATTTTCATTTTGTGTCATGGGAATAGATTCTGTTCTAGAATTCACATTCCAAAAAACAAGTTTTGGCATTTTATAACCAGCATTTGCCCATCGTTCAGAAATGTTATTGAACAATTTTTTTGAACGGTCACCAGAAGTTGCATAGTCAAATTCCATGTCAGAAACAATCAAAAGTGTATCAGGCAAATCTTCTTGTTTCATCTTGTTCTTGATTGCAGTATCTAATACAAGTTGGAATGTTGCTTCAATATTTGTATTAGAACAGTCATCATATTTATTAAGAAATCTCTTTTTTGTATAGAGATTACCTTCAGGAAGTTCTACCAAATCTGGATATTTGCTGAATGTGATAAATTTGTTATGGAATTCTCCGCCAAGTCTTTCTGCAAAGTATACACATAATGAACTTGCTACATCCAGTGCCGTCACCGTTGAATTTGGAATAGGCGATGTCATACTTCCAGAACCATCACGAACAACAAGAACTCTACTGTCATTTGTAATGTAATTTGGAAGCGCTTTCCACATTTCATCAGCTGTATTGTCATATGAACTTGCTTTACGCCAAATATCATAAGGGAATGCTGCAGATGAATTGATTTTCTTTTCACCAGAAGTGACCGCATTCAAATATTCACGTCTACGTGTTTCATCATATTTGAGAAACAAATTAGCATAACGAACATTTGCCAATGAAGGAACTGCTTCATAATTGATATTCTCATAAGTTTTTGAAGCTATGTTATGCTCCACAATCTCAGCTTTCTTTCTAAGTTTAGAAACAGCTTTTCTATAATATGCTGCATTCATCTTGCAATTGTGCACTTTATTGATAAGTGCAATAAGTCTTTTTGCTTCCTCGGCAGATTTCTTTCCAGCATTTACAGAAGGCAACCATTTTCCAAGCAATGTCACATTCTCATTTTCAAGGTCTTCCTTGATTTGTTTTGTAATGATTGAAACAGCTTCAGACATTACAGAATCATTAGTGGTGTTCAATGCAATGAACACAAGATCATCCCATCTACCATATTCTGGTAAATAATTCAGAATTTTCACAGCAATCTTTGGATTAGTGTTAGCAAACCAAAGGAACATTTTACGGAATGAATCTCTTTCACCAATGCCGCCACGTACATCACGAAGATAAAACATGAATCTGACAAACAATTCATGATTTTCATCATATGCATCATGTGATACTGATGCAATTCTTGAAATGTTATAGGTTCTCAATGATGGAACCTTGAACGAGAGATCCAACAGATTTTTTCCTGTTGATTTGTTCATTTTTGCGCCATTTTCTGAATAAGAAACGTTGCTGTTGTCATTGCTGATAATCTCTCTTTTCAACTCTTCTATCATAACTTTGAATTTTAGGGTTAGTGGATAAAATTAAAACTACAATTTAATATAACAAAAAAATGATCGGACTTTCATCCGATCATTGAAATAAATGATAATGAAGAATTATTTTGAGGAAGAAGGCTTTTCATAGAACATTGCAGTTTTCTTCATTTTCTTCTCTTTCGAATGGATTTGTCTACAACTAACATTGAGATAATTTGTCTTGACTTTTTTGGAATAAGCAAGACGAATGTTGTTTCTTGCTTCATTGGCCGGAATCGTTGTGTCTCTTACCGCATACAATGGCTTTACTCTTCTGCCATTTTTACGAGTGTATGCAACATAAATCAGGTCATTGTCAACTTCAGGAATGTCTAAAAGCTTTTTGTACAATGTACAATTGATCTCTTTTGGTCTTCTGCCACGTCTTTTTGGTTCAGAAACATTTTCTTCAATTGTTTCAACCATTGGTGTTTCAACCATTTTTTCAAAGAAATTTTCAACTTCCCGCTTTTCTTTCAATTGTTTCTTTGAGGGTTTAGCAAGTGCTTGGATGTCATAGACATCAGCAATACTCAATGACTCAATGCCACCAATGATTTTGTCAGCAATAAACATTGCAAGATTTTCCTTGACATCTCTGAACTCGTGTTCATTCATGTCAAGAATGTTTTTCACTTGGTTCTCTTTGAACCATTCCGGTAAAATGCTTTTCAAAAAATTCTTCATAATTTTATTTTTTTAAGATTAAACGTTTATAATTAAATATAACAAAAATTTATAGATTTGTCATAACATAAAATATTTTTTTGAAAAATTGATTAATTCTTCTTTTGTCAAATTTGGATTTTCACATATCAGACGTTTCATATATGAAAGAATTTGTCCAACATTTTTTCCAGATTCTAATCCAAATTCTTTCATGACATCATTACCGTCAACAGGAAGCTTGTAATCAAACATGTCGCATGAATTGCACATTGTTTCAATTTCTTCAAAGTTCAAGTTTCCATCATATGTTATTTTCATTGTATCCATTAGATTTTTGAAAGTTTTTCTTGACAACTTCATTTGAAGTTCTCTTATCATAGAAAAATCACATAATGAATCAAAATGATGCATATGATTTACTATTGTTGAAACTTCTTTTGCGATTTCTGTAGTGAAACATAAATCATGCAGTGTTTCATAAACCATATTTGGACAAACACCCGGATAAACTAATGCAAGTTTTGAACACAATGATAAGTCATTAGAAACAGCTTTATTTAGATTTTGTATGACACTTTCAACATAAGAAACTTGATCACCAATAGGATTTTTTCCAGTTATTGTTTTCCATAACCCGCACAAATACACATTGAGCATCCCATCACCAGCGTGACTTGTCTTTAAAATATTAATGTATTCTGTTGTTATTCTCTCACGTGATATAATAGACATCCTGTTTGAATAGTCTTTCATAGACTTGAAAGTCTTGCTTTCTATATTCCATCCAAATCTTGCAGCAAAACGTATTACTCTCAATATTCTCAGTGGATCATCATTGAATACAATATCCGGATTTGTGTTTGATGTTCTGATTATATGGTTTTTTATATCAGTCAAACCTTTTCCAGTAGGATCAATGATTTTATCCAAAAATATATCATAATAAAGAGCATTGATTGTCAAATCACGCCTTATTGAATCTGCATTTATGTCAGCAAAGTATGTTTCAGGATTTCTAGAACTTGAATGATATTGTTCTCCCCTTGTATGGACTGCTTCAAGTTCTATATCTGGCATCGATTTTAATCTGAACTGGCATGTTCCATATGCTGGATATATTACTGGTTCATATAACAAATGCTTATATTTGTAAAGATATTCTGCAAGTCTGATTCCACCATTTGGCAAATCTACAACCAAGTCAATGTCTTTTATCTCATTGTTCATGACATAGTCCCTGACACTTCCACCAACAGCATAAACATGTCCGTCAAATTCAGTTGCAAACAATATTGTTGCAAGCAATGCTGTTATGTCTTCAAATTCCTGTCTTGTCATATTGAATATATTTTAGATATATTTGAATATAACAAAAATGTCATATACAAATTCTGACAAATAACGGATTTTTCTTTCCATTATTGCAATAACCAAAATCTTTTACTTTAAGGAACATGCCATCATATATTTCTGATGGCATTTTTATTTTCTTTGTCTTTCCGCACAATGTAATTGATATTGTTTTAGGAATAGTTTTTAATTTTACACTATATACTAATACAGTTTCAGTCAAATATCTTTCAAAAGTGAATCCTTCTGGCATTATGAATTTTATGGTGATTGATAAATTTCCTCTGATTCCATCTTCATTTTTTTCTCCATATCCCTCATAAATGCAGCTTTGCATTGGAAGCATGCCCGCAGGTATGTTTATGTGCATTATGCCATCTTTCAAATTTATATTTCTTGAGCATCCATTCATTCCTTCTTCTAATGTTATGAACACATCAACAAATGTTGTCTTGTCATTTGGCTTTGGCTTTGGCTTATATATGGGAGTTTCAACTTTATAACCTCCCATTATAAGTTTATATGCCTCAAGTATTTGTGTATATTTTGTCTCATCGCCACCTTTGTCTGGATGCATTTCAAGAGAAAGCTTCCTGAACTGCTTTTTCACTTCAGGAAGCTTGCAATTATTTGGAAGATTGAGTATTTTATATGGATTCATTTTTATTTTTTCACATAATGCCAAAATGAATAATTAAATCCATTAGTTTCATATGAATTCATATAGCTGTCATCTATATGGTTTAATTCATATTTTTCATATTTAGATTCATCATATTCTGGAAAGAATGCATCTGCTTCAAAATCTTTGTCTATTATAGTAAGAAACAATTCATCGGCTTTGTCTATGAAAAGTTTATAAACACTTGCTCCACCTATAATGAATATGTCTTCAATGTCTGTTCTTTCAAGAAACTTGTCTATGTCATGAACAAGTTCAACATCAATATTAGTTGTATTTGGACAATCTATTTCAGTCCCTTCTGGACATAACACGAAATTCTTTCTGTTTTTCAATGGTTTGAATGGCAGTGAATACCACGTGTTCAATCCCATTAAAACAGCGTGTCCAGTTGTTGTTTTTTTGAAATGTTTCAAGTCTTCTGGAAGATTCCACAAAAGTCTATTATCTTTTCCTATTGCATTGTTTTTAGCAATAGCTGCTATCATATATATTTTCATATTTTCAATTTATATTGCTACTTGTGCTTTTATTGCTGGATATGGATCATATCCAATTAGTTCAAAATCTTCATATTTGAAGTCAAACAGATTTTTTACATTTTTGTTTATTATCATTCTTGGAAGTTTTCTTGGTGTTCTTGACAATTGTTCTTTTACTTGTTCTATATGGTTTGAATATATGTGTGTGTCTCCAAATGTGTAGACAAGTTCACCAAGTTCTAAATCACAAACCTGTGCAATCATCATAGTCAATAGAGAATATGAAGATATGTTGAATGGCATTCCCAGAAACGTGTCAACGCTTCTTTGATATACTTGGCAAGACAATTTGTTGTTTGCAACATAGAACTGGAAAAAACAATGGCATGGTGGAAGTGCGGCTTTTCCTTCTTTGACATTTTTGGAAAAGTCTTTTTCATTTTCATTTGGAAGAACAACTGGATTCCATGCTGTGACTAGCATTCTTCTACTATTTGGATTTGTTTTCAATGTATCTATGACTTCTTGGATTTGGTCTATTCCTTGTCCATTGAAATTTCTCCATTGTGATCCATACACTGGACCAAGATCACCATTTTCATCAGCCCATTCATCCCATATTGTAACACCATTGTCTTGAAGATATTTTATATTTGTGTTTCCTGAAATGAACCATAATAATTCATATATAATTGATTTCAAATGCACTTTCTTTGTTGTGATTATTGGAAAACCATTATTCAAGTCAAATCTTAATTGTCGACCAAATACACTGATTGTCCCTGTTCCAGTACGGTCACTTTTAATTGTGCCATTGTCTAATATGTCTTGTAATAAATCTAAATATTGTTTCATTAGAATAATCTTTTTGGTTGGTTTGTTTTTGCTGATGATTTTATTGCCGGTTTTGTTGCAGTTGTTTTTGATATGACTTTTTTTCCTGTATCTTTATATTCTCGTTCTGGCATTGTGGGATTCATGAGTTCATCTTTTCTCAAAGATGAATCACTACCAAACCATATGTCAAGTTTTTTGTCAGACTCATCAGTATAGTCATAATAATATAGTCTTGGACTTTTTATGATTTCAGCATATTGCTCATCAGTAAGAGCCGCTAAACCTTTTTTATAATCAACATCCCATTGTTCTATTTTGTTTTCTTTTTGCCAGTTTTCCCATTCATCATCATAATAGAAATTTAGTATCTTTCCTGTTTTTTTATTCTTTGCAATAATTACAGGTGTTTCACATCTTGCTATACGATGTTCCTTGAAAAGCTCAGGCCACCATTTTGCAAATATGTTGACAATAAGGCTTGCACAACTTATTCCATCAACATCAGCATCTGAATATATGTATATTTCACCATATCTCAAATTGTCTTCAACCAATTTTCCATTCTTGTCATATACAAATGGGCTTTTTCCAAATTGCAAGCCAAGGGCAGCAACAATATTCTTTATTTCAGCATTCTGTATTGCTTTTGAATCTGTCACTTCTCTCACATTGAGAGATTTTCCCCTTAATGGAAATGCACCCTGTGTTTCCGGATTCCTGTATTTTCTAAATCCAGCCATTGGTGAGTCTCCCTCACAAAGCATCAATGAACATTTTCTTCTATCTTTTCCTTTTGCATCAACAAGTTTATTGATTTTTACTTTTGCAAGCATCTTGTTAGCATTTCTGACAGCAGCTCGTTCTTCAGCTTCATTTTTTCTGTTAACCCAGTCAAGTATACTTGCTGTTATTTCAGAATTGAATATTGCTTTTAATGTTTTTTCTGTAACAGTATGGTTTGTTCCAAAGTTTTTTACATCAGTTATGAGTTTTTCTTTTGTCTGTGATGAATATGCTGGATTCTGTATTGAACATGATATGAACACAAACAAATGGTTTTTTATGTCACCAGGCTTTAAGTCAACTTTGTGTTTCTTTTTTATTTTTTCCCTGAGATAGTTTATTACTTGGTCTGTTATATAATTTACGTGTGTGCCACCATCTTTTGTTTCAGCTGAATTGACAATAGAAATTTGTCTAAATGTTGATGATGAAGCAAAACCAACTTCCCAGCCTTTTCCTTTTTCATAAATCAAGTCATCTGCAAAAAGTCTGCAATATGACTCAAATGTTTTCACTTCAGTTCGTTTTCCATTTATGCTTATTTTAAGATTTGGATTTGTTGCCGCTGCTGTGATTATTCTCTTCACAAACATGTCAATATGATCTTGGTCTATTTTATCAATGCCAAATCTTTTCAAATCAGGATAAAATGTTATTTCTGTGAATTTTTTTGATGATGGTTTTATTTTTGGCTTGCTTCTTTTTGACATATTGTTTTCAAATGTCTGCTCAAAACAGTTTTTGCCGTCTGCTGTCTTTACAATAAACATTGTTGAAAATATATTTGTCAATGTTGATCCAAGTCCATTTGTGCCAACCCAATCTCTTTGTTCATCATCATTGAAATTGGAACCAGTTCTGAGACGTGAAAAAATCATTTCACTCACATACATTTTTGTCTCTTTGTGTATGACAACAGGTATGCCTCCATTATCATAGACACTTATATAGTTTTTTTCAGGATTTATCTCAACTTTTATTGTATCTAGTTTTTTGTTTCTTTTTGATTCATCTATTGAATTGCTGAAAATCTCATCAAATATTTTCAACAATGCTGGAACATATTTTATTTCTTTTTCAATAAATTTGTTTTCATCATTATCATATACCCACTCTTTTGTTGGTTCACATAATACAGTTGATCCGACATAAGTGCCGGGTCTCAACAATACATGTTCAACTTCTGACAATGATTTGTATTTTTCTTCTATTGTTTTCTCTTTCATTTTCTATTTCTCTCTTTCTGTTATTATTTTTCCAAACCATCCATCTTCCGCAATGTATGGCACAACCACACTTGTGTGGGAATCTTCGGAATCCATGTTCACACAGTCCCACAACGGATTTTTTGTGAACACAAGACACTGCCATCTGTACTGCTCACCCGAATAGATGATGAGCCTTTCCACAGGCAATTCACCTTGTATGCACATTTGACTTGACTCAATTTCCGAAAGGATTTTGTCAAAGTCTTCCATTTTGCCCCATCTCTGACATGTAATATTTTCGGTTTCCTTGTATGTGACATAGAAACCGTAAACCTTGTTGCCGTAACTTTCGTATTCTTTGATGGATTTCTTTATGTGTTCGGATTTCATAGAATATATTTATTTCTATAAAAAAATAATAAAAACTCAAAGCAGTTTTATTCCTCCGACATTGAATTCCATCAAACCACTGCAATCGGATAACGGATTTATAAGGTTTTTGAGCGAGTTGTAGCAGTTTTCCATGGAGGTTCCATTGCGCAGCATTCCGTTTATTGTTTGGAGAACTGTCATGTTTTCCGAGTTTATCTCGTTTTTCGTAGTGGACACGCCATAGTCAACCGCTTCATTTATATTTGATATGAACATTGATGTGAACAAACCGTGCAGACCGACTCTTTCCGCAAATTCCGCCCCGTAGCACATCACTCCGATGACATTCTTAGCTTGTATGATATTGGCATTGCTTTGGTGTATCATGTATGTCCCGTAACTTTTCGGGGCAAGCAATCCGTAGGATGTGCCATGTCCACAAAACAATAATGTGTCTTTTTCATTTGCAATTGCTAAATCAATTGTCTTTTCCATGACACTATTGAAATAATTGGCGTGTACAAGATTTACATTGTTAACGCCAGACCAAAGAATTTCTAGCATCTTTGTGTCTTCATCTTTCCAATCTGCCCAAATTATAGTCATAATTTATGTCTTTTAATTTAATATAACAAAAAATCTATATTTTATAAATATATATGATATATATTATTATAAAATGAGAACATTTAATTCCACATACAGACTTATAACAGAATCAAAAAAATCTGATAATGTAAAACTTCTTTATTTAAGTTCCATAACAAATTCAACATTTTGTAAAATGTTGAAATCAAAATGCAATGAAACTGGAATAAAGTTTCTTTATGCTGATCCAGAGACTGCTGTGATTTCACGTAAAGATGATAAGCATTACATTGTCACAGATGGTGACACTTCTTTTGATATAAATCCAAATAACACTATTATTCTTCCAAGACTTACGATTTTGAAGAATTCAAGAACAAAGAACTTTTTGAAAGAATTTGAAAACCGTGGATTCTTTGTCATAAACAATCTTGAGTCTTATGAGAACTGTGAAAACAAATATACTACATATAAAGTTCTTTCAGCAGAAAACATACCAACACCAAAGACAACTGTAATGACTGCTGATGACATGGATAGACTTCAGAAAAAAGTCAATGTGATTGGAAACACATTTCCTATCGTATGCAAGCTTCTTGATGGAAAAAAGGGAATTGGTGTATTCATCATAGATTCTTATATGAGTTTGAAATCAACACTTGAAACTATTTTCAAATTAGTCCCCAATGCAGAAATACTCATGCAGAACAAAATTGAATCTGATTATGATTTGCGTATTCATGTGTTCAACAAATCTTATGCAAGACAATCTAACAACAAAGACAATTTTGAGATAATCGGAGTAATGAGACGTAATAAGATTGATGGTGATTTTAGAACTAATTTCAGTCTTGGCGGCACAATAGAATCATTTGAACTTACTGATGATCAAAAGAAACTTGCAATAGATACAGCATGTGCAGTCAAAT
>Ga0310690_10008236_pt1 | contig 13260 bp, 20 predicted proteins | sample AusTroGonzalo_MG_2_FD_207661 | JGI IMG/M metagenome (GOLD analysis project Ga0310690, IMG submission 207661) | Bovine rumen microbial communities from tropical cattle in Woodstock, Queensland, Australia - Gonzalo_04 (v2) (version 2) | ecosystem: Host-associated > Mammals > Digestive system >... | reverse complement strand
AAGTTGACGGTGAGGTGTCGACCGATGACGAGATCGACGGTGATATTTCAGCTGAGGGAGAAATTGATGGTGAGGTAGAAGTTGCCAAAGCATATTTCAAAGCGGCCTCAATTAACGGTTATCCTCTTAACAAAGATTACACCTCTGAGGAACTGGACATTGAGGTGCTTAAAGCAGCTCTTGATGCATCCAGACAGGTTGGAGGGGTTAACGTCGGCGATCACTATGCTGAAGGCACAATGCTCGAGAAGATCATTCGAGATATGCTCAATCCTGTTGATTACCCTCGCTTAGTACCGCCATCAGCCAGTCTCTCTGCAACCGGACCTAAGTTGCTTGAGAAGGGAGACACACTTAACACGGTAGTCACTGTATCTTTCAATCGAGGTTTGATTGATCCTGCGTATGGTACAGACGGCTATAGATCGGGTCCTGCTACTATGTATTACCTTAACGGTGGTGCAGGGCAGGCATCCAATTCCTTCTTCTACACGGTAACAGAGTCTGACGATAGGCTTCAAGCCGTGGTGGACTATGGAGAAGGACCGCAACCAAAAAACAGCATAGGTGAGGACTACGACAGTCCATACCCTGCTGGTTCACTATCATCGAGTGCGATTGTGTATGAGTTCGTGAACGCTTTGTGGGCTAATACAGCTAATATTGAGTCTATTGCGAAATTGGCTCTGGTTAGTAAGACGGCCAAAGTCAAAGAGTTCACGTTCCCTGCACAGACACCCACATTCCCTGAAGTATTTGACGTGCCTGGAGATTGGTTTATCACCACAATTGAGGTCCTCAATACTTTGAGTGGACAGTGGGAGGATGTATCGAGAGAATTTGACATCAGCACAGTGTCTCATGATGATGCGGCTGGTGTGATTACAACTTACAAACGGTATACAGATAACCGAGGATATTCTGCCGGATCCAGAACGATTCGGATCAAATGGTCATAAGGAGGAAATTCAAAATGGCAAGAACATTAGGTAGTTTTTCGTTAGCAGGTACACTGGAACCGCTGGTAAGTGCTCCTCTTGACGCGAGAGCAACCGTAAAACTTAAAACGGATCTGACAGCTCAGGGAACGTTTGACTACTTTTATATTGGTATGCAGACATTCGTTGAAGATGAGCAGAAGAGGTACACTTTGATTGGTAATGATCCTACCGTATTAGCTAACTGGCGTGAAGATGGCACCGCTACAGACTCTCAGATATTCCAGTTTGCAGGGTCTTGTACATTTGCTAACCTGCCTGCAGCTAATCAGAATCGTGTTGGCTTTGTTTACAATGTGACAGATGCCTTCACAACCACAGCTGACTTCGTTGAGGGTGCTGGTCATAATTATCCCGCTGGTACTGACGTAGCAATCGTGAATAATGGCGACGCTACTACACCAAGCTACAAGTATGACGTTTACACTGGTAATCTTGAAGGCTATCAGACAAAAATTCAGCTTACTCAGTTGCCTACACCTTCTCAGGATGAAGAAGGAAACATTTACCAGTATATTGGCGTTTCAAACCCGCCTACCCTTGTAAATGGTTACTGGTATCAGTGCGTTGAGGATCCAGATGACCCGGGTACTTATATTTGGACGGAGAAGAACACCCAGGAAGATGCTGACGACAAATTGGATGCACAGCTGAATGTAACAAAGGATGCTGGTGGTATTTCTAAAGGATCGACATATCCCGCAGGAACGACGTTTGAGAAACTCTTCAGAGATTTGCTGAATCCTGTTGAGAATCCTAAACTGGTTAACCCTTCAGCTACTGTTACAGCGGACGTACCTCTGCTTCAGGAGATTGGAGATAGCGTAGCAGCCGTTCTGACAGTTAATTTCGATAGAGGATCAATCACACCTGCATATGGTACAAGTGGTTATCGCTCAGGCCCGGCAGTAGACTACTCTATTAACAGTGGATCTGCTCAGGCTGGTGATACATTCAATGAGACGGTTACGGATGTGAATTACACCTTTACTGGTACTGTCAACTATTCTCAGGGTGAGCAGCCCAAGAACAGTATTGGACAGGACTACGGTTCACCTCTGAGTGCTGGCTCTGTAACGTCTGCTGCTCTGGAGTTCGAGTTTGTCAATGCATTGTGGAGTAATACGGCTGCAATTGGTACGATCGCTAAGAATGCTCTGGTATCAGCTAGTGCTAAGGAGCATGTCTTTGTGTTCCCTGCGGCTACTGTTACAAATCCGGAAGTATTTGACGTGCCTAGTACTTGGAATGTGACCCATGTACAGGTCAAGAATACTCTGAGTGGAACTTGGGAAGATGTTGCAAGGGAGTTTGACGTTACAACCACAACCCATGACGATGCAGGCGGAAACGCCACATCCTATGATAGATACAGCTGCAACCTTGGCTATGCTATGGGTAGCAGAGAGATTAAGATTAAATGGAGCTAATTGGCTCTGTAGGAGGAATTCAACAATGTAGTTCCTCTGGTACTCATTTTTCATTTAGGAGGAATTCAAAATGGCAAGAACATTAGGAACGTATAGCTTATCTGCTAACATTGAAATGCTTGCTGGCGCCCCTCTTGATGCGAGAGAGATTGTTCCTGCCAAAGCGGATTTAACGACAAGCGGTATGTTTCCATATGCTTACATAGGTATGGAGACATACGTTGTTGCTGAGAATAAGAAATACAGACTTATTGGTATTGATCCCACCGTTTCGTCGAACTGGGAAGAAATTAAAGCTGGTTCTGAAATAACTCCAAATCCTTCGGACCAAGCTACGGATGATCTTAGCACAATAAAGATTAACAATACAGTATATTCCATAGTGGATCCGACTGTACCTTCTTGGGCTAAGGCTAGTAGTAAACCGTCTTATACATTTAGTGAAATCGGTTCTACACCTACAACTTTATCTGGTTATGGTATAACGGACGCTAAGATTGTTAATGGCACTATAACATTAGGTAGCAATACTATAACCCCAATAACAGATATTAGTGGGAAAGCTGATAAAAGTGCTACTGTTTCAACAGTGGCATGGGACTCATCTAACAATAAGTTAACAAAAACTATTAATGGATCAACCACCGATGTTGTTACGGCTTCGACAATACTAAACAACTTGATTGGAAATCAGGTAACATCTGCATTGGGATATACTCCTGCTGCCGATGCCATAGGAGACATAAACTGGACTGTTATAGGGCATTATGTTATACCATCACAAGGCCCCGATAGCATTGCATTAAACACTTATATTTCCAGATTATCAACCGCTTTCGAAACTGCTATAAATGATCATGCTGATTGGATTGACAATATTGATAGTACGAAGTTACCAAAGACCACTTATGAGTATAATAAAGAGGTGACATTTGGAAGCAGCGGAAAATTGTTAATTGGTAAATTCCCTTGCTACGATTCAAATGTTACAATTACGATTAATGCCACAACAAGTGTAACATATCATTGTACTGCGGTTTTAGCAACTCAAAACATAAATACCTCAGGTGGTGGCGTATTTAAATGGGAAACGTACGATGACGCTTCAAATACGATAACACCTAATTTATATGCAAAGTATGTATCTGGAAGTAATGTTGTTGAGATATACTTTAGCCCTTCTTCTTGGAGTAAAAATTTAGTACATATTCAGTGTGTTGCTCTAGCAGCTGCACCTACAAACATATGCGAAAGTGTTTCATCAATACCATCAGAGGCAACAAGACAGCCATCCAATAAGTTAGTATCGACGTATTTACCTTTAGCTGGTGGAACTTTGACTGGTTCATTAACAACGAGAAGTATAAATCCAGCTATTAATTCTAGTGCAACTATAGGCGATGAAAGAGCGTATGAATCGGTTAATGCTAAAACCGGATATTTTAGAGCTGTAGAATTGCAATATCCTGGTAATAACGGCAGCATCTATTTTCGAGATTCTAGCAATACAAGCAATTATATACAGCTTACAACGACTGGAAATAACAGTACAGACACAATTTACTTACCAAGTGGCAAAACAGGAACCATTGCCCTTACTAGTGATCTTTCATCATATCTTCCTTTAGCCGGTGGCACAATGACTGGATCGTTAACATTCTCAGCAGCAAATACTAGCGCAATTAAGTATGCCGGAACAAAACAGACGTATGCCATGATTAAGTTTAAGGATAATACGAACGATACTTACGGTAATGGCATTATTATTGGTGGTGGAGGATTAACCATTATTGGAGGCGGTGAATCAGCTGATACAGTTTCCGCTCAATATTCAAGCGGTGGCGATGAATCGATGATCATTGCTAACGATGGAGCAGTTACCATATTGTCCAATGTCAATAACGGTTATGCAAGTAGAAAGATATTCACCTTTGGTACCAATGGCGTTTTAACTGCTGATGGATTTTCTGGTCCACTTACAGGAAATGTCACAGGAAACTGTAGTGGCTCTTCTGGGTCATGTACTGGTAATGCCGCTACAGCAACTACTGCAACCAAATTAGGAACCTCTACAGTTGGAGGAACCACAACTCCTATATATTTAAATGCTGGTGTACCTACAGCTTTAAGTTACACCATCGCCAAATCTGTTCCTAGCGATGCGGTGTTTACGGATACTAATACAAAAGTTACTCAAACAGCAACTTCAACGAATGCAGATTATGAAGTTCTTTTCAGCGCAACTGCTGATAATACAACCAGAACAGAAGGAGCAAGGAAATATTCAAATCTTAAGTTCAATCCTTCAACTGGAAACTTGCAAGCGACACAGTTAAACGGAGTTGCTATTGGAAGTAGTCCCAAATTTACAGACACCAACACAACCTACACCATAGCTACCGGTGATAATAATGGACAAATTAAAGTAACGCCAAGTGGTGGAACGGCTTATAACGTTGGTGTTAAAGGTCTTGGTACAGCTGCATATACTGCAAGTACGGCGTATGCATCATCGAGTCATAGTCACAATTATATTACTTTTGGGTCAAATACTGCCAATAGATTTACAGCCAATCGTATAACGTACTTTGGGTGGAATGGTAGACCATATATTATAATTGATGGATCGTCGACTTATTATTTATCTGGTAGCTGGAGTTAACCTATTATATTTGTGGCTATTAACAGTTAATATCTTCAGGTGCAGCCTGCCACCGGCTCGGTAAATGCCTATTGGAAGAAACAGCCTAAAACTAATTCGCATTATTTACACCTTCTTATATGAAGGAGGTGAATTGTATGGTAAAAGAATTACATGGCAAGCATTACTATATTGAACTCAAGAAAGGGGAGTCATTATTAGCGCTTAGGACATTACTTGACAATCAAAGAATATTACATGACGAAGCATTTGATGTCATGTGGTACAATGGAAATCAAGTATTATATTCAAAAGCAAAGTGTACGACTTTCCGAGGCGAAAAGTATAGAGCTTGGGAAAAGGTTAAAAGAGATTTTTATGCAATTCGTAAACAAAAGGGGCTCAACTGAGCCTCTTACTTTTGTCTTTTTATCACCAGACGTTAAAGAAGTGGTCGGATAGTCACGAAGGTCCATCATACCATTATCTGCGCTTCAATATCGGTCTTTCGAAATCAAACCGATGGGCCTTAGTGTACTATTTGCTTCTATTATATTTAGGAAGGAGAACGTTATGGGACTTACTAAGAGTTACAACAAGATTGATGATGCAATTAAGTCAATCAGTGATACGTGTGATCAGCTTGAAAAAGATATAAACAGCATCAAAGATCAGATCATCGAACTCGATTCCGTTGAAACCAAGTCCGACAGAAGTAGTTTTGCTAACTGCCTGGAAGAAATTGACGAGGTGAGGAACAAACTTATTAATCTCGTTGAGGTTACTTTCAATTATAGAGAACAAATCATATACGAGATCAAGCATTACGACTTCAGAAATCCCGAACCCGAGGAATCAGAAGAGAAGCAGGCTCAGAAGTAATTACTATTATATTTAGAAAGGAAAGGAAATTATGGAGACTATTAAACTTAAGAACTACGAGATTGCAACTATCGTAAACACTTTAAACAATCCCAATAGCATCATTAACTCAACAGATCAGTCAAAGACTTATCCGGTGTCTTTATTATGGAAGATTAATTCCAATAAGAAGATTCTGGATGAGATTATGGAAAGAATCGGTGCAGAAGAGCAGAAGATCAACGCTGAATTCTCCACTGACGACAAATCTTACAAAAACGAAGACGGTACAATCCAGGTTAAAGAGGAATTCCGGAAAGAATACATGGATCGCAAGACAGAGCTCTTTGATATTTCAAATGAGATCCAGATTCAGCCCCTCAATCTTTCCGAGTTGGCTCTGTTTAACTTCGTACCTGCCGACTTCAAGTCCATTGAGTTCATGGTTGTGGATGACACAGCACCTACAGCCTAATTATATTTGCTAACAAAGGCAATCAGGAGAATACTATAAACCATAACAGTATTGTTACTATAAACCAAGTATTATTAATTGATGGTCGCACACAATTACATAATATGCCTGGTTGCCTTTTGTTATATTTGAGATAAAAGCGGCAAACCACCCTAACAATAGTAATCCAAACCCCATGCTATTATCCTTCATTCGATAACTTACGTCTTTTTGCCAGAGACAATAGATGGATTGCTGCTTTTATTTATAGTTGTGGTGTAGGATATTTGGGATTCGTACTCTTCCGAGCCTATTTTCTGTACGGATTCCTTTCCTACACCGCCTCCTTAGAGGCCATTAGCATGCCGTTTATTCATACATTATTCCTACACTTTTGTTCTCAATCGCCCTATTTATTGGGAATCGTATCTTCCTTCGCAGTACTTACACTCGATCGAGAGTATAACGAGTTTCTTTTATATTCTGGGAGTTTAGAGGCTGTACGATGCTGTTAAAATCACTAAAATTCAGTCTATTCCTACACTACTCCTACACTGTCATGTTATATTTTGTTGATCTCATCTCTGAGCCATTCAATGTCTCTTTCAGTATAGACACGTTCAGTAATGTCTTTAATAGCATGACCTACGATGAGCTTGATCGCGTACTCATCAACCCCTTTTCTTTTTGCCATGGTTACAAATGTCTTTCTGGGATCATGAGGTTTGAAGCCAGTCAGTCCCAGTTCCTTCATACACTCCTTGAATAAGTAATTATATCTTCGATAAGTAAGATGCATCAACTCAACATTCTCAGGATCATTCCACATGGGAACATTAAACAGATACTCACTACCCAACTTCTCAGCAACTCTATACTTAGTTTTAACAAGGCCTTTTATTTTTTCGTGTATCGGGACTAGTCTATCCTTACCTGCATCTGTTTTCATGCCGCCTTTTATAGTCCATTCTTTCAAGTTCACATCTTCGAGTCTTATATTTCCAAGTTCTTGAGGCCTAAATCCTGTATAACATTGGATTAGGATGATGTCTAGGTACTTCATCTCAAACACTTTATTCCACATCATCTCAACCTCATCAACCTTAAACGCATGATGGTCGTTCTTAACAGCCAGATCTAAATTATATTTTGTATCTCTAGCATAGTTCTTATCGGTATATTCACACTCAACAGCGTAGTCGAATAGCTGATTGAGAAGACCTTTCATTCGTTTCTTCATACTATCTTTGTCGCAACTATCCAAGCATCTCCGAATATCCTTCGAACGAATTTCTGATATTTTCAATTTGTGAAGTATATAGCACTTGTTCCAGGCATCCTCGTACACGGCAATGGTAGCCCGTTCAAGCTTTTTGTAGTGAGATGGATGCCATTCCTCGTAAACCTCTTCCAAACACTTACCAAGTTCCTCCAATTCCTTAGGTGATTTATTATATTCTATCAGAGCAGCATAAGCTTCATTGTATGTCTTGAAATAGGCTACTGGTTTGAGAGGTCTGGTGTCAGGTCTACCATTTGGCTTAACTCCAACAGTTACCATAGCCCGATATGGATTACGGAGATTTTGACCTTTAATGTACGATATTTGTCCGAAGCCATTTGGGAGGCGCTTTCTTTTAGATGATATGGCCTGGCGAGCATTTGGCTTGAGTGGGTAACCGCAATGAGGGCAAGTTACAGCTTTGTCTGATATTTGAAGTTGACATTCTGGACAATTTGTTAACATGACGATTGGCTCCTTTCTTTTTCGTTGTAGTTTAGTATGAGTGTAGGAATTTGTCAAGTCCTATACATTCGCATAATTAACAAGTCCTATTATGCCAAAAACAGAAAAGGAGGTAATGATTATGGCTTTAACAACAAAACGTATGGAGTTTGAAAACAGTGAATCAATGGAAAGATTCTTAATGTTGTATAAGGATTTATTTAAACCCTGGAGTGAAGACACCATAAAAACGATGGACTATATTCCAGATCGTAAGTACGTCAAAGATCATGATGACGGACACAGATCGATTTGGACTAAAGGGCATCACGATGATGGTATTGCGAAAACTTGTAGGGAAGGATATTTGATAGTTAATGACAACACAGTTAGAATTCACATTGAACCGGCTGATTTCAAACAAATCGAAACAAATTTTAAGAAAGTTAAAATCAGACCAAACATGTATAAGTATGTTTTAGAAGGTTGACAAAGAATGGGCTGTGTGATATTTACACAGTCTTTTCTTTTTCGCAAGTTTAACATCTCCTATTACGCCAGAAAAACAAGTAACAAGAAAGGAGAATGAACTATGAAAGAAAAAGTTTATGTTGTACAGGCAGTAGAATACAATGAGGACGAAGGTGTATATTTAGGAAACATTGACGGAAGAGATATGCGAGTTTTCAAGGATCACGATCAGGCGTTTGAATTTGTACGCAAGACACTTGATCAGTGGGAAGTTGAAGAGGAGAATATTGAGATTCGTCACGATGATCACTATCAGTACGCTGAATTCATTTATGAAAAAGCAAACGAAACAACAGAAGGCGATGTATTATGGTTCGCTATTATGGAGAAAGAAATCTGGTAAAGAATTAAGAGGTTGTTATATTTATAGCAGCCTCTTTTCTTTTCGCAACTTTAACCACTTCTATTATGCAAAGGAGGTGATTAGATGCATTATAGTGGACCTTGGGGTGACGCAATCGACGGCTTTGAATCAGGAGAAGAGGTTATAACTTGGATCGATGACGATGCACCTGTTTTAGAACTCAATAGAGCAGTTAAAATGGGTGAATGTTATCAGGACCGATATTTTAGAACAACCCACCCTGATTTGAAAGACGTTGCAGTCGAGCAACTGATGGGAACAAATGTTATATTTTACTACTAAGCAACGAAAGGGGTCAGAAATGACTCCTTTTAGTTTTCGCAATTTTTGCATGCCTTTATATGGAAAGCAAGTATTATTAAAAGCTTTCTGGGACAAATTGATAGCAATTACTTTTGCTTTTTACATTTAAGGAGGCTAATGCTATGACAAACAAACAAGCGGAACTCGCAGTAGAAATCTCAACTCTGATCGCAATGCTTTTTATATTTATTGTGGTTGGATTCGGTATCGTAAAATCTTTTGTTTTGATCACCGGTAACTTGGCAATCTTTGCGGTTGCTTTAGTAGCGTATAAGTTGCTTGATAAAATTAACAGACGCTAAGGAGGAAACTAGTATGGAAAAGAAATTTAATGTTGTTAAGAACGATGCCGGAGAGGTAACGGAAATCGAGTTCAATGCTGATGCATTCATCATTCCGAATCGAGCAGGTAAGCTTGGTGACTTCTGGTTGAGCTCCGTTGCTGAAGCAGCAAGACGACAGGCAACCATTATGCTCGGTAAAGAGCCAACAGACGATGATTTGTTTGTGGAGATGTGGTATGTTGCAGACGACATCGGATGCGAGAATCTTGTTGATCATGGTGCAAGTGTAGAAATCGATGGGAAGAAATATTACATCGACGTTCCGACAAGATATTTGCCCTATTTAGCTTTGAAAGACAAAAGAGAGGGCGATTCATTAATCGTGACGTTTTATGAAGCAGCCAGTAATGAAGACGGAGACGACATCAATGTTGTAGTTGATGTTACTCTTAAACAGAAAGGATATCGTTATGCCAGATTCGGAAGTTTTGAAGAAACTCTTTGGCAGGTTGCTTATTAATTATATTTAAGGAGGAAACTAGTATGGAAGATTTAAAGTGGCTTAAAGGATTTATCGAGAAGGAATACATGAGATCAGTAATGGCAGATCTGGACGAGGCAGGAATAAGCCCGGACGAAAAAGTAGTTATATTTGCTGATATGTGTGATAGAGCAGGTATTGATTTGAGATCCAGATTGTTAGATTGAGGAGGTGATTAAATGAAGCTTTACGTGGTTATTGACAGATACGATACCATTCTCGGAGTATGCACTTCAATAGAAAAGGCTAATAAGATCGCAAATGATTATATTTGGTATCTTTATTACCATTACGCTAAAGAAGAATGGATCCGTAAAGAATTCGTTAACAATATGATCGAGTATAATTTGGGTCCTTGTACGGACGGATATCCTTATGATGATCCAACCGGAAGGGTATATTTGGAGGAAGTCGATTCTGATAAGATGCTTTGGGAGGTTCATTCTGAAGGATTGAAACCATTAACTCGCGTATTTTGTTAAGGAGGTACAAAATGAAAGATCAGATCTTAAGAGAAAAAGAATATTTCAAACAGGAACTCAGCACGGCAATCCGGGAAGAGATCGGTAAGCTTAAAAGAGCCGGTCTCTCAAACAAAGAGATTGCTTATATTTTGGACATCGAAGATGGTGCTGTAAGAGTCGATGTCTCTCATAATAAAAATGTATCATACAATACCGAATACAAGGAGGATAATGCACATGATTGTAGGCTATAAAGATTACGGTGATCCAAATGATGTGCTGAAAAGATTCAGAAACGGGACTTCTGCGGCATCATTAGCTAAGGAATTTAATACAAGCAATCAAACCATGGCTTCCTATATATTGAAGCTGGTTAATAGGGAGCGTTTGCTTAAGCATAACGAATTATATCGTTCAATGTACGAGTCTGAAGTGGAGATAGAAGCCGTTACCGCGAAAAGAATGATAAATGCCTTTCGACGGAAAGATATTTGTACTATATATGATGTTAAGCAACTGTCCAGAGAAGAGATTCTCAGCATGCGTAACCTGGGATCAAAAGTTATTAAAATAATGGAAGAACTTGGTTGGATCGAAAAAGAAAATGAAGCTAAAGAAAAAGAAACTATTAAACCCGTTTCAATCATAAGTGGCAAGCCGTGTAGTTGGAAACAAAGGTGCACTGAATTAGAATCGATACTTTACAGAAGGTACGTGTTTAAGTCATCGATTGAGGATATCGATAATGTCCTTTATGAGAAAATTAATTATTATGATCAGTAAATCGCAATTCTAACATCTCCTTTAATGGAAAGGAGGTGCAGCTTATGGACGAGTTAATATACGATTTAAAGTCCACAGGTATTGTTGGTGGGATATTTATCGTATTGGCATGTGTAGCTGACAAATTTTTAGGAACTTAAGAAAGGAGAAACAAAAATGTACAAGAAGGAAATAAAGAAGACAATAAAAAGAAGTATTGATTGGAAAAAGCTGGCTATTTATACGGCAGCAGGAGTAGCACTTGTTGGTGCAGGAGCAGCTTTTGTAATAAAGCTCAAGAATGGAACATGCAACACTATGGATCTGAGCGCATTTTGCGACGGAGTAGGTTGGGATGCAAAACTTCTTTGGGATAAAGAAGGAATGAACGTTACTCAGATGGCAGTAGAAAAGATGTCAGTACGTGATGTAACAAAGATGCTTGACGTCGTTAATCCGGACGTATACAGCATTTCAATGGATACAAAGTGGGATGAAATTATATTCATTCAGCACTAATCCAATAGGAAGTAGTATGGTTAAGGGCCTGTGCAGAAATACATGGGCTCTTTCTTTTTATATTTTGTGTATCCGCAAATTCAGCATGTCCTTATATGAGAAACAGTAAACAATGCACATGATGAAAGGAGAATAATCATGAACGAGCAGCAGAACAATGAAGAAAAGATCATCAACTGGAAAGAATTTAAAAGAAGGTTGAAAGTTCAGGAATTTAAGTTAAAGGTCAAAGAGGCCGGAAGAAAGGCTTTGGATACTGGAAAGGACATTGTGAATTATGCAGAAGAACACAAAGAAGGTGTAGCTCTGATAGCAGCTGGATTGGCTGGAACAGGAAAGATAATCCACTCAATCAGTAAAGCTAAGGATCAGCGCCGGAAAGATATTACGATATATGATCACAGTAGTAAACAGTATATGAGGCTTAAGAGACCTCTGCGGCAGAAAGAGAAACTTGAAGCTTTCGAAAGAAACCAGAATGGCGAAAAGTATGCTGAGATTTACAGAAGCATGGGATTGTTAAAAGACTGAGAAAACAAGAGGAGTTCTAGGAAATCTAGGACTCTTCATTTTTATATTTAGGAGGTAGCTTATGAAAGGATACTACACCAACTATTCGTATAACGGATACGTAGAGGATGAGGATAGATATATAGAGTTCGCAAGTGAGGGAGACTACAAGGATTATATTTCCGAGGAGGATGAAGAATGACAACAAAAGACTACGAAGTTACATTCAAAATGGAAGTAGATGAGGACATAAAAGTTCATGATGTCATTGAGGATTTGCTGGCGAACTTTGATCCCCGACCAGGTAGTGTACGGACGTACGAGGTACTAATAAAAGACCTTGGCTACAAGCAAGTTCCGATCGAACTATAACCTTTCATCGTCTCAATTTCTGTTAACAATAACAAGACTTACGTAAACCAACAATTAATGATATTTTAGGAGGTAGTTTATGAGTGATTTGACAGAAGCTTTAAGGAAAATGAGCACACAGGATCTTCACCACTTGGAGAAATTAGTGGCTGAGGAAAAGAAGATGCGAGAAGAGGACATCGTGTATAAGAGCGAACTCGGAATTTACAACCGATTGAAGGATATTTTTGAAGAGGATCTGTACAAGAATGGTGTGGACAAAGCGGGTAAATACATAGGTGAGGTCGGTATCGTACTCAATCATCTTCAGGATAAGCTCTATTATATTTGCGATGTTGTTACCGGAAATTATACGACAGGTAAAGCTAAAGGTAGAGGAACGCAAACCATGTTAAGGAACGGTAAGGCCCTCAGTTATACTGTCGACGAACATAAATACAAAGATCTGGCATTCGAATTGATGGATGTCATGGAGAAATATATTAACGAAAAGGAGGAAA
>Ga0310690_10008233_pt1 | contig 13264 bp, 14 predicted proteins | sample AusTroGonzalo_MG_2_FD_207661 | JGI IMG/M metagenome (GOLD analysis project Ga0310690, IMG submission 207661) | Bovine rumen microbial communities from tropical cattle in Woodstock, Queensland, Australia - Gonzalo_04 (v2) (version 2) | ecosystem: Host-associated > Mammals > Digestive system >... | reverse complement strand
TTCGGCATGAAAGGCACGAAACTGGTGAGCGACTACCTTACCGACATCAAGCTCTCGCCCATTGACAAGCAGCGCCAGCTGGTGATGACCGATGCCGACGGCCAAATCATCTGGCTCGTAGGACGCAGGACCGACAACCGCTTCCGCATCACTCCTAACACCAAGAACACACTCCTCATCACTCATCAAGAGTCACTCAACACTCAACAATAAACTCTCAACAAAATTGAACGACGCAAAAATCATCAACGACCCCGTCTTCGGGTTCATCCGCATACCACGCGGCCTGCTCTACGACATCGTGAAGCACCCGCTTTTCCAGCGCCTCACACGCATCAGTCAGCTGGGACTGGCCTCAGTGGTCTATCCCGGGGCTCGCCACACCCGCTTCCAGCACTCCTTAGGTGCCTATCACCTCATGGGCGAGGCGTTGCTCACCCTGCAGCAGAAAGGACAGTTTATCTTCGACAGCGAGGCGGAGGCCGTACAGGCCGCCATCCTCATGCACGACATCGGCCACGGCCCATTCTCCCACGTGCTGGAACACACGCTCATCAGCGGCATCTCGCACGAAGACATCTCGCTGATGATGATGGAACAGATCAACCGCGACCTGCACGAGCAGCTGTCGCTGGCCATCTCTATCTTCCGCGACACCTATCCCAAGCGCTTCCTCCACCAGCTCATCTCCTCGCAGCTCGACATGGACCGCCTCGACTACCTGCGGCGCGATGCCTTCTTCACAGGCGTAGCCGAGGGCACCATCGGCTCGGCCCGTATCATCAAGATGCTCAACGTAGTGGACGACCGTCTGGTGGTGGAGCAGAAAGGCATCTACTCACTTGAGAACTACCTCACCTCGCGCCGTCTGATGTACTGGCAGGTGTATCTGCACAAGACCACCGTAGCCTACGAGAAGATGCTGGTCAGCACCCTGCGTCGTGCCAAATACCTGGCTCAATGCCAGCCCTCACTTCTGACCTCCCACCTCTCTCTCTCCCTTGCCTATTTCCTCTATAACGACGTGGATACCCAGTGTTTCCACGGCGACCCGGAAGCCCTGCGCATGTACGGCGAGCTGGACGACAGCGATATCTGGAGCGTGATGAAGGCCTGGCGCCACAGCAGCGACAAGATCCTTGCCCGTCTGGCTGGCGACCTGCTCGACCGCCGTCTCTGGCGCTGTGAGATGACCTCCGAGCCTCCCACCCCAGAACGTATCGAAGCCCTGCGCCAACACCTCGCCGAGACGCTGGACGTCAGCATCGACGACACCGACTACCTGATGCAGGTGGTCAGCGCCGAGAAAGACATGTATTCACCCACCGAGGACAGCATCGACATCCTGATGCGTGACGGCACCATCGCCGACATCACGCAGGCCTCAGAGCTCCTCACCAGCCTCTCTCCCCAATCCATCGGCAAGGTGCGACGCTATTATCTTTGCTATTCAAAATCCACCTAAGTTGTCACTCTGCAGGCCTCTTTCCGTGTATTCATGAGTCCCTTTTGCTTAAAAAGTGTAGGAAACAGCATTAAAAAATGATAAACGCTTTGTGTATTGGGCGAAAATGAGTAATTTTGCAGGCCAAAATAGTATGTAATGAAGAAAATGCTATTCACGCTCTCGCTCGCCGCCCTGCTGCTGACAGGATGCGCAGGCGAGTTTAATAAGGTGTACAAGTCGACAGACCTGAACTACCGCTATGAGTATGCGAAGCAGAGCTTTGCCGAGGGCAAGTTTACACGTGCCGCCACGCTGCTGATGGAACTCATCACGCAGAAGAAAGGTCATGACGACGCTGAGGAGGCGCTCTATATGCTGGGCATGTCAGAGTATAAGAGCCATGACTTCGAGTCGGCATCTTCCACGTTCAAGAAGTATTTCCAGACTTATCCGAAGGGCATCTATGCTGAGGAGGCCTCGTTCTACGTAGGCCAGTCGCTCTATGAGAGTGCTCCTGAGCCACGTCTTGACCAGACGCCCACCATCGGTGCCATCAATGCCTATCAGCAGTTCCTCGACTTCTTCCCCAACTCTGAACTCAGGCCAAAGGCGCAGGAGCGTCTCTTCGAGCTGCAGGACAAGCTGATTATGAAGGAGCTGTTGTCGGCACAGCTGTACTACAATCTAGGCGGATATTTCGGCAACATCAACTCGAACAATGAGAGCAACTATATCTCCAGCATCATCACGGCTGAGAATGCCCTGAAGCTCTATCCCTTCACGAAATGGCGCGAGGACTTTTCTCTCATTATTATGAAGAGCAAGTTCGAGCTGGCAGAGAATTCGTCGGAAGACAAGCGCATAGAGCGCTATCGGGATGCCGAGGACGAGAGCTATGGTTTCCTCAACGAATTTCCCGAGTCGAAGAATACTCCGCTGGCCAAGAAATTCATTGCCAAGTGCAAGAAGGTGGTGGGAGACTGATGAAGAATAAAAGAATAATAAAAGATTAAAAAAGCGACAAAATCGTAAATATAAAGATGGATTACAAGAAATCAAAGGCTCCGGTGAATACCGTGACGCGCAATGTGATGGATTTGTGTGATGAGACGGGCAACATCTACGAGACCGTTGCCATCATCGCCAAGCGTGCTAATCAGATAGCCATTCAGATCAAGGAAGACCTGTCGAAGAAGCTGGCTGAGTTTGCCAGCTACAACGATTCGCTGGAAGAGGTCTTCGAGAATCGCGAGCAGATTGAGATCTCTCGCTACTACGAGAAACTGCCGAAGCCCACGCTGCTGGCTACCCAGGAGTTTGTCGAGGGCAAGGTATACTGGCGCGATCCGCAGAAGGACGCAATGGCTGTAGTGGAATAATTCCGTTGTAACGTAGACGTTATAATGTAATTTCGAAAAACTAGGAGAAAATGTTAAGACCACAGACTTGGTATCTGCTGCTGGCCGTTGTATGCTGTGTGGTGTGCTGCATCGCAGGAGCAGGCATGACGTTGCAGCTCGTCGTGCTTATCGTGGCTGCTGTGCTGAGTGCTGCCATCGTGCCGCTGCATAAGAACCGCAAGCTGCAGGCCGCTTTATGCCTGTTGCCGATGTTGGCCATGCTGGCGTGGTATGTGCTGCTGGCCCTCTATGCCGTGCCCGAAATCATGCATTGGCAGTATGTGCTGCCCGCCGTTGGCATCCTTGCCGTCTTTATGGCTCGCAAGGGCATCGTGCATGATGAGAAGGTGGTGCGTGCTTTGGATCGTATCAGGTAAGAGTTGAGAGTTTAGGGTTGAGAGTTTAGAGTTGAGAGTTGAGTGATGGAGATTAAGAACTCAGAGTTTGTCATCTCGGCGCCGATGGTGTCGATGTGTCCGAAGGACACGAAGCCTGAGTATGCCTTTATCGGACGAAGCAATGTGGGCAAGTCCAGCCTCATCAACATGCTCTGCCGTCACAAGGGACTGGCCAAGACATCGGCTACTCCTGGCAAGACACTCCTCATCAATCACTTCATTATCAATAAGGAATGGTATTTGGTCGACCTGCCCGGCTACGGCTTTGCCAAGCGCTCGAAGAAAGAGGTGGCTAAGCTCGACCAGATGATTCGCGGCTATATCCTTGGACGAGAGCAACTGGTGAATACCTTTGTATTGGTCGACGTCCGGCTGGAGCCGCAAGCCATCGACCTGGAGTTTATGAACTGGCTGGGCATGTCAGGTGTGCCTTTCTCCATCCTCTTCACCAAGGCCGACAAGCTCTCTGCCACAAAGGTGAGACTCAACGTGGACGCCTATCAGAAAAAGATGCTGGAGGCGTGGGAGGAGATGCCGCCGTTCTTTATCACCTCTGCCGAGAAAGGAACGGGTAGGGAAGAGGTGCTCGACTATATAGAAAAGATTAACAAGTCTTTGTAGCTAAGGATGGCGAAAGACACACCATACCTTGACGTACAGAACCTGACGAAATCGTTTGGCGCGCTGATGCTCTTCGAGAACATCAGCTTTTCTATTGCTGAAGGGCAGAAAGTGGGACTTATCGCCAAGAACGGTACAGGCAAGTCGACATTACTCTCCATCCTCACCGGCAAGGAGAACTACGACGAGGGCTCTATCATCTATCGGCGTGACCTGAAGCTGGGATACTTGGAGCAGACACCTCACTTCGACCCTAACGACAGCGTGCTCGATGCGTGTTTTAATCATCAGGGCGACGAGGAGAAGGTGCTGAAGGCGAAGCAGATTCTGACACAGCTGAAGATACGTGACCTCAACCAGCCCGTAGGACAGCTTAGCGGCGGACAGCAGAAACGTGTCGCATTGGCCAATGTCCTGATTCTGGAGCCCGACTTCCTCATCCTCGACGAGCCCACCAACCATCTCGACTTAGAGATGATTGAGTGGCTGGAGGGATTCCTTGGCCGAGGCAACAAGACGCTGCTCATGGTCACCCACGACCGCTATTTCCTCGACCGCGTCTGCTCCCTGATCCTCGAACTTGACGACCACACTATCTACACCTATCGCGGCAACTATTCCTATTACTTGGAGAAACGGCAGGAACGTATCGACAACCGACGTGCTGAGATTGCCCGTGCCAACAACCTCTACCGCACCGAGTTGGAATGGATGCGCCGTATGCCACAGGCCCGAGGTCATAAAGCCCGTGCCCGAGAGGATGCTTTCTACGAGTTGGAGAAGACCGCCAAGGCTCGCATCGAGGAGCGTGCCATCCGCCTCAAGGCCAGCAATGTCTACATCGGCAGCAAGATTTTCGAGTGCCAGTATATCTCTAAGGAGTTTAGTCCCTCAACGGTAATTCTGAAGGACTTCTACTACAACTTCTCGCGCTTTGAGAAGATGGGCATTGTGGGCAGCAACGGCACGGGAAAGACCACCTTCCTGAAGATGCTCTTAGGAGAGCTGGAGCCGGATTCAGGCCGCATCATCATCGGCGACACCGTCCGTTTCGGCTATTTCTCGCAGGAAGGCCTACAATTCGACGAGCAGCAGAAAGTCATCGACGTGGTGCGCGACATTGCCGAGTATATCGACCTCGGACAAGGCCGTCATTTCTCTGCCTCACAGCTCCTGCAGCATTTCCTCTTCACCAATGACCAGCAATATAACTACGTCTATAAGCTCAGCGGCGGCGAGCGGCGCAAGCTCTACCTCTGTACCGTGCTGATGCGTAATCCCAACTTCCTGGTATTGGACGAGCCGACCAACGACCTCGACATCGTGACCCTGCAGATCCTGGAGGAATACCTGCAGGATTTCCCCGGCTGCGTCATCGTGGTGAGCCACGACCGATACTTTACCGACAAGGTGGTTGACCATCTGCTGGTCTTCAAGGGCAACGGAGTCGTCAAGGATTTCCCCGGAAACTATACGCAGTATAGGGAGTTCTCAAAAGAAAATAATGATGAGGTGAGAGGTGAGAAAATGCCAGCAAAGGCTATGAAGACCTCCACCAAATCAGACTCAGACAATTCTCTCACCTCTCATACCTCACCTCTCACCACGAAAAGACGGATGTCTTTCAAGGAGAAACGTGAGTTTGAGCAGTTGGAGAAAGAGATCGCCGCTTTGGAGGCTGAGAAGAAACAGATAGAGGATGCCCTTAGCTCGGGCACTATCAGCGTGGATGAGATCACAGCGATGAGCAAGCGTCTGCCGCTGCTCAATGATGAGCTGGACGAAAAATCCATGCGTTGGCTCGAGCTCTCGGAGATAGAAAACAAAATATTTGGCATTGAGCATTAAGCATTGAACCAGCAATATCCATCACAACTGTTAGAACGTGCCGTACAGGAGTTCGCCACCCTGCCGGGCATAGGCCGCAAGACCGCCTTGCGACTGGTGCTGCACATGCTGCGCCAGCCCGTTGACAGCGTGGAGCAGTTTGCCGACGCCATCGCCACGATGCGGCGCGAGGTGAAATTCTGCAGCGTCTGCCACAACATCAGCGACACCGACATCTGTCCCATCTGTGCTGATACACGCCGCGACAGCTCTACCATTTGTGTGGTGGAGAACATTCAGGATGTGATGGCCATTGAGAACACCCAGCAGTATCATGGCCTCTATCATGTATTGGGCGGGCTCATCTCGCCAATGGACGGCATTGGCCCTGCCGACTTGGAGATTGACTCGCTGGTGAAGAGGGTAGGGGACGGCGACGTCAAAGAGGTCATCCTGGCGCTCAGCTCAACGATGGAGGGCGACACCACCAACTTCTACATCTTCCGTCGGCTGACATCTACAGGCGTCGCCGTCAGTATGATAGCACGCGGCATCGCTGTAGGCAACGAACTGGAGTATACTGATGAGGTGACGCTGGGGCGCTCCATCCTTAATCGAACACCCTTCGAAGGTTGATGGTTATTGGTTATTGTTTAAAGGTTATTGGAAATGAAGAAAACACGCAACCTGTTAATGACGATTTTCAGCGGTGCCTTGCTGCTGGCCACATTATTATATATATTAGGCGAGTTCCTCAATGTGGACATGGGCATCTTTGCCGAGACCACACGAGAGCAGCGCTTCATCTGTTCAACGGTGATGATCCTGCTCACCATTGCATTGTTACCGCTGTCGCTGCGCCTGTTTAAGTTCAAGCGCATCAGCAACGACTTGCAAGAACGCAAGGCTCCGGCACTGGCTAAATGGGGCACCTTGCGTCTGTGTGTGATGGGTGCGCTGTTGGTGGTGAACACTTTCCTCTACTATGCTTTTGAGATGGAGCCATCCTACGGCTATCTCGCCGTGGTGACATTGCTCTGTATGCCCTTCGTCATTCCCACCATGAGCCGCTGTGAAGAAGAGGTGAAGACTCCGGAAATTCAGGAAATATCAGATGCCCCAGATAACACAGAAGACTCAGAATCCATAGAAGAACAAGAATCTTCAGAAGAAGAACCCGCATGAAGCTTACCGTTGTCATCGTCAGCTATAATGTGCGCTATTATCTTGAGCAGTGCATCGTTAGCGTGCAGCGTGCCGCCAAGGATATTGACCACGAAATCTACGTGGTCGATAACGATTCGTCTGATGACACCGTGACCTACCTGCAAAAGCGTTTTGGCGATAGTATCAACATCATCGAGAGCACGCAGAATCTAGGCTTTGCCCGTGCCAACAACCTTGCTATCCGTCAGACACAGAGCGACTATGTGTTGCTGCTCAATCCTGACACGTTCATCGGTGAGGACAGCCTGCAAAAAGTGCTCGACTTCATGGATGCACATCCCCAGACTGGCGGCGTGGGTGTGAAAATGCACAACTCGGACGGCACGCTGGCACCTGAGTCGCGTCGTGCGCTGCCCACGCCTTGGGTCTCGCTGCTGAAGATGCTTGGCTTCTCCAAACGCTACTATATGAAACATCTACCCTGGGATGAACCTGGGCGTATCGACGTCATCAGCGGTGCCTTCTGTATGTTGCGGCGTGAAGCCATTGACAAGGTGGGCGCTTTGGACGAGGACTTCTTTATGTATGGCGAGGACATCGACCTCAGTTACCGATTGCTGAAGGGCGGCTATGAAAACTGGTACGTGCCTGCCTCCATCGTGCATTACAAGGGGGAATCGACGGTGAAGTCCAGCTACCGTTATGTGCATGTCTTCTATCAAGCTATGCTTATCTTCTTCCGCAAACACTATGGACATTTGTCGTTCTTCGTCACTCTGCCCATCAAGATTGCCATCTATTTCCGTGCTTTCATCGCATTGCTGCAGATGCTCTATGAGCGTATGCGCAGCAGTCTCGGCTTTACTGACAAGCCACGTGCCGACGTTAGCTATTGTTTTGTCGGAACGCAAGAGATGCTTGACAAGGGGCGCGAGTTGGCCAAGCGAAAGGGACTCAGTGCTACGTTCTGTCCTATGGACGAGCTGCCGTTGTTGGAACAACGTCTCCCATCAGATGCTTGTGTGGTTTATGAAACCGACACTTTCTCATTCGCACAGATGATAATGCAAACATCCTCGATGGCGGCCAAGCGTCCTACCATCGGTACCTACAGCGTGCACCATCAAGTGCTTCTAACCCCAACAGATATTTATGTGTAAAAACGGCAAAACATCTTCCTGTCATGTTACGTTGCGGGCTATGGAGCCAGAGGATCTCGACTTGCTCTATCGCATCGAGAACGACGCAGAGCTATGGGCCGTGGGTGAAACCAATGTGCCTTATTCGCGCTACACCTTGCACGACTATATCGCCACTTCAGCCGATGATATCTTTGCAGACCGCCAGCTACGTCTCATCATTGAAAAGGATGATGTCTCACCTCTTGCCTCTAACCTCTCACCTCTCACAGTCGGCATTGCCGATCTTATCAACTTCGACCCGCGACATCGTCGTGCCGAGGTAGGCATCGTTATCGAGCAGCCCCATCGAAACAAAGGCTATGCTAAGGCTGCCCTTGAAGCCCTTCATGACTATGCCCGCCGCGTCATCCATCTGCATCAGCTTTATGCCATCGTTGCTGTCGACAATGCCCCTGCCCGTCAGCTCTTCCTGTCAATGGGTTATTGTAACACTGCCACCCTCACCGACTGGATGCTGCGCAGCGACAATACCTATTCCGATGCAGTATTGATGCAACTCTTTCTTTGAACCCTATCACTCCCGTTGCTGGGGCATTTTATCTTGGAGTTGCTTTTATAAAATAAAAATACTGCTGAGCTTTCGCCCAACAGTATTTGTAACAGTTTTGTTCGCAAGAATTACTTCTGCTCCTCAGCTTTCTTCTCCTCAGCGGGAGCGTTCAGGGCAGTTTCGAAAGCCTTCACAGCCTCAGCAACCTCAGCCTTGAAAGCCTCAGCGGTGCTGTCAACGGTAACAGCGGCGATAGCCTCGTTGTACTCAGCAACAGCCTGGTCGTAAGCGGCCTGAGCCTCAGCGTAAGCAGCCTTACCAGCCTCGTCAAGCTCTTCAGCGGGAGCCTCGGGAGCAACGGGAGCCTGGATAGCAGCCTTAGCAGCCTCAACCTTCTGCTCATAGAGGGCGTTCTTGATAGAATCCTTCTGCTCCTGAGTAGCGGTCTTAGCACCATTTCCACAAGCAACCATCATGGCTGCAACTGCGAACATCATTACAATCTTTTTCATTTCTTTGCTTTTTTAAATCTGTAAAACAATCATTTGTTTATTAAAACGGTGCAAAGGTAAGACTTTTTTTAATACGACGTATCATTTTTTTTGAAAATTTTTCCCTCTCTTTTGTAACTTTTTTGCAAATCACTGTAAATCAGCTACTTTTGAAATGTTAAATATTGCAATATTTCTATGCAATTGATATTTGTTCAGAAAAATGAGTGTATTTCTTTTGCATTTCGCTCGTTTATTTGTACCTTTGTATGCGCAAATAACACGTATACATTATTAAATTATGATAGATACATCAGCCCTTCAAGGCAAGACGGCGGCCTACTTTACACTGGGCTGTAAGTTGAACTTCTCAGAGACGTCCACCTTCGGACGCCTGTTGCAGCAGATGGGTGTAAGGACGGCGACACGTGGTGAGCAGGCTGATATCTGCCTCATCAACACGTGCACGGTGACGGAGGTGGCTTCGCGCAAATGTCGGCAGGCTATCCACCGTTTGGTGCGCCAGCATCCTGGCGCTTTCATCGTCGTCACGGGCTGCTATGCACAGATGGAGGCGCTGGCCGTGAGCCGCATCGAGGGTGTCGACCTCGTGTTGGGTTCCAACGAGAAAGACCGTCTTGTGTCATTTCTCGTTGATGGTTTTTTGCGGCGCGATATGGCAGCTAAGGTTATCCGTACGGAAAAGACAAAGGACATTACCACTTTTGCACCCAGCTGTTCGCGTGGCAATCGCACCCGTTTCTTCCTGAAGGTACAGGATGGCTGTGATTATTTCTGCACTTATTGCACCATTCCCTTTGCACGTGGATTCAGCCGCAATCCCTCAATAGCCTCGCTGGTGGAGCAGGCGAAGGAGGCTGTAGCTGAAGGCGGCAAGGAGATTGTTTTGACAGGAGTGAACATCGGTGACTTCGGCAAGACTACCGACGAGCGCTTCATCGACTTAGTGAAGGCGCTGGACGAGGTGGAAGGCATCCAGCGTTACCGCATCAGCTCTTTAGAGCCCGACCTGCTGACTGACGAGCTCATCGCTTGGTGTGCTAACGAAAGTCGCGCCTTTATGCCCCATTTCCATATTCCCTTGCAGAGTGGCAGCGACGAAGTGCTGAAGCTGATGCACCGTCATTACAACAGCCAGCTCTTTGCCGACAAGATTTTGCGTATCAAAGAGCTGATGCCTGACGCATTTATTGGTGTTGACGTGATGGTGGGCTGTCGCGGTGAGACGCCTGAGTGTTTCGAGCAAACTTATGCGCTGCTTGATAGACTTCCCGTTACGCAGCTGCATGTCTTCCCGTATTCCGAGCGGCCAGGAACGGCAGCGCTGAAGATTCCCTATGTAGTGAGTGAGGCGGAGAAGAAACTTCGCAGTAAACGTCTGTTGGATCTTTCGGAAGAGAAAACCGCAGCTTTTTATGCTGCCCACATCGGTCAGGAGGCTGAGGTCTTATTTGAGAAGGCTACACGAGGCCGTGCCATGCATGGTTTTACGAGAAACTATATCCGTGTGGAGCTTTCGCCGCAGGATGCCCGTCCTGAGCTTGATAATCAGCTGGTGCAAGTTCGTCTTGGCGACTTCAATCATGACCACACCGCATTGAAAGTTGAAATCTTAAATCAGAAATAGCATGAAGCTTGCCATCGTCATCCTGAACTGGAACGGCGCGAAGATGCTGCGCCAATATCTGCCCAGCGTCTTGCAGTATTCTCGCGAAGAGGCTACTGTCATTGTTGCCGACAACGCCTCTAACGATGACTCTATAGAGTTGCTGCGTGCACACTACCCCGAAGTGCAGCTCATCCTCTTTGAAAAAAACTGGGGCTTTGCCGATGGCTACAACAAGGCCTTAGCGCAGATTGATGCCGAATACTATCTGCTGCTGAACAGCGACATTGAGGTGACGCACCACTGGCTGACGCCGCTCATCGAATTTATGGATGCCCATCCCGACGTAGCGGCGTGCCAGCCGAAGCTGCTCAGCATCGCCGACCGTGATGCTTTTGAATACGCAGGTGCTTCTGGCGGTTTTCTCGATCGCTACGGCTATCCGTTCTGCCGCGGCCGCATGTTCGAGACTGTGGAAAGAGACGAGGGGCAGTACGACACACCAGCCGAGGTGCTATGGGCTACTGGTGCTGCCCTCCTCGTGCGCGCGCGTGTATATAATAATGTGGGAGGATTGGACGGGCGCTTCTTTGCTCATAACGAGGAGATAGATTTGTGCTGGCGTATGCGTCTGCAGGGGTACAAGATTTATTGCTTGCCTGAGAGTGTTGTCTTCCACGTAGGCGGTGGCACGTTGCCGAAGTCAAACCCGATGAAGACATTCCTGAATTTCCGCAACAATTTGACGATGCTATACAAATGCCTGTCGGACAAGGAGTTGAAGCCTGTGATGCGTCGCCGCTGGTGGCTTGACTATCTGGCGGCGTGGGAGATGCTGCTGCTGAAGCGCAACTTGGGCGACTTCAAGGCTGTGTACAAAGCCCGCCGTGCCTTTAAAAAATGGAAGAAAGATTTCGAGGCCGATCGCCGAAACATTCAGGAAACTCGCGTGGCAAAAGAAATACCAGAGCAGCGTCGGTTCTCACTGCTCTGGCAATACTATGTAAAAGGACGTAAATGCTTCAGCGACCTACCGGAAATCTAAGGTGATACTGACGGCGGGCTTGCTGATTTCCCTGCTCCATTCTTTTACCCAGTCAAACCATTCTTTGGCAGAGTGGTAGCCGAAACTCTCGTTGGCTGAGCAGTAGGCAACTTTGTAATGTATTTGCTTTTTCTCAGAGCGTACCGTAAAACCGTAATTGTCGTTGTCTGCAGGAAATTCATTGACAAGGTGTTGTTGGGGAATGTAGATGGCCAGTCCTACGGTTTCCGGCTTCCATTTCTCGTGATCTGTAGAGGGATAATCCGTGCCCCAGCAAGCTCGCGTACCCTTTTGGTCGGAGAATTCCGTGGAGCCTTTCACATTGATGATACCTGTAGAGAACGTGTTGACGACGTTGTCGTGGCTGAAGAACACATCGATGTCGGTGTCGCGATGACCGGCATATTGCGTGTAGCGGATGATCATGTCCACAGGTTCAGACAGCGAATCTTTCTGCCAGCCTTTATCGATGACCTCCACAATGGTGCGCAGCGGCCCATAGCTGATGATTCGCTGTGTGCGGCTCTTCACCGGCTCAATCATCGTGGGTTTCAAAGTCTTGGCGTCGAAGCCGCGCAGGGCGCCGAGTCCGAAAGTATTCCCTACCCACAGCACATCGTCGCCATAGCCCGCTGCCTTTTGCTCGTCGCTGGTGTAGAATTGCGTCTCCTGCAGCTCCAATCCCTTCTTGAACTTTCCATAGAGGTCGAGCGTCTGCCGTTTGTCGAAGTAGATGCGGATGCCATTCAGCTCGCTCTCAAAGCACACGCCGTGATGGTGCAGCAGGTTGTAGCTGTTGGCGCAGTCGCCGCGTGCGGTGATGCTCTCCACATAATTATTCTGCTTGTTTTTCTCTTTCACTTTGTCATTGCGCATCACCATCTCGGCATAGACGCGGGCAGGGTAGGAGGGAATGGGACCACGGAAAGATTTATCTACATCGAAGATTTTCTCCTCTTTAGGCCCCAGATCAACGAGGAAGCACAGCTCGTCGAAATGTCCATCCTGATCGAGGTCGTCTAATTGAAAGGGGATTTCCTGATTGTTGCAGGTGATTCGACACGATGGAATATCTACGCAGGACGTTAGTTTGATCACAACAGGATAGTCGGTCTTAGGCGTGTCTGAAAGGTTGGTAACTACCACACGATAGGCACTCGCCTGCATTCCTGACAATGCAAGCATGAGGATGGTCAGTATTCTTTTCATGGCTTTCCTTTTTCCCACAAAATTACTCAATATCAAGGTAAATGTGCAGTTTGTTAAAAATAATTAGGTTAAAATTTGGTTAAATCAAGAATTTTTAGTAATTTTGCACCACGTTTTAACAAAAGAAAACTTTCTCGTGAGAAAATTCTATCTCTTCATGTTCCTGTTAATGATGGCTTTGATAGGCTGTCAGCTACAGATGCGGCCCTCTGAGGAGCAGCAGAAACAGGAAGGTGTCGTGCTCGACCGCTACGACCGTGTGGAGAGTATGTACCTCACGTTGGCCGACTTTGCTGCCTTGCATCAGATGCGTACTGAGTATCCGCTGCAGACTCGCACA
>Ga0310690_10008232_pt1 | contig 13266 bp, 9 predicted proteins | sample AusTroGonzalo_MG_2_FD_207661 | JGI IMG/M metagenome (GOLD analysis project Ga0310690, IMG submission 207661) | Bovine rumen microbial communities from tropical cattle in Woodstock, Queensland, Australia - Gonzalo_04 (v2) (version 2) | ecosystem: Host-associated > Mammals > Digestive system >... | reverse complement strand
CTCTGCGGCTGACATACTGGAACAGGCAAAGCTGACGCCTGTTGATGCGAAAGAGACGCCGGAAGGTGAGTATATTGTCCTGGACTTCCCGGACGAGAAAGTCCGTTTTGATTTCTTTTATTTCATAACGGACAGGCCAAGCTATATCCGCCAGGTGAATGCTGACGGCAGTGAGCAGCTGTATACGGCTGCGATGCCTCAAGACGTTTTCGTTACGCCGGAGCTGGCGATGGGTGCTGAAGCGGACGCGCTGGCAAGTGCCCTTGGCATCAGATCTGACGAGATTATCGCGAATGTTCCCCAGGAAGAAGGCTGGATCAGGGATGCGGTGGTCAATGGGACCGTCTGGATGGATGACCGTGCTACGCTGGAAGTCTTCCTTGAGGATACGGATAACTTCAAGGTGCTGATCTGCTGGAGCAGCAGTGCCTGGGAGCACACCGAGTGGACGTATGGCTGCAATTATGATGCGGCGACCCAGACGCTGAAGGCTGTCCATATGGTCTGCGATGATGTGGTTACGGATGAGAACGGTGAGGAAAAGCGGACCGAAAAGCTGGATGTGGATGTGGATACGGTGTTCGGCCTGAACAGCGAAGGCAAACTCGTCATTACCCGCGCCGGCGATGAACAGCTTGAAGGAAAGACTTTTGTAAAAGTGCCCGGAGAAGATAAATAAGGCATGGACAAACTCGGCTGCCCGTTCCGGACGGCCGGGTTTGTTTTTGATGATACAGGCAGGTCCGTTCTTCAACGGCGTCGTGTGGAACAGATAATGTGCACATGGCATAACCGCGGCCGGATCAGATGGAATAAATCTGCTGGACAAAAATCATCCGGTATGATAACATAATTCTCCAAGGGAAAAACAACTGCGTAACCAAAACCGTGTAAACGGAGAATATCAGGAGGAAGTATAATGAAAAAACTGCTTGCATTCCTGCTTGCACTGGCAATCATCCTGCCCTGCGGGATGATGCTGACGAGCAATGCGAAGGCCGACATGCTCTACATTATTCCGGACAGCAATACCCGGGAACTGACCTATGATGAGCTGTGGGATTACCAGTATGACACGCTGATGTTTGCCTTTAACGAGATTTATGCCCGGCATGGGTATAAGTTCAACACGGGCAGCCGCTGCTACAACTGGTTTACCCAGATGCCGTGGTATCACGCAAATGAGAGCGAATCGCCTACGAATCATCGCGCGACCTATAGCCAGTGCTCCAAGATCGAGAACGCGAATGTGGACCTGATCAAGCGGGTGCGCCGGGACATGAAAGATGCGGGCACGACCAACCCGCAAGGCAAGGGAATGCCCACGCCGCCGGCGAGGAACCTGGACAATATTACCGGTTTTGTATTCCTGAGCGGCATGAAAACCGGGCAGAAATTCAAAGTGTTCAGCGCCCCGTCGGAGGCTTCCTTCCGCGCGGCCAACGGCAAGGCCCAGGTCAGCTCGAACGGCGCGATCTACGGCATGGGCTGGGAAAACGGCTGGCTGCTGATTATGTATGAAACAAACAACGGGCAGTGCCGCATCGGATATATCAACAACATCCGGGGCAACATTCCTTCCCTGCCGCAGCTGTCCCTCAGCCGGGTGAGCTGCCGGGTGCTGCAGAACACGTCCCTGACGGATGATCCCGCAAAGAGCGGTAATCCGATCGCGACGCTGCAGGAAGGTACGACGGTGACGTATCTGACCACGATGTATAATTCCGGCGCCTGGGATTATATTGAGACCACCATCAACGGACAGACCGCCCGCGGTTTTGTGCCCAGCGGCATACTGGATATCGATACCGTGGACGAACTGGACGAAGTGGACGCAAACGAACAGATGGACGCCGAAGGCTGATATCCGTTCTGAAAGCATCATGAGACATAGAGGAGGTTAGCCGAATGAAAAAAATCCTGGTTCCTCTGCTGGTGCTGACGCTGCTTTGCCTGGGCATGACGGCGCTGGCGGAAGGGGGCGACGCGATCACCCTCGAACTGAATACCTCAAAGCTGCCGGTCTATGCCGCCGGGGATCCGTATCTGGACGGACTGACGGAGCAGACGGATCTGCCTGTGCTGGTGATACCGGTGAAAAAGGCTTATCAGCTTTCGGTGAAGGTTCAGCCCCAGAGTGTTAAAAACAAAAAGGTCACGCTGAGCGTGGATAACGGCGATGTGGTAAAAGCCGCCGGCAATACCGTCACGGGTAAGGCTCCGGGCGAGGCTGTGCTGACGATTGCCAGCGCGCAGGATCCGGGCGTGACGATTCAGTACCGGATCGTCGTGATCCAGCCGATCACGCGGATTACGCTGACGCCCAGCGCGAAAAGCGTCGCTGTCGGCGGTACGATTACGCTGACGCCGGTCTTCACACCGGAAAATGCGACGCGGAAACAGGTGACCTGGTCCACGACGACGGACAAACTACTGTCGGTGGATGAAAACGGCGTCGTAACCGGTATCAAGAAGGGCAACGGCCGTGTGACGGCGACAGCCGCCGATGGCAGCAATCTCCGCGTGAGCATCAACATCAATGTGACCCAGGGCGCAGAGGAGATTACCCTGGACAAACCGGAGCTGACGGTTGACGTCGGCAAAACGGCGATGCTGAAGGCGACTATCCTGCCCAAGGACACGAACAATAAGAAAGTCAGCTGGTCTTCTTCGGATGAGGGTATCGCCAAAGTCAATGCCCAGGGCCGCGTGCAGGGCGTGACGGTCGGTGAGTGCGAGATTGTCTGTACGAGCCAGGATAACGGGGAAGTACATGCGAAGGCAACCGTTCATGTGCAGCAGCCGGTGAAGAAGATTGTTTTCGGCGCCGCTCCGAATATTTACAAGGATGAAACAGCCCAGCTGATCTGTACGGCTGAACCGGCTGACGCTACGAACCCTGTGTTGAAGTTCACCTCTTCCAATCCGAAAATCCTGACCGTGGATGAGGACGGTACGCTGACCGGTATTTCTGCCGGCGATGCAACGATTATCGCTGAGTCGACAGACGGTTCAAGGCGGAAGGCACAGCTGAAAGTCCGCGTGATGCAGCATGTGACCGGCGTCCGTTTCCTGCGCCATACGGCTTATATCGACCTGGGCACCAGTTCCAGTGCCGGCGTGGTGATAGAACCCGATAAGTTCACCAACCACCATATGAGCTGGGAGAGTGAGGACGACTCCATCGCGTCGGTGTCCCAGGATCGCAAGGTGCTGTCCAAGGCTGATATCCGGGGTAACCGCGAAGGGACCACCACGGTCACCGGCACGACGGAAGACGGCGGTTTCAAGGCGTACCTGACGGTGAGGGTCGGTCATTGGGATAACGCCCTGAGGTGGGTCAATGCCGAGATCGACGGAAGAGGAAACTTCCTGTTCAGGGTCAAGAATACCAGCGACCTGACGATCACCAGGGTGGTGGTCGAAGTCGAATGCTTCGAAGACGATGGAACTCCGGCCCATGTCAACCGCAGGGATGCCGGCAATAAGGTCAATATCACCTACAACAAGACCCTGGGCCCCGGTGAAACCACCAGTGAGAGAGGATGGAACGCCGGCGACTACGACAACATGATCGGCTGGGACGTCGCGAAGTGCCGGATCAAGATGTTTGTGATTGACAACGACTGGGAAAAATGGATCCCGGCCAACAGACGGCCAACGACACAGATTACAATTTATTAATTGTACGGATGATAATTCGGAAGGATATAGGAGGTTATAGACCATGAAAAAACGTATCTTTTCCCTGCTTATGGTTCTGGCTCTCGCGGCCGTGATGCTGATCCCGGCGGCGGTGGCTGAGGAAGTGGAAGTATCGACAGATCCTTTTGAAGAGATCGTTTCTGAATTTAACAACGCCTTTACCGTTGTTGAACCCTATGAAGTGATGACGAAACCCACCCGTGTGTCCGGTTTCGTATTCCTGCGCTGGGCGCCCAGCAAGAGCGCGCCGCCGATGGCGAACTATCCCGCCAAACAGGAATTGACCGTGCTCAAGGAAACTCCGCACTGGCTGCTGGTCGTGAACAAGGAGACCAATGACGTGGGTTACCTGAACAAGGCCTTTGCCGGGGAACCCGAAGCAATAGCCGAAGAAAAAGCGCTGAATCCCACGGTGGTGGAAAACGGCAAAACGGCTCTGGGCGTGATCGATATCAACGGCGCCTTCTCCCTGCAGTGCAAGATGGCTGACGGTTATACGATTATGCCGATGAAATCCACAAGCGATCAGCTGATCGCTATCATTTCTTCTCCGGATCCGAACAAACCCATCCTGCAGCTGTCTGTGGCCTATGATGAAGCATACGCCAACGTGGATCGGATGAACGACCTGGACGATGAAACGATGGCCAAGCTGGAAAAGACCTTCACGGATGTGGATCCCACGGTGGAGATCTCCTATGGTGATACCGGACTGGGCACCCGTCTGATGATTGTCCGCGAGACGGATAACGGGGTTGACTATCTGGACTTCCTGAGCGTCTACAAGGGGTACTTTGTAGAGTGCGTCATGGTGATGCCCATGGCAGCGGCAGACAGGGAACTGAAACAGGAACAGATCGACATGTGCATCGATTTCCTGACGGAACTGGATTTCGTGTCTGCTGAAGCGGCCAAGGCGCCTGAAGGCCGGTGGATGGCAAACCTGACGGACTACGACGCGGAAGCCGGTACAGTCAAGGCGGTACTGAAGCACGGTATTACCCTGGACGCGGCGACAGTGGAAGCCCTGAAAGTGGGGGACACGCTGACTGTCGGCCAGTTCAGCGAAACGATCGAAGAGATCGAGAAGACGGAAGACGGTATCGTGGTCATCAATCACGGTGATGAGCTCCAGAACTTCGGCGGAGAGTATCATGTGTATTTCAACGGCTTCGAATACGTGGAGCCCTTTGCTGAGCTGGTTCTGACGATTCCGGACGGCCTGGTGTTCGAAGACGGGATTGACCCGGCAACTGGCAATCCGCTGGACGAGCCGGTGCAGCATACTGCGGAAGAGTTCAAGGCGATGCTGGCTGCGAATGAACTTCCCGGTTTTGATGTGGACAACACCTATGTGACGTTCGATGCGGAAGGCAACTGGCTCCGGGTGGAACGGGAATACGCTCCCTGGCAGTAAAGGCCAAATAAACATAAAGTGAGTAACCCTACATGATTCGGAAATTAGTCCGACAGATGCTGTCAGCGCAGATTTTTTCTGCGCTGGCAGTTTCTCTATGTCTGCTGATCGATATTGTGGTCATCGGCCGGTATCTGGGCGATGAAGCGATGGCTGCCTATCAGATGTCCAATCCGCTGCTGCTGTCGATCGGCGCGATCGGCACGCTGCTCTCGGCCGGCGTCCAGGTGGCCTGTGGAAAATCCCTGGGGAGCGGATCAAAGGAAGAAACGAATAAAGGCTATTCTTCGGCAGTGGCTGTGGCAGCGGTTGTCTCGGTGCTGTTCGCGGTGACAGTGCTGGTATTTGCGCCGTTTCTGGCACGGGCTATGGGCGCGGGTACGGGCGGTGTGCTGTTTGATATGACCCGCGGATATCTGCGGGGTTTCAGCATCGGCGCGCCGGGATCCATGGGGGCGTTGGTGCTGGTGCCGTTCCTGCAGATGGCCGGACAGGGCAACCTGCTGATCATCGGCGTGCTGAGCATGACAGCGGCGGATGTGGCGCTGGATCTGGTGAACGTACTGGTCTGTCCGAACGGCCTGTTCGGTTTGGGGCAGATGTTCGGTATGGGCCTGGCTTCCTCCCTGAGCTATTATGCGGCAATCATGATTACAGGTACTTATTTTCTGAGTAAAAAATGTGTGTTCCGCTTCTCGCTGAAACAGGTTAAATGGCGGAAGATCCTGGAGCTGTTCCGGGAAGGACTGCCGGCGGGATTCAACATGGGATCCTCTGTGCTGCTGATCTTTGTGCTGAACCGTTTGCTGAGAAATTACGGCGGAACCGACGCGGTGGCTGCCCTGGCGCCGATGCTGACAGTGGGAAACACAGCGAACGCGATTGCGACCGGGATTGGCGGCGTATCGCTGACGCTGTCCGGGATCTTCTGGCATGAGGAAGACCGGTCGGCGCTGACTGAGCTGATCCGTCTGCTGACCCGGTATGCCGTGATCCTGGGCCTGGGGATGGGGATCATCCTGGCCGCGGCGGCGTATCCGCTGATCTCCCTGTTTATTCCCCATGAGGGGCCGGTGAAGGACATGGCTGTGTTCGGGCTGCGTATGTTTGCGATCGGCATGATTCCCTGCGGAATCACCAACGCGCTGAAAAACGCCTGGCTGGGGACCGGCCGGGTGCTGTTGACGGAAATAGCGTCCATCATCGAAGGCGCGCTGTTTCCGGCTGCGGCGGCATTCCTGATGTGCAGGCTGATCGGCGTAACGGGCGCCTGGCTTTATTTCCCGATGGGCGAATGGCTGACGCTGCTGTTTCTGCTCGGCCTGATTGCACTGTGGACAAAAAAAAGTCCCTGGCAGGGAGATGCGGCATTGCTGTTGAAGAAAGACTTCGGTGTGGATGAAGAACACCTGCTGGAGATGAACCTGCATTCCATGCAGGAAGTGACGGAAGCTGCCGAAAAAGCGCAGCGGTTCTGCCTGGAGAACGGGCAGGATGAAAGGATCGCCAATCATATTGCCCTTTGTATTGAGGAAATGGCGGGGAATACGATCCAGCACGGGTTCGCGAAGGATCAGAAGCATCATGACCTGTCTGTGAGGCTGCTGTATAAGGATTCCGGGCTGACGCTGCGTTTCCGGGATGACTGCGGCGCTTTTGATCCGGTGCATTATATCCCGAAGGATGAGGAGGACGCGCTGGGAATCCGGCTGATCCTGGCCTTTGCGCAGGACGCGCGGTATACCTATGCCATGAATCTGAACAATGTCTGTATACGGATCTGGCAGACATAAAAAACGGCAGTGCACACATGACTGCCGGTAAAAAATGGCTGGTTCAAAGGGTGAGCGCGTTCCGCAGCATCAGGATCGCGTTCTGATGCCGAAGCTTGACGGCTCCGTAACTCAGGTGCATCATTTCAGCGATTTCTGTAAGCGGCTTTCCGTCGTAATAGCGAAGCACGATGATCTGCGTCATCTGCGGGGGCAGGCTTTTCAAAGCCGCGGCGAGTTCGCCGAGTGTTTCGGAATTCAGCAGATCCTCATCCAGTTCGATGTTGTCTGATAAATTCTCATCCAGTTCCTCGCTGGGCTTGGTACGGCGGAAATGATCGATGACCGTGTTGCGGGTGATCGTAAAGATCCAGGTGTTCAGGGAAGCCTTTTCCGGATCAAATCCTTCGAGCTTTCGAAGGATTTTTTCGAATACTTCCGCATGGATGTCTTCCGCGTCGGCGCTGCTCCGTACCCTGGCACGGATATAACCCATCACCTTGCCGCTGTAGTCCGTATAAATCTGCTCAAGACTGACGGTTTGCATCTTTATCCTTCCCGTTCGTCTGATTCGGAACGCCGGCAGCGGAGACCCATTCCATCTCATCCATGGATAATTCCTGGACGGCGAAGCGGGAATGGACTGAATTGATCACCTGCTGCAGGGCAGTGTTTCCTTCAAATTTCTGATAATCGAAGAGGGCTTTCAGCTTTCCTTCCACAGATTATCACTCCTTTCAAACTGTTTTCCGTTTGTTGATACGGATCAAAATGGCAGGGTGGCAGTTGAATTGGACAAACAGCATAAAAAATAATAAAATAAGATATAAAGATTGTCAATCATCCCCGAGAGGAGCGAATCATATGGAAAACGGACTTTTCCGTCAGAAAAGCATAGACCGTATTTCTTCCCCGGAATCATTGCATGATTATATGCGCGTGACAACGCCGCGGCTTTGGATGATTCTTGCGGCCATTATTTTGCTGCTGGTCGGTTTCCTGGTTTTTGCATCCATGACAAAAATGGAGAATACGCTGGCGCTGAAGGTGACGGTGGAAACCTATGACAGCGGGCAGTATGGCGGCACGGCAGGGGAAAAAGTGACAAGCGTTTCCTGTGTCCTGAAACAGGACCAGGCGGAACAGATCAAGACCGGCATGAAGCTGCAGCTGGGTACGGAAACAGGCGTTGTTGAAAATATTCTGAACTCCGCCGAGGGAAACGAGAGCTATATCTTTTTCAGGATGGACAACCGGCTGCTGCAAATGAAAGACGGGGATTATGACGCGCAGCTGGTGCTGGAATCAGCCTCACCGATCAGCTTCCTTTGGAGCATAGAATAAAGCGGGACGGTAAAAGATGTTTAAGAAAACAGCGATGAAGGCGCCGGTCAGCAAAGGCGTGGCCAAGGTGCCGATGATCATGCAGATGGAAGCGCTGGAATGCGGCGCGGCCTGTCTGGCAATGGTGCTGGCCTATTACCGGAAATGGATCCCGCTGGAACAGGTGCGGGTCGACTGCGGTGTCAGCCGGGATGGCTCAAACATGAAAAATGTTTTTCTGGCTGCCCAGCACTACGGTCTGGATGTGCACGGATACCGGATGGAAATAGACGCGCTGAAAGAGAACGGGACTTTTCCCTGCATTATCCATTGGGATTTCAACCACTTTGTGGTGCTGAACGGTTTCAAAGGCAGCAAGGCTGTCCTGAATGATCCGGCCCGGGGGCTGGTGCAGGTATCGATGGAGGAATTTGACGAATCCTTCACCGGGCTTGTGATGACTTTCGCGCCCGGGGAAAACTTTGTGCCTTCCGGCAAGCGCAAGAGCACGCTGGCTTTTGCGAAAAAACGGCTGAAAGGCGCCGGCGCCGCAGTGATGTTTGTGATCCTGACAACCGCGATCACAAGCCTCTTCGGTGTGATTGATCCTGTAATGACCCGTATTTTTTATGACCGGATTCTGAGCAGGAAGGCGCTGGATTGGGCGACGCCTTTCCTGATCGTGATGGCTGCGCTGGCTGCGTTCCAGATCATTGTGCAATGGGCCCAGACGATCTACAACTATAAAATCAACGGCAAGATGGCGATTGAGGGTAACGCCGGCTATATGTGGAAGGTGCTCCGCCTGCCGATGTATTTTTTCTCCCAGCGGATGACGGGTGATATCATGCAGCGGCAGGGTACCAATGCGAGCATTGCCGGTACGCTGGTGGATACAGTGGCGCCGCTGGCGCTGAAAACGATTATGATGCTGTTTTACCTGGTCATCATGATCCGTTACAGCCCGTTGATGACGCTGGTCGGTGTCACTTCCCTGGCCATCGATCTGGTGGTGGCACGGTATCTGTCCAACAAGCGGATAAACCTGACCCGGGTCCAGATGCGTGATGAGGGCAAACTGGCGTCTACGACCATGGCAGGGATCAGCCAGACGGAAACGATCCGTGCTTCCGGCGCGGAAGCCGGCTTTTTCCGGAAGTGGAGCGGTTATCAGGCATCCGTGAACACGCAGCGGGTGAAATACGATACGCTGAACGCGCGCATCGGAATTATACCGGAGCTGATCAGCACGATCAGCGGTTATGTGGTTTTGTTCCTGGGCGTTCAGCTGGCGATGGCCGGCCAGTTTTCACTGGGTATGATCGCGGCCTTCCAGCAGCTGCTGAACAACTTTATGGATCCTGCCCTGACTTTGGTCCAGGCCGGGCAGACAATCCAGGAGATGCGCACGGAAATGGAACGTGTGGAAGACGTGATGGAATATCCGGATGATCCAGTGATGAGCTACGGGGAAGGCGCCCCGGAAGACGGCCTGGCAAAACTGAACGGTGACGTGGAGCTGAAGCATGTGACCTTCGGTTATTCCCGGCTGAGCAATCCGACAGTGACAGATATTTCCATCCATATCAGGCCGGGCAGCCGGGTGGCCATCGTCGGTGCCAGCGGCTGCGGAAAATCCACGATCAGCAAGCTGATCACAGGCTTGTACCAGCCCTGGGCGGGCGAAATCCTGTTTGACGGGAAACCGATCAGGGAGATTCCCCGGGCGGTGTTTACCGGATCAGTTGCGATGGTAGACCAGGAAATCGTGCTGTTTGAGGATACGATTGCGAATAATATCCGGATGTGGGATGAAAGTATTGCTGATTTTGAGGTGATCCTGGCGGCGAGGGACGCGCAGATACATGATGACATTCTGCAGCGGCCTGGAGGATACCAGTCCAAGCTGATTGAAAACGGTAAGGATTTGTCCGGCGGTCAGCGGCAGCGGCTGGAAATTGCCCGGGTGCTGGCCCAGGATCCGTCGATTGTGATCCTGGATGAGGCGACAAGCGCGCTGGATGCCAAGACGGAGTATGAGCTGGTCAAAGCGGTCAAAGAAAGAGGAATTACATGTATTGTGGTAGCGCATCGCCTCTCCACGATCCGGGACAGCGATGAGATCATCGTGCTGGAAAAAGGACAGATCGTGGAACGCGGTACCCATAGTGAACTGTATCACAAAGGCGGGATCTACGCGGATCTCGTTACTTCTGAATAAGAAAGGAGGCTTCCGATGGGCTGGTTTAACGAGCAAATCAAACAGCGCATGGAAAGTGATCAGAACGTCCTGGAAGACTCCTTCTTCCGGATGGCCAGCGTTGTTATGGACAAATGGGACGCGGAACGGCTGGCGGATGATCGGCTGATAGCCCGGAAAGCGATCGACGAAATCCTGAAATATTTTCACCAGAAACCGGTGGAGATTCCGGATAATATTCAGAATGTCGGAGAACAGCTGGAATATGTGCTGCGCCCTTCCGGGCTGATGATCCGGGATGTGGAACTGACGGAAGGCTGGCAGAAGGACGCCTTCGGGCCGATGCTGGGCTGCATGAAGGACAGCGGGGCTGCGGTGGCGCTGATTCCCGGAGCGCTGATCGGATATTATTACTATGATCCGGCCACCGGGAAGAAAACGAGGGTAACGAAGAAAACGGCGAAGCTGTTTGCAAGGGATGCAATCTGTTTTTATCAGCCGCTGCCGATGAAAAAGCTCGGTATACGTGATCTTCTGCGCTACATGAAGAAAAGTATCCCCAACGGGGATATTATCCTGATCGCTCTTGCGGCGCTCGCTGTGGTTCAGGTGACCCGGATTGAACCGAGGGTATACAACCTGGTGACGGGCGATGCGCTGAGGAACCGGAATCTCAACGTGATCATCGGCGCCGGTATTTTCCTGATCTGTTCCGCGACAGCGTCCAAACTGGTGGAAATGGTGAGGACCCTGCTGATGAACCGGATTAACACCCGGACATCCCAGGCGGTGGAAGCCTCGGTGATGATGCGCGTCCTGTCCCTTCCGGTCAGTTTTTTCCGGAAGTACGCCTCCGGCGAACTGGCCAGCCGGGTGCAGAGCGTCAACTCTCTGTGTGAGACGATCCTGAACAATATTTTTTCCGTAGGCCTGAGCAGTCTTGCGTCGCTGCTGTTTATCCTGGATATTTTCAAGTTCGCTCCGGCGCTGGTAGTTCCGTCGCTGCTGATTATTTTATCAACCCTGATTATCAGTACGGCTGCTTCGCTGATCCAGATCGGAATAACCCGGAAGAAAATGCTGCTGGACGCCCAGGAATCCGGTATGAGTTATGCGGTGCTGAACGGAATCCAGAAAATCCGCCTCTCGGGTTCGGAAAAACGCGTCTTTGCCCGCTGGGGACGGCTGTATGCCCAGAATGCGAGGCTGCAGTATAATCCGCCGACATTTGTGAAAATCAGCAGTGTGATCACCAAAGCGATCGGACTGATCGGCACAGTCATCCTGTACTACCTGGCAGTGCAGACCAACGTGGAAAGCAGCCAGTATTATGCGTTTACCGCTGCTTATTCACGGATGTTCGGAGCCTTTACCGCACTGACGACCATTGCGCTTTCGGTGGCGGGAATCAGGCCGATTCTGGAGATGGCGGAACCGATTCTGAAAGCGGAACCGGAAGTGGCTGCGGAGAAACAGCCTGTATCCGGTGTATCGGGTCATATCGAAATGAGCCATGTATCCTTCCGGTATGATGAAGACACCCCTTACATCCTGAATGATCTGAGCCTGACCATCAAAGCGGGGGAGTACGTGGCGATTGTCGGACGGACAGGCTGCGGCAAATCCACGCTGATCCGCTTACTGCTGGGCTTTGAAAAGCCGGAGAAAGGCGCTATTTTCTACGACCGGCACGACTTGAACACCCTGGATCCCAGGTCCCTGCGCAAGCAGATCGGTGTGGTAATCCAGAACGGACAGCTGCTGCAGGGAGATATTTATTCCAATATTACGATCTCCGCGCCGCAGCTGACGCTGGAAGAGGCCTGGGAAGCGGCGGAGATTGCGGGCATTGCCCAGGATATTCGGGAAATGCCCATGGGTATGCAGACGGTGATCTCTGAGGGCCAGGGCGGTATTTCCGGCGGACAGAAGCAGCGGCTGATGATTGCCCGGGCCATTGCGCCGAAACCGAAGATCCTGATCTTTGACGAAGCGACTTCAGCCCTGGACAATAAAACCCAGAAGCAGGTTTCAGAAGCGCTGGACAAACTGAAGTGCACCCGGATTGTGGTGGCTCACCGGCTGTCCACGATCCGGAACTGTGATCGGATCCTTGTGATGGAGAACGGAGAAATTATTGAGGAAGGCAATTACGAAGCCCTGATTGAAAAAGGCGGCTTCTTTGCCGAACTGGTTGACAGGCAGCGGCTGGATAAAGAGGACTGAACGAAAGGATAAAGCAGATGAGACCCATTGATACGGACGCGGCGATCCTCCATTTCTTTCGCGATGAAATCGGCGGAATCCTGATCAACGACGAAGCGGGTAATATTTTATACAATGACGGCAGTACGGCGTTTATCATAAAGGAAAAGACCAACTGGAAAGCAGCCTGTCCGAAACCGGTGAAAGGCCAGAAGGCTGAGATGTGGGATCTTCTGCGGAACGAGACAGGAAAGACCTATATGGTGGTTACTTCTACATCCGGGCATGAAGACGGACTGGTTCAGATTCATCACCTGGTAGATACGAGCCTGTATATGGATCTGTACAAAGACCTGGCGGCGTATTCGAAACTGCTGCGGATGGAAAAAGACCACGATGGGCTGACAGGCCTGTACAACAGGGCTAAGTTTAATGAAATGTCGAATGCCCTGTTCAGCCGGCAGGAGACCATCGCCGTATTCAATATGGACGTCAACAACCTGAAGCAGATGAACGACAACAACGGCCATGAAGCCGGAGACAGGCTGCTGAAGAAGGCTGCTGAAAGTTTGAAGAAGGTTGAAGCCCGGAATATCATTCCCTTCCGGGTGGGCGGCGACGAGTTTCTTCTTGTGGTGCTTCAT